>Ga0265296_1000236_pt1 | contig 100777 bp, 99 predicted proteins | sample MunlanPumphouse1_FD_189073 | JGI IMG/M metagenome (GOLD analysis project Ga0265296, IMG submission 189073) | Groundwater microbial communities from a municipal landfill in Southern Ontario, Canada - Pumphouse #1 | ecosystem: Environmental > Aquatic > Deep subsurface > Groundwater | place...
GGTAAAACCCATCTTAATCGTTCTTGTTTAATTGTTTTTGACATACATATTGCCATTTCTCCAGTTTAGCCTGCCTATCGTTAGACAGGGAGAAAACCGCCATATGTGTGTGCACATTACCTCAAGTTATTGACAAATTATAAAATGGTAGTAAAATAAACTATGTAATGATTGTAGTGGCTACCAACCACTGTCCTGCTACAAGCGGGATCCCCTTTTTTAAACAGGGACTAAGTTAGCAAGACAATTTGAGAGTGTCCCCGCCCCAGGCGGGAGAAAATTGGGTGGAACCGTCCAAATTAGGACCCCAAACGTATAGGATCGTTTGGGTTATTTAATTTATTATCAATAATATCTAAATATATGTCTAAATCTACTCTTGATCAAAAACGCCATTCTTTGGCACATTTATTAGCTGCTGCCGTAATGGAACTTTGGCCAGATACTAAACATACTATCGGACCAGTGATTGAAAATGGTTTTTATTATGATTTTGAGTTTGCCAAACTAATAACCGAGGAAGATTTAGTTCGGATAGAACAAAAAATGAAGCAATTGTTGCCGGCCTGGAGTAACTTTGAAGAAATTAAAGTATCAGCCAAAGAATCAAAAAATATATTTGCTAACAATCCTTATAAACTTGAACTAATAGAAGAATTAGAACGAGCTGGAGAATCAATTACTCATTATCAATCTGGAAATTTTATAGACCTTTGCCGTGGCGGGCATGTGGATAAAATGCATGATGTTAAAGACAGCTCTTGGAAACTAGATCGTTTAGCCGGCGCTTATTGGCGCGGGGACGAAAAGAATAAAATGTTAACCCGCATTTATGGCCTGGCTTTTGATTCCAAAAAAGAATTAGCCGAATATCTGACTATGATCGAAGAGGCAAAAAAACGCGACCATCGAAAATTAGGAAAAGATTTGGGACTATTTGTTTTTTCCGATTTAATCGGTAAAGGTCTACCAACATTTGGACCGAAAGGAGCAACTATTAAAAGAGAATTAGAACGCTTTACTATTGATGAAGAAATAAAACGCGACTATCATCATATCATTACTCCAGACTTGGCTAAGGTTGATCTCTACAAAAAATCTGGACACTATCCTTATTACAAAAATACGATGTATCCGGTCATGAAAATTGACGAGGAAGAATTGATTCTCAAACCGATGACCTGTCCTCATCATTTCATGTTTTATAAATCGGAACCGCACAGCTACCGTGAACTTCCCTACCGTATTGCTGAAATTGCCCACCAATACCGCTATGAAAAAAGTGGCGAATTATCCGGATTAACACGAGTTAGAATGTTTTGTTTAGCGGATGCTCATATTATTACTGCCAAAGATCAAGCCAAACAGGTCATTAAAGAAGTTCTTGAATTGATTGATTTTATCAACATGACATTGGGTATAAAGAGAGGTATCGATTATCGCTATCGCCTTTCACTCGGCGACCGTTCTGATACGAAAAAATATTACAAAGATGATAAAGCGTGGAATTACGCCGAAAATGTCTTACGTGAAGTTTTAAAAGAAATTAAAGCACCTTTTTACGAGGCTGAAAATGAGGCTGCTTTTTACGGACCGAAAATTGATATTCAAATGAAAAAAATATCCGGTGTGGAAGAAACCGCATTTACCGTCCAGTACGACTTTGTCATGCCGGAACGTTTTGATTTATCGTTCATCAATAAGGAAGGGAAAGAAGAAAGACCTATTGTAATTCACCGCTCTTCCATCGGCTGTCTGGAAAGAACTATAGCATTTTTGATTGAGCATTATGGCGGTGCATTCCCCACTTGGCTATCGCCAGTACAAATTAAGCTTCTACCGGTTGGCTCGGCACACCACGATTTCTGCCAAAAACTTATGCCCGACTTGGTTAATGATGGTTTTCGAGTGGAGTTAGACGATGCTAATGAAACTATTGGTAATAAAATTAGAAAAGCCGAAACAGAAAAAATACCGTACACTCTGGTTATTGGTGATAAAGAAATGAATAGTAATAAATTAGCTATTAGAATAAGGGGGCAAAAGAATCTATTGATGATGAATAAAGATGAGTTTACAAACAGAGTTAAACAAGAAATTTCTACTCGGAAAAACTTAATATAAAAAAACCCGGTCCTAATCTAGAACGCGGGTTAATGAATTTATGTCGTTAGCCAGATGACGATTGACATCCTAATAATGCCACCTGTAACTAGGGCTGCAAAGGACAAATTGTTAAATTTATACCAAGGCTGATGGCGCTGCCTTAAATTATATAATAAGGCTGGAATACTGGTTGGCATTAAAGGTATAGAATTTGACACCAGTATACCAATATCATCAGTTACTTTAAAAAAAGTAACAATTTTAGCTTTAGTTTGTTTTCCGTTGGTTAAAAATCTACTGATCAAATTTGCCAATCGTTTTAAAATGACACCTTTGCCAACTGTCTTAGTTTTAATTGAATTATCACCAACTCTCAAATGAATTGAATATGTTAATCCGCGAATATATTGAAAGAATGCTTTCAACCATCGCCATATGATTTTAATAAACAGATCAATAATATCAATCCCTAGTCGTATGGCGATAATCTCTGTTAAGACTCTAGTAAAATAAATAGCTAAAGATATAATGATAATTTCTGGAAACTTATAACCAAAAACTTTAAGTTGCGCTGGGGTATACTCCACCATCAACAATACACTTATAATAAATTTGATAATGTCCAATTTTTACTCCTAATTTTATGTATGTTCGATTTTTAACAGTTGGTTAACCACATCATTCAATTTGACTTAGGCCAATAAATACATTTAGATAAAAATTAGACTACCAACGACTTTTACATTGGTAGTCTAGAACTATTTGAAGACGATTTAGGCAGATAAGGCTGACTGCTTTTTTTTAAGTAATTCTCGAATCTTAGATATAACTGTTGTTATATCTACCGGTTTATCCATTATGACGTCTACCAAGGATTCATACTCTCTGCGATTGATATCTCCCCCAGTAACCAACAATATAATTACTTCGGGTAATAACTTCCTTGTGTTTTGAATAAACCCCAAACGCCCCTTAGCGTTTGAAATAACGACATCTGGATAAATTAATTTAAGCATCTCTAGTGCTTCTTTCTCATCATCCATAGTAGTTACATCACACCCTTCGTCCTGAAGAATGTCCCTCAACAGAACTGATAACTCAATATTTTCTTCAAGTATAAAAATAGATGTTTTGTTCATATTTTTTTCCTTCTTAATTAAATGTACAGTTATTATTTATTTTACTTTTTCATCTAAATATACAACGGGGGAAATTTTTTGTCAATAGCTATTGCTTCAATGATTAAATTCCTATAAACTTCTTTCTATGATCACTTCGCCAAAATATTATCTGACAGTATTGGGTTGCCAAATGAATATAGCTGATAGCGAAAGAATTGCTGCTGTTTTAGAAAATGTTGGCTATAGTAAAGTTAAATCAGAAAATGAGGCTGATCTTATCTTAGTTCTGGCTTGTTCAGTACGACAATCTGCAGTTGATAGAATTTATGGCCGTGTTGCTAAATGGAACGCTTGGAAGAAAAAACGGCCTTTGGTTACTGTATTATCCGGTTGTATACTGCTACCAGACAAAAAAAGGTTGACAAACCAATTTGACATAATTATTGACAGCCAACAAATCCTAAACTTACCAACGAAATTATCTAAGCTAAAAAATACCAAATTAAAAATTACTAATCAGGGACTACCGGCAAAATACGCTGATAATTATTTTGCTGTCAAACCTAAATATGACAATAATTTTCAGGCTTATGTGCCAATTATGACCGGATGCAATTCTTTTTGCACTTATTGCGCGGTGCCTTACACCCGCGGCCGAGAAATTTCCCGAAATCCTCAAGAAATTTTACAAGAAATTGCGCAATTGGTAATCAGTGGCTTTAAAGAAATAACATTGCTAGGTCAGATTGTCAATAAATATTTAGTAAAAGTAGATGATGAATTCTTAAACTGGATAACTAAATTCCAGCGCCAATATAACATTCCTAAATTGCCAGAATTGCAAGCTGATTATTTTGTGAATAAAAAAATATTTAAATTTCCCCAGCTATTGGCTTTAGCTGCCTCACTACCGGGCGACTATTGGCTGCGTTATTCCTCGCCACATCCTAAATGGTTCAGCGACGAATTAATTCAAACTTTAACCAGATACAAAAAAATTCCACACCACGCTCACCTGCCAGTACAGGCTGGTCATGATTTTGTTTTACGAAAAATGCTGCGCCCTTACACTATTACGGAATATAAAAAAGTTATAACTTCATTACGAAAAAAAATGCCAGATATTACTATCACCACCGACTGCATAGTTGGCTTTCCTGGTGAGACTAAAAAACACTTTCAGGCGACTTTAGATTTGTTTAAAAAAATTAAATTTGATATGGCCTACTTGGCTCAGTTTTCACCACGAGCCGGCACAGTGGCGGCTAAAATGCCGGATAACGTGTCTCGGAAAGAAAAAATGCGGCGGGAAAAAGAACTCAACAAGATGCTTAAAAAAACAGCTCTGAAAAATAATAAGAAATTGTTGGGAACTAAACAAAGGGTGTTAGTAACTAACAACAAAAAAGCTACTACTTCTTCCTATATGTTAGAAGGAAGAACCGTCGGTCTAAAACCTATTCGTTTTAGTGCTAAACAAAATCTTACTGGAAAATTTGTATATCTTAAAGTTACCAAAGTTTCTCCCTGGCACTTAGCTGGAAAATTGGTTAAATAAAATTCCGCCATTCTCAATAAACATAAAATGGCGGAAAATAAATTTGAATTAGTTTGATTTAATGAGAAGTAGCGTGTTGTTGGTAAAATTCCGATAAAACTTTTTTGATATCATCCACTGTTGGACGGCATAAAGTAGTTGTCACCCCGGCCTTCGTTAAGTGATCTGCTATTTCTGAATCAATATCGCCATCTATTAAGTAGATAACCACGCTATTTGAATCAGAACATTTCAAATCAGTGAAACTGCAAGGAAAGGGAAAATCAATCCCATCAATTTTAGCAACAAAGAATAGATCTATTTTGGTATAATCATAATTAACTGCCAATTGACTAACATCGTCTTTATGTTCGGCTGGTCCTTCATTTTGTTCACACAACTCCAACATCGCATCAATTGAATCTACTTTGATTAATCTCAGTAATTCTCTATTACAATCAAATACCATTGCGATAGCATCTACCACGCGCGATAAAAAAAAAGATGACGGATCAAGTAAGAGTATATTCATACTTGTTACTCCTATACAATTTGTTATTATTTAAATGAACGCTTTTTCTAAATTAGTATCCTATCTTAGCAAATGAAACCTTATAAAGTCAAGCCAATCCCCCTTGTTGCCATTATTGGCCCGACTGCCTCTGGTAAAACCGATTTAGCTATAAAATTAGCTAAAAAATTTAATGGTTTTATTATTTCTGCAGATTCACGGCAAATTTATCAAGGATTACCAATTGGCACTAATCAACCGGCTGGTAAATGGCGAATGGCACATGGCAAATGGAAAAAATCTTTTGGCGAAAAGAAACTTTATTTTGTCAACAACATTCCGCATTTTTTTATTGCCAACAAAAAACCCAACCAACGTTATTCAGTTGTCCAATACCAAAAAGAGGTAAACTTATTTCTCAATAAACTATCAACAACTAGCTATTTGCCAATTCTCGTAGGCGGCACCGGACTTTATATTTCTAGTATCATTGAAGGTTATGTTTTTCCTAAAGCACAGCCAAATCTAAAATTAAGAAATAAATTAAATAAATTATCTGATTTAAGTTTGCTCCAACAACTAAAAAAATTGGACTCTAAAACATACAATTTAATAGATAAAAAAAATCACCGACGAATTATTAGAGCGTTGGAATTTGTTTTATCAACCAAACAATCATTTTTTAACGCGCAGCAAAAAAATCCGCGTCTCAATTCACTAATTATTGGCCTTAATCTACCTCGCGCAAAAATATACTCACAAATCAATCAGCGGGTTGATCAGATGATAAAAAAAGGATTAATTAATGAAGTTAAGTGGTTGTTAAAAAAATATCCTCATTCCCCCGCGCTAAAAACCATTGGTTACCAAGAATTAGTGCCGGTGATTAAAAAAGGCACGGATTTACGCCAAGCTATTGAATTAATTAAACAACACACTCGTAATTTCGCCAAAAGACAGCTAACTTGGTTTAAACGGATGCCGAACATAAGCTGGATAAGGAATTATAAACAAGCCCAGGCTAAAGTTGAACGCTTTTTAAATCGCTAGAATAATTTCTGAATAAAAAACCTCCCTAACCTCAAAACAAAAGAGGTTAGGGATTATATTATTTATGTGTTGAGGATGGTAAAATAGCGTCAACCAACGACATTTCATATTGCATTAGGCGGGCAATTATTACTATTATTGCTTCTTGATATTTAAGCTCTTTTCGACTACAAAATGTTTCAAAAGAAACAGCCAGACATTCTTTATCTGTTAATTTGCTTTCACCAGTTGTAACACGTACAAGCTCATCATGTTCAGCTTTGCCCCAATTACCTAGTGCTTCGGTAATTACTTTATAGAAACTATCAAACCATTGCTCTTTAATTATCTGCAAAGCCCTAAATGTAATGCATTCAGCACATACATGTGTTAAATCAATAAAGATAACATGGGTACCATGTTTGGTACATTTAATACCTTTCTCACATTCGCGACAAAGTATTTCTCCAACAGTAACGCCATTGGCTTTAACAAAGTCTGCTGTTGTAAACTTATTATCTTCCTTTCCTTTTTCGCACATTATACATGTTCTTTTCACAAAAACCACCTTCTTTCTTGTTTTATTTAAACGACCAATTTTAATATTTTAGATTAAAACAATTTTAACCCCCTATGGGCCAAAAGTCAATAAACTAAAAATTCTTTTGTATCAACGTGTTAACACATTGATACAGATACAAATTTAATAAAAAAACTAAAATTAATACCAAAACTGCCTATTTAAATAAATTGATAATTTTTATTTAAAAAAGCACCTTGCTTTTCAATAAGGTGCTTTTGGTTGTATCTAATTGGATTATTTTAACAAGTGTAGTTTTTGATTTTTTACTAAACCATTTACACTCAAACGAGCAATATACATTCCGCTTGATAATCCATTGGCATCCCAATATGTAACCTGAAATCCTGCTTCTTTTTCCTCATTTACTAGAGTTATAATTTTTTGACCAAGAATATTATAAACTTCCAATTTCACCCATCCCCGCTCCTTTAACTCGTAAGGAATTACAGTAATTGAATTAAATGGATTGGGATAATTTTGATGAAGCTCGAAATCATATGGTAGCTTATCAATTCGTTCTGCCACATTGGTTGTTATGTCTGGCGGATCGCCAAAACCATCAAACAGTACGGGAGTCGGCGGAATATAACTCATGCACCACATACATGGACCGTACCAAAAAATTAGGTTATCAAATCCGATTCTGGCATTATTCTCTTCTGGTGATTTATATATCCGAATTTTTATTTTATTAAAAATCAAAGATTTGCCACTTTGAATATATTTCCAGTGTCTACACCACTTGCCGGGAAAACAATTTTTTGTACACGATATACAAAATACATCGTAGTCCCATTTAATAACTCGAATGGTTGTGTCTTTATTTAGTAGAAAAATTTCTATTCTGACCTGCGGTAAGTAACCTACAAAATCGAACAATCTTTGGTTAATTTCTATCGCAAAAAAATAAAAACTATTTATGGGCGGAAATTTTTTCTCCCACTCTACATAGTACAAATAAGGAATCGAATCGTCCGTCTGCTTTACTTTAAACCAAAAGGTTTGATAATGTGCTCCCTCTGGCGAAGCAGAATCTGTAACAATCTGCATTCCCGTATCGTGTCGTTTTAAATGGGGCAAATTAGTGCCAGAAACCCTCCATCCATTGACTACTGGACACATCAACAAATCAGAGCCAGACTGGTCTTGGGCATTGGAATTCCTTGGCAAAGCCAAAGTAAACACAACAGCAAAAACTAACAACAAAGTTTTCATGACTCACATCCTTTCTATAAAAGTTTTTAAAGAACTGTTTTTTAAAAGTTTAATTAAAAAGGTTTATTTTTTATTTACAACATTAACGTAACTTAAATTAATTATAAAGTCAACTCCTGTTTAAGCATTTCTTCCGCTTCAATAGGATCCACCTTACCTTTAGTTTCTTTCATTACCGCGCCAAGTAAAAATTTTAACACCGGAGTTTTACCTGCTTTATATTGCGCTACTTGCTCAGGATACTGGATAATGATTTTTATAATTATTTCATCTAAATTTATGCTGCCACTTTGTGCCAAATCTTCCGTTTCTAAAATACTTTGCGCATCATTGCCTGTTTCTACCATACGCTTTAACAAAATCTGAGCATTAGTAGAATTAACTCTTCTGCTCGCTACTAATAACAAAAAATCAACAAATTGATCTTGATCAAAAGAAAGTTCGGCAACCGTAATACCCTTTTCGTTAAGTAACTGGAATAATTTATTAATTAACCAATTAAACACTAACTTAGCGGACTGTTTCTTATCAATATCATCACTTTGTTTAGATAATTTCCTTACCACCTTTTCAAAATAATCAGCTACCTGCAAGTAGTTGACCAAAATATTTACATCACTAGTTGGCAAGCCATATTGTTTTGTTAAACGACTGGCTTTATCATGTGGCAATTCCGGCAAACTCTTTTTAATCTCTTCAATTTCTTTTTTAGTAAAATTTAACGGCGGCAAATCAGGCTCGGGAAAATAACGATAATCAGCAACCCCTTCTTTGATTCGCTGTTCCTCGCTAATATTTTTCTCTTCGTCCCAACCCCGGGTAGAATTATTTTTTGGATATTCGCCTTGCTCCCATAATTCCACCAACCTTTTTGTCTCATATTCTAACCCCCGCTCTACTGAACGAAAGGAATTTACATTTTTTAACTCGACTTTAGGATATAATTTATTCTCACCCTTAGGCCTCAAAGAAAGATTTACATCTACTCTTAAATGTCCCTTTTCCATATCCGCATTTGATACACCAAGATAACGTAAAATGGTACGTAGTTGCTGCAAAAAAAACTTAGCTTCGCTAGGAGCCATGATTTGCGGCTTGGTAACTATTTCCATTAACGGCGTTCCAGCGCGGTTGAAATCTACTAAAGATTTATCTTTAACGTGTAATAGCTTTCCGGTATCTTCTTCTAAATGAAGTCGCTCAATATTAATTTTTCTTTTACCTTCTTTAGTCTCAATTTCCAAATAGCCTTCTTGAGCCAAAGGCTCATCATATTGCGATATTTGATAACCTTTGGGCAGATCGGGATAAAAATAATTTTTTCGGTCAAATTTAGAATGTAAATTAACTCGTAAATTTAAAGCCAGGGCGGATTTAATTGCCATTTTTATTGCTTCCGCATTAACTACTGGCAAAATACCAGGATGACCCATACAAACTGGACAAATTGTAGTATTGGGCGGTTTGGTTTCGCCTGTATTATCGCAGGCACAAAACATCTTAGACTTGGTCTTAAGTTGAATATGTATTTCCAAACCAATTACTGATTCTAACTGCATATTCATATTTTAGCATATTATCTCAATAAAAAAACCCCACCATTAAAGCTGGGGTCTAGATAAAATAGCAATTTTAATTACATCATACGGGGCATTAGCGCCTCTTCTTTGTTTTTTGTGGCTATTTCTTCATCTTCAATCAATTTCCAGCTAAATGCGGCTTTAGCTAACGCTCGAACAGCTTCGATAAATTTTTCAGAAATTTCCATAATTTCAACCATAGCGGTTTCTCCTATATTTTTAATTATTTTTATTGATTAGTTTGATTAATTTTTCCTCGGACAAAGTCCCTTTCATCGCTTCCATAAAGCATACATAACAAACGGAGTTATATTGTCCTTCGCCAATTTCAATTAACTCGGAATCCATCTCCGGAGTAACAATTCTATGATCATTCAAACGCTTTATTGACCGAGTAGCGTTACTTCCACAAGAGTCACAAATTGCTTTCCAGCGAAATACCTTTATTTCAGGCGAACACAAAACCTCTTTAGTGGTAGGAAAAGCGCGTCCTATATAATCTGTGTCCAAACCAGCATAAGTGCAAATAATTCCTTCGCCTGCTAATTGTTCCAAAACTTTTGCCAAAAGTGGATCAAAAAATTGTCCTTCATCTACTCCTAAAGCCCTCAATTTCTCTCGCAAAGCAATAACTAAAACTTCTTGACTATCTTTAACAGTCAAAACTAGGCCTTTAAACTCCATGCCATTTTTATCTTTTAATGTACCCTCTGGTAAACGATTATCTATTTGCGGTCGAAAAACTATTATATTTCTACCTGCACGTAAATGTAAGTTGCACGCCCTTATTAACTCGCCTGTTTTCCCTGATCCCATACATCCTGTATGACAATAACTTTTTATATCCATGATTTATATCCTTTTATTTATTATTCAATTGTCAATATTCACTTTTATTAAAAAAGGTTTAACTTGACTTATCTTAACACAACTAAAAACCTTGGCAAGTAAATTGCTAAGACTACTTCAAATGTGTTGAAACTAACTATTTTACCAATTTACCAATAACCTTCCACACTTGATTGTGTATTTCTAATGGCGTTAATAACCTTCCTTTATTCACACACTCTATGACTGGAATATGATAAGTTTTAGCTAACTCCAGATAAACTTTTTCCGCGGCCTTAAGATGTTTGATGTCCTTTTCGTGAATATCCCTCTTTCTATGGCTTAAATGCAAATATCTTCTCAACGCTTTACGTAAGACCAACTTCTGCGACTGTTTAGTTGGTGTATGCAGTAAAATGTATTTATCAGGCACTGGAATACCAAAAATTTTATGTTCTAAATTAAAAAGCCAACGCCAAAACTCTCGCCTTTTAGTTGTTGATATAATTTTACCGCCTTGATGCGCGGCACTACTCAAAACATAACGATTAGCCACCACTATTCTACCTTGTTTAAGCCATTGATTAATTTTAACTGATGTTTGAAATCTATCTACGGCATAAAACATAGAACCCAACTGGGGCGAAATATCTCGCGACTGACCATATTTACCATTTAAATATTGCTTAACAAAATAACCTGACGGTTTGCTGTATTGCGGAAAATCCGCAGTTTTAACACTATAACCAGCTCGCTTTAATGCTGTGACTAATAATTTAAACTGGGTGGTTTTTCCCGACCCGTCTGTTCCTTCTAAAACGATAAATAACCCGCGTTTCATATTCGTTCATAGATTACATATTTATAATTGATATTATTTTCTGTTACAACATCTGATTCATCTTGTTTAATAAATCCATTTGGCAAGGAGGGAAAATAAGTATCGCAATCATAAACTTTATCAATTTCAGTTAAATAAACTTTATTACAAGCTGGGTGTATTACCGCTTGTGCATATACCGACGCCCCGCCTATCACAAAAAACTGGTCAACTCCATTGCCAAGAGTTGATAATATATCAAGCGTTTCATCAATAGCAGAAGCTAAAATCACGCCGTCAGGAACCTTAAAATCACGCTTTCTAGTAAGCACAATATTTATCCGATTCGGTAATGGCCGATATTTTTCTGGTAAAGATTCCCATGTGGTTCTACCCATAATTACAGCATTCATCGCGCCCGGTTTAGAAACCTTGCAAGTGACTGCTTTGAAATGCTTTAGATCGCCTAATAAATTCCAAGCCAGCTTGCCATCTTTACCCAATCCCCGATTTTTATCAATTGCTGCGATAACTGAAAATTTCATAAACTTAATTAACAATTTAACTAAATTAAAAAATAGTCCATAGCTTATTTATTAATCGATGACCCCTAGAGCTCAATTGATAGTACATCTCTAAACCTTTTTGCTCGCGATCAACTAAATCTGCTCCGGCTAATATACTCAGGTGTCTTGAAGTTGATGCCATAGAGATTTTATTAAGCGCCGCCAACGCGCCAACCGTTTCCTGGTGCTTATTAGCTAAATGCCTCAGAATAGACAAACGGCGTTTATTGGCTATTGCCTTTAATACTCGCTCCTCATTTTTCATTATTCTTGAATATTAATTATTTAACAATTTAGCTAAATTAACAAATACTAATATTGTAATTATACAGCGATTTCAAATTTAATAAAAGGGTGACACTGGTAATTTTCTAATACAAAATCCTCAACTGTTAATTCGGATATTGGCTTTTTATTAATTTTAAGTATTGGCAAAGGAAATGGTTTCCTTACTAATTGTTCTTTAACTCCCTCTAGATGATTTAAATAAATATGCGCATCACCAAAGGTATGTGTGAAAATACCGGGAGTTAACCCACATTCCTGGGCTATAATCATCATCAAAGCACTATAACTTGCAATATTATAAGGCACACCTAAGGCGAGATCTGCGCTGCGTTGATATAGCTGACAATCCAATCTGTTATTAATTACATAGAATTGAAACATGGTATGACAAAGCGGCGGAGCAGCTTTAGTATGTGACATCACATCAGCAACATTCCAAGCGTTTACAATAATACGCCGAGAATTAGGATTTTTCTTTATTTCGTCAATTACCCACTGAATCTGGTCATAATACTTACCATCTTGCCCTTCCCACCTGCGCCATTGTTTGCCATAAACCGGGCCCAACTCTCCCCATTGTTTAGCAAAATTATCATCATTTTTAATCTGTTCAATAAACTCTTTCATTTTGGCACGCCAATCTTCAGTATAAATCGGATGATCTTTATCTAAGTTATTAGCTTTCAGATAATCCTGAAATGGCCACTCATTCCAGATATTAACGTTTCTATCTACTAAATATTTAATATTGGTGTCGCCTTTTAAAAACCACAAAAGTTCTATTAAAATGTTTTCAATTTTTACTTTTTTGGTGGTAACTAAGGGAAACCCATCACGTAAATCAAACTTTCTTTGAATACCAAAAATAGACAAAGTACCGACACCAGTTCTATCTTGTCGCTTTTCACCCCGTTCTAAAACTTCTTGCAATAAACTTAAATACTGTTGCATAAATAATAATTTGACAATTACCCTATCTAATAGTAAGATACCGCAGTAAATAAAAAAACACAAGAAAATAACTACCTTAAAAACTATTTCCCCAAAGGAGATTATCATGAGTATACATATTGGAGCTAATATAGGTGATATAGCCGAAACCGTACTTCTGCCGGGCGACGCTTTACGCGCCCAGTGGATTGCTGAAACCTTCCTTCATGGGGCACGGAAGGTCAACGCGGTACGAAATGCATTCGCCTTCACCGACGACCATGGTCCCCATAATAAGAGAGTATCGGTCATGGGTACTGGTATGGGCTTATCAAATCAAAATATTTACGTAACAGAACTTATCAAAGATTACAATGTAAAGCGGTTTATCAGGGTCGGTAGCTGTGGGGCATTTCTGCCAGAAATAAAACTCGGTGACATAATACTTGCTATGGGGGCATGCACCGATTCGGGAATGAACGCTGAACGGTTCAGTGGTTCGCACTTTGCACCAATTGCTGATTTTACCCTACTCCACCAAGCTTTCGAAACGGCCCAGACACTAAATATTCCAGTTCAAGTGGGAAATATTTTTGCCACAGAACGATTTTATAAGGAGGAAAATCAAGAGTGGTGGCGAAAATGGGTTAAATATGGCGTAATTGCGATTGAAATGGAAACGGCCGAGCTCTACACACTTGCTGCATATTACGGAGTACAAGCGCTTACTATTCTAACAGTGAGCGACAATCTGGTCACTAACGCACAAATGACAGCGGAAGAACGAGAACGCGGCTTCTCAACTATGGTAAAATTGGCACTTACGCTCGCACTATAAAACAAAAAAATATTTAAAAGACGACTGGCAAATAATAGCTGGTCGTTTTTATTTTCCCGTACTTCCCAAAATAATAATATCCTAACTAATATTCCGCTAAATACAAAACAAGATTTATCCAATTATCAAGCTCGCCAACTGTTGATACATAACCACGTAAATCAATTTCCGAACCTTTGTGTATACCTAAATGCAAATGTTTTCTTTCACCATCGGTATCGTTTGTATAACCTTGACCTAAGATGCCAATTTTACCGCCTGACAAAATTTGCTGACCAACTTCTAATGCAATACTGGATAAATTTAAATGCCCATATAATACAGTGACATCTGCCTCTTCTAATACACAATTTTGAATCAAAACTCCACCATAACCAGATACCCATCTTTTTAATAATATTTTTCCATCACACACAGCGAAAACTGCAACCTCTGTATTTTCTTCTCCTAAAAAAATTTCAAAATCAACACCGGTGTGGTAACCAGAAAAACGTTCGGGTGTAACTGGAGAATCTTGCGGAAAAATTCTAATACCAAAAGGTTTTTTAGTTATTCTTTGCCTCGCCTGACTGATTGGTTCTGATAATAAAGGCGATTGCTTATTGCTACCATCTGCAATACTATCTGCTAATGTTTTTTCTGAAATAGCTAGATTAATAGGTGACTGATTTTTTTTATTGACTGGCAACTTAAAAATTATTATTAATAAACTAGCAACGACAACTATAAAAAAGCCTAGCAACAAAATCCTTCTAGACATAAAATACTATTTTCCTGTGCTACCAAAACTACCATTACCTCGCGCTGAAGAGGGTAATTCATCTATCTCGACTATCTCTACACTGGCAACTGGTTGAATAACTAACTGCATTACTTTATCACCGGCATTAAAATGATAATCTTGATCACTCGTATTAAATACGGTTAACAACATTTCACCTCTGAATCCACTATCAATGACTCCAGCTAAAACTGTAATACCGTGCTTAGCAGCCAAGCCTGATTTATCCCAACATAAACCAACGAAACCCTCTGGAATGGCTATAGCCACGCCGGTTCTAATTCCAGAGACATACTTACCTGCCGGAGCAATATAATCCTCCAAAGCAAACAAATCCAACGCAGCATCACCCGGTAAGGCATAGCTTGGCAATTTTGCGCGCGGATCAACTTTTTTTACTTGCAGTTGCATAAATATCATATTTACTTATTAGTAATCTTTTCTTTATTAGCCAGATTAGCCAGTTTTTCTTTAGCCCTAACAATACCAGCGGGACAACGATTACCCCAACCATCTAGAAATTTACCTTCTTTTAATACACATATCACTTCACAATTATTTGGACAACCACCACATTCAATACTAACAGTTTTAAATTCAATATCCTGAACATTAAAACTAAAAAGTTTTTCAGATTGTGTATCACGAGCCAACATGGCCACTCCAATCGCTCCCATTAAATGACCAATTTCATCAACAATGATTTTATGACCTGTAATATTACCGAAAGACCTTACTACTCCAACATTTTTACTAACACCACCTTGAAAAACAACTGGCGGTTCAATATTTTTTCCTTTGCCAACATTATTTAAATAATTATAAACGATGGAATTACATAACCCAGCAATAATATCCTCTTTAGAATAACCCATCTGCGCTTTATGAACCAAATCCGATTCAGCAAATACAGTACAACGGCCAGCAATTTTAGTTGGCGTATTGGATCTTAAAGCGTAAGTACCAAACTCCTCCACGGGGATGTTTAAACGTCTAGCCTGTGAGGCTAAAAATGAACCGGTACCAGCTGCGCACAGTGTATTCATCGCATAATCAACCACTACTCCATTATCAATAATAATAAGTTTGCTGTCTTGTCCACCAATTTCAAAAATTGTTCTGACTTCAGGATGGAACGCTAAAGTGCCAATCGCATGAGCAGTAATCTCATTCTTAATTACAGTAGCCTCTAAAATTGTACCAATCAATTCACGAGCTGAACCAGTGGTACCTACGCCAACTATTGTAAGATTATTACCATTAATTTGCTTCTTAACCTCTTTTAGTACCAGTCGAACTGCCCCAATCGGATCACCTTCGGTCCATAGATATGATTGAGCATAAATCCTATTATTATGATCGATCACTACAGCTTTAGTAGAAATCGAACCAATATCAAACCCTAAATATACTTTAATGGGCGCTGGTAGCATAATTGATTTTAGTGGTATTAGAATTTAATTTATCTCTTTTCATAATCAACATATCATAAAAAGCCTCTAAACGTGTTTTAATTCCCGTCTCTGAAGTTTGGGCGTCAAAGCTAAAATAAATAATGGGCACTTTATAATCCTTTGATAAACGGTAAAGTGCAGACATCGCATTAACCTCGGGCATACAACCAAAAGGCTTTAAATGAATAATGCCATCAAAACCCTGTTTAATCAACTTATGGGCTAACGCTACACTTTCTGTACCATGCGCACCTATATGATATTTTAAATATGGACTGGCTAATCTTAACAATTTAGTAATATGCGTGCCAAAAGAAAAGATATCATGAAGAATACTAGAAACGCTGCAAAAACGGTAAACTTCAATTCCCTTCTTAGCTAATTCCATTTCAATATTAAAATTTGAAAAAGGTTCCATTAAAACATATAATTCACCAACAATACCAACCCTTACTGGCTTGGTTGGTTTAACTACCTCAATTTCCTTAAATAATTCTTCATACTTTTTTCTTAATTGATTGATATCTTTTTTTGTACGCACACGCCCCAACTCGGATAAAAAAATTTTAAATAGCCGTTCATATTGACCTGGGTTTTTTTCAAAACCAATATTTTTTCTGATATAATCCTCTATTTCATCAATAACCTTAACTTTAAAATATGAAAGATAATATGTTTTAAAAAAACGCCAATATGTTAACTCTGAATTATAGCTTCTAAAAATTTTAGCCAATGAAATGGGGTTGTAAGTATTAGTTAATTTAATCAGTGTGAATTTATATCCCATATTTTTTAAAATCGCTTCCTGTACTTCGCCGTAATAACCAAAGCGGCACCCACCACCAGCTTGAATAAGTAAATTAGCGCCACGCTCTAACACCTCAATGTAATTCCCTAAATTATATTTAAAAGGGACACAAACAGCCTCGGGGCTATATTTAAAACCAAGATCAACGGTCTTCCTGGTAATTGGCGGCGGCGGCACTAATTCTCCACCCAACATTTCTGCAAATGGTTTAATAGCTACATAATAATTTCCCATTAACGGGAAACTAATTTTTCTGTGTATTTGCTTCATATTTCAATTTACTTGCCTTTATTTTTAAAATATCAACAAAACTCTCCAAGCGTGTTTTTAATCCAGCTTCTGACTGCAGCTCATCTAAAGTTATTACCACAATCGGAATATCTTTTATTTTATTCTGACAAAGATTAATAACTAAAGAATCGGGTCCGCAGGGAAAAGTCATTAAAAATATAATGCCATCAAGATGCGGACGGTAAAGTTCAATAGCACCTAAAAAGTATTTATGATAAGTCCAATATAAATCACGAGATAAATTAGTTGCCAATTGACGCGCCTGATCTTCATCAACAATGTTAGAATAAACTAAATCAACACCTTGTGATTCTAAAAACTTAACAATTGGTACACCCAAAAACGCATCATGTGTAGTGTAGGGGTGTGAAACAATTAATACCAGTGGATTGCTATTATCCCTGTCTTTAAATTTATTTACCTGATCGTTTACTAATTTTTGGTGATGTTGCTTATATTTTTTCTTTGCCTGAATATAAGCCAAGGCACGAGTAAAGGGATTACTATTTAATTGTTTTGCCATTAAAAATAAACCTATGCTCTCCCCTTTAAACTTCCCAGCATCTATTGTATAAGTTAAAATATTGATTTTATCAAAGCTATTACGGACAATATCAACTAAGGCCATAAACTTAGTACACAAAAATTCACCATGCCGTAACGAAACAATGCGTGGTATAAAAATATAATCAACCTTATCCTTTAAATAATCTACATGGCCTAAAAAAATTTTTACTGACAAACAACTTTCATCAACTGCTATATTAATACCCCGAGCCATTATTTCCTTATTAGTCGGCGGACTAACAACCAACTGGCAACCTAATCTACTAAAATACTCATGCCAAAAAACAGAATATTTATGATAAAGCAAGGCACGCGGCAAACCAATTTTCTTCATAACGAACATGATTTATTTAATATATCTACTAATAATCTTATTCTCAATTTGCTTATATAATTCTCCCAATGTATTTTCATTTATCAACTTAATACTAGCTTTCTTTCCCAAACGCTTAATATAAACCTCGGTTGGTAAATTTTCTTCGCGTTTAAATTGTTCAATGTTAAAATGCGCTTCGCCAACTTTTTCACTCCTGGCTTTAGCCCGCTTAAAACGTGTCGCTAAACTCGCAGTAACATAAACTAGTAAAAATCCAGGTATTTTGCTTAAAATCTCATATTCTCCAAGATGTCGTAAACCATCAATCACAAATTTATTACCAGTTGTTCCTTCTAACCTAAATTTTAACACCTCGGCCAGTATTCCACCGCCAAATCGCTCACGTAATCCTCCCATCAAATTCATCTCATTAACTCTGGTAATGGGTAAATGAAGCCTGTTTAAAATATCTACCACAATTTTAGAAAAACGAAAACTCTTAAACCGGTATCGTTTAACCAAATATTTGCTAACCATTTCTTTACCGGAAAGTTTTTCTCCTACCAAAACTGATATTATTTTCTTGGTCTTAATTGTTTTCATAAAATAAACCTAGATTACTCTAGGTTTTAAAATTCTCATAAATTTTACTAGCCTGTGGAACATCGGCACCATAATACTTGGAACGAAGCTCCTTGCTTCCATAAGGCCGTTCGCAAGGAGAAGACAGTGGCATAAAAGCAATCTGCGCTATAGCCATTTTGTAATATAGCTTTACTGGCAAGTTACCAATATTATGTAGTTCTAAAGTCGGCTTTAATGAATTTCCTGGATCAATAAAACCGGCCGTAGCATGAATGATAATTCCAATCCTGCCCAAAGAAGATTTTCCTTCTAAACGCCCTACCATATCATTAGACAAAGTTATTCTTTCTATAGTAACACCAAGAGCAAATTCGCCTGGGTGTAGAACAAACGGTTGATCTTCTTTAATTTCTACTTTATCCATTAAATCTGGTGTCTTCTCTCTAACATCAATGCAAACATGACCGGTGTTTTTAAATATCAAAAATTGATTATCCAAATGCAAATCAACAGATGCCGGTTGAATAGATTCATCAAACAATGGCTCAATTTTTATTCTACCTTCAGCTAATATTTTTTTAATATCTTTGTCTGATAAAATCATATAATTGGATAAATAATTTTCAATCTACGGCTCATAATTTTTTACACTAACCACTGTATTAGTGATCTTTAAACTAAATTACCAAGGGAATGGCTGGCCCCATAGAACAAGTCAATACAGCATTTTTAAGATAAGTACCCTTAACGCCTGTAGGTTTAGCCTTGCGTATCGCCTGCAACAGATTTTCAGCGTTTTCCTGTAATTTTATTGCGTCAAATGACATTTTACCAATCATCTGATGCACATTACCAGATTCATCCACTTTAAAACTAATTTTACCAGAATTAAGTGCTTGCACAACTTTTCCCACATCTGGAGTAATAGTCTCGGTTTTAGGATTAGGCATTAAACCTTTTTGCCCCAGAATTTTAGCAATCGGTGCCATTTTCTTCATCATACCTGGTGTAGCAACCGCAACATCAAAATCACATTTCCCAGTGGTGGCTATTATTTTTATTAACTCGTCTCCACCCACAATCGTCGCTCCAGCTGCCTTAGCTTCTTTTTCATTAGCTTCTTCACAAAAAACCGCCACTTTTTTTAACTTACCTAAACCGTGTGGCAAAGTTGTGAAACCACGCACTTGTTGATTAGCTTGTTTAGTGTCAACTCCCAGTTTGAAATGAATTTCCACCGATTGATCAAACTTAGTGGCTGGCATTTGTTTTAAAAGCTCTACTGCTTCTTTAATATTATAACGCTTGCCCGGCTCAATTTTAGAACGGGCAGCTGTATATCGTTTACCTGATTTTGACATAAATTTTTCCTTTCTTTACTCTCTCGTCCTGCCTATTGGCAGATACAAGATTAGTGGTTCAAACTCCCGATATTAATCAGGATCCCACCCATATTAATTAAATTATCCTTCTACTGTTAAACCCATTTGCCTGGCAGTACCTTCAATAATTTTCATTGCGGCATTGATATCGTTGGCATTTAAATCCGACATCTTTATCTTAGCAATTTCTTCAATTTGTTTCTTAGTAACTTTACCTACTTTCTCTTGCAAAGGCTTACCCGAACCCTTGGTAATACCAGCGGCTTTTTTAAGCAGCTCGGCTGCCGGCGGAGTTTTTAAAATAAAAGTATAACTGCGATCCTCAAAGACAGTTATTTCACAAGGAATAATATCATTACCCTTGTCTTTGGTGGCGGCATTAAATTTAGTGCAGAATTCCTGCAAATTTAATCCATGTTGCCCCAAAGCTGGCCCCACCGGCGGCGCTGGAGTGGCTTTACCTGCTGATATTTGAAGTTTGATAACTGTTTTTACTTTTTTACCTGCCATACAAAAATATAAAATTTAAAAATAAAATGCAAAATTAGATCTTTTGAATTTGTAAAAAATCCAACTCTACTGGCGTTTCCCGTCCAAACATTGAAACCAATACTTTTACTTTACCCCGACCTTCGTCTACCTCGGATACCTTACCGTCAAAATCCTTAAAAGGCCCATCACTAATTTTTACTGCCATACCAACAGTCACATCCATTTTATAAGTTGGCTCTTCAATGCCCATTCTTTTTTGCAACGCCTTCATTTCTTCTTCTGAAACTGGAGTTGGAGTGGTGCCGCTACCAATAAATCCAGTAACATTTGGGGTATTACGCACCACATACCATGAATCATCAGTCACCATCATTTCCACTAATACGTATCCTGGAAAAATTTTCTCTTCAACCACTTTACGCTTGCCATTTTTAATGCGAATCTTTTTTTCAGTGGGAATTAAAATATTAAAAATCTTATCACCCATATCCATTGATTCAATACGCTGCTTTAAATTGCGGGTAACATTTTCCTCATAACCAGAATAGGTATGTAGGGCATACCAACGTCTACCTTGTTGTATTATCTGTCGCGGCATATCCAGTAACAATAACTTGACCTGCTAAAAATTAAGCGAGTCAAAAGTTTATTTAATAGTTAGATCGGTCTTGTTTAAAAAAGATAACATAGATTAATAGTATAGATAATTTCTATCAGCACGAGCTTAAGTCAAGTTTTGTTACTGGACATAATTTATTTATATAATAATTGCTGCAACCCTATATTAAAAATATAATCTAAGGCGCCTAAAAAAATAGCTACCCCCAAAGAAATACCAATCACCAACAAAGTATGTTGGGTAGTTTCTTTTTTGGTAGGCCAAACAACCCTTTTAAGTTCTTCAATTGATTGTTTAAAATAATTGGTTAATTTATTAGGCATAACGATCTTAAAATCAATTATTCATTAAAATAAAACCCAGTTTTTAAAGTCTTTTAAAAGGCCCCTTGCTGGGCCTCTATTAAAAAGAATAGCACGAAGTTAAAATGCTGGCAAGTGCCTAAAACACTATTGAAAATTAATAAAAAGCCCTAAATACCGTAGTAGTTGGGAGATAGTGGTGAAGATTATTAAGAATTAATGTTTTGTAGAGAAGATGTGCAGATGCACAAGGGGCGAGTTTTTTAGTAGGAGTTTGGGGATACAATTTAAACCTCTAAGTTATAAAGATTTAAATTGTATCCCTGTCACCACGCTACCAACCTGCCTGTTTTTCCTCTTGTTAATCCTTCTCCACCACCATCTATCTTAATTTTACTCCTAAATTAACAATTTGTCAAATCAACCAAATTTGGATTGCGTATAACGTATGCGGATATGAGAAGTTGCGAAGCAATTTGGGATGAGACTCTGCAAGAGCCGAGACTCATATCCGCTGTTAGGCGAGGGTGAGCGACCAACGGGAGCGAAAGTGCAACGCCCCCTTGAGTTCAAACCTGAGCCGTCCCTCAATTTAGTTTTTAACATTCTTTTGCTTGATTACAATAATTTGTCCAGTAATATGATCTGCCTCTTTTGAAGCTAAAAACAAAGTCAAGCTTGCGACATCTTCGGATTGAAGTGCGTTATCTGGTGTAGCATCATCTGGGAAAAATTTTTTGTACGCTTCAGTTGCTACATCAGAAGGCGAAATGCAATTAACTTGAATTTGATGATTTCTAAGTTCGTGAGAAAGTCCAACCGTTAAATCTTCAATCGCTTTTTTGGACACGAAATAAGGAAGCCAACCTTTTGCGCCACTCTCGAAAGTTCCTGAAATGTTGATGATTTTACTACCTTGTTTCATTAAGGAAACGAGTTCGTGTGATAAAATGGTTGGCGCAGTTAAACCCACTGCGTAAGTATCCAAAATTTCATCGGTTGAATAATCAGCAAATTCAATCCCTGAAAACGCTTTGTCTTTAGAGTGCCAAATACCAGCAACATTGACGAGAATATCTATTTCGCCTTCTGACTCCTTGATATTTTGAGCAAACTTTTTTATCTCATCAACACTTCTTAAGTCAACACAAAAAATTTTTCCTTCGCTACCTGCTTCTTTAACAAGCTCAAGTGTTTTTTCTAAACCATCTTTGGAGCGAGCCAAAAGCATAGTTTTCGCACCTTCCGAAGCGAGCTTGACGGATATAGCACGACCAATGCCAATACTTGCACCTGTGATGACGGCAATTTTGTTTTTTAGCTTCATAAAATTATTGTAATCATTAAGGATTTATAAAACAATCGATAGCTTGATAGGCTCAGGTTTGAATTTCGCCTAACTGGTTTATATGTGGAGTAAATGTTTAATATATGCATAAATTTGTATGATATGTGGAATAAACTTACAAAATTATTAAATATCTAAATTCTTAACCCACCTCCGCCCTGGCTGCAGGTAAATTTTCCAACCATTTTCTTATTCGCACGAATAAGAAAGTAGTAATCCAGGGATAACCACTTAAATACCCAACTTCTTTACCCGCCTCCGCTAAAGCTTCTGGCTTCGCTCTAGCTTAGGCGGACAACTCGGTGGGCAGGCATTTTAAATATCAAGGTTCTTCACATTCTTGGCATGGGTGTGAATAAAACGCTTGCGGGGCGCAACATCTGAACCCATTAAAATATCAAATATTTCATCTGCTTTAGCTGCATCTTCAATAGTTACCTGTTTCATTAATCGTGTAGCCGGATTCATAGTGGTTTCCCACAACTGCTCTGGATTCATTTCTCCCAAACCTTTGTAGCGTTGCATATTTACTCCCGCTTGTGTTGAAACTACTTCTGATTGTTCCTCTGCTGGCGCGTTTGTATCAGTCGCTTCCAAAATTTCTTTACTCGCCTTAGTTTTACCCTTAACCGGAATTTCTTTTTCTTTCAAAGATTTAAATTTCTTTAAAGCACTGTCTAGCTCATTATCTGAATACACATAAAGCGATTCTTTACCTTTTTGCAGACGGTATAAAGGTGGCTGAGCAATGTATAAATGACCTGACTGGATTATTGCTTGAAAATGACGAAAAAACAACGTTAACAATAATGTGCGAATGTGGGCGCCATCAACATCTGCATCAGTCATGATTATTATTCGTCCGTAACGCAATTCATTTAAGTCAAACTGCTCACCAATGTTAGTACCCATGGCAATCACCAGTGACTTTACTTCGTTGTTAGAAAGCATTTTATCAAGTCTTGATTTTTCTACATTTAAAATCTTACCTCTCAAGGGTAATATTGCCTGAAAATACCTATCTCTGCCCTGTTTGGCACTGCCGCCGGCTGAATCACCCTCCACAATAAACAACTCACTTTCTTTAGGATCGCCGGATGAACAATCTGCTAATTTTCCAGGCAAGGTAAAGCCGTCTAAGGCTCCTTTTCGTAATACTGATTCACGAGCAGCACGCGCGGCCAGACGAGCGCGAGACGCTAATAAACATTTGCCCAAAATTGCTTCGCCGTCGCGCGGATTCTCCTCCAGATAAATAGCCAAAGCATCGCCTACTATTGATTCCACCACTGGCCTAACCTCAGCATTACCTAATTTGGCTTTAGTTTGTCCCTCAAACTGCGGATTTTTCAATTTGATACTAATTACCGCAGTTAAACCTTCACGCACATCTTCGCCAGAAAGATTTTCATCTTTTTCTTTAATAAAACCCCTAGTCCGGCCATAAGCGTTTAAAGTTCTGGTCAATGCTGTTCTGAAACCAATTAAATGCATACCCCCTTCTACTGTATAAATATTATTAGCAAAACTAAAAACAGTTTCTTTGTATTCATCAGAATATTGTAAACCCGCTTCCACTAAAATTCCATCTACTTCTTTAGATACATAAAAAACTTTATCGTGTTTAGCTTCAACGTGAACATTTAAGTGCTTAACATAAGACGCCACACCGCCTTCAAAATAAAAAATATAAGATTGATATTTACCTTTAATTCTTTCGTCGCTAACAACAATCTTTACACCTTTAGTTAAATAAGCCTGTTGACGCAAATGATCCAATACTATGCGCCAATCATATTCTAACACTGTAAATATTTCTGGATCTGGTTCAAAAATAATAGTCGTGCCAGTACCCCGGGCTGTTCTTTCCGCTTTAACTTTACCGCTGGCTTTGCCGCGCTTATATTCCTGAACCCACAATTTGCCGTCACGCTTAACTTCAGCGCGCAAAAAAGAGGAAAGCGCATTAACAACTGAAACGCCTACACCATGCAAGCCGCCTGATACTTTATAGCCTTCTCCGCCAAATTTACCACCGGCATGGAGCTTGGTCAGCACAGTTTCCAAAGCAGATAACCCGGTTTGCTTATGTTTTTCTACAGGAATACCGCGACCATCATCCTCTACTCTAACGCGGCTACCCGACTCTAATACTACGGTAATAGTTGTGGCGTGCCCAGCCATTGCTTCATCAATAGAGTTATCTACCACTTCCCAAATTAAATGATGCAAACCTTCCTTAGCAGTGTTACCAATATACATTCCCGGCCGCTTACGTACCGGCTCCAAACCCTCCAACACCTGAATTTGTTCAGCAGTATAAGCACCTTTTATTTTATCTTTTATTTCTTTTTTAGACATATTTTTAAGTTAATGATCTCTAACTTCTGCGTTAAATTTTTTAATTAATATTTGCTTAATCTTTTCTATTACCTTGTCCACTTCTTCTGATGTTAATGTCCTATCCGAGGCACGTAAAGTCACGGTAAAGGCGATACTGTGTTTAGGGGCGTAAACATCAAATAGTTCAATTGATTCTAATAAATCCATATTCTCAATTTCTTTTTGAATTTGAGACCAAGTTACCCTTTCTGGCAAAATAATTGATAGATCTCTCGCAGCTTCGGGGTACTCTGGTGGCGGTTCCGATGGGCTGGTCGGCCCTATTTCCAACATATCAAGTGACAACTCAATTACTGCAGTAAATTCAGGCAAATCTAACTCCCGTCGTAATTTTTCTTGCAATATCCCGATGTGCCCAACTGTCTCGTTATTAATAATAATATCGGCTGCCATATTTTCATTAAACCAGTCATGCTTAATTTTTTGCACTTCCACTAACTTAAAATCATTTTCCAGTTCATGGCCGATCTGTACGAGAACCCCAACCATATCACGGTAACACCGGAGGAGGTCATCTCGTTCGTCACGTTTATTTCTACCAAGAACTATACCCAAATGAAACGGCTGTTTGGGTAAATTGCCACCCCCAGGTCTTCGTAAATACTCCTTACCGGATTCCGCCACAAAGACCCGGCCAATTTCAAACATTTTAACATTTTTATGTTTCTGACTATTTAAACCGGCTTGCCCTAAAAAGTTGGGTAATAAAGTTGGTCGTAAATAAGGCTTGCCCTGATCTGTTGGGTTTTCTAATTCAATACTTAAATCGCTTGTTATATGTTTACCTCTAATAGTCAGCCCAAAGTTTTGTAAATCTTTTTCACCCACAAATGAATGACTTAAAGTCTCTGTAAACCCAGCACCAATCAAGCACTCACGAATTTTTTGCATTAACAATTGCTTTTCATCGGCCAATGGTTTAGTAATGGTAAAACTCGGCAGACTCGGCGTAATTTTTCCATAACCATAAATCCGTGCTACTTCCTCCAACAAATCTTCACGAATTGTTACGTCTCTAGTGGCCCGCCATGAAGGCACGGTTACTTGCCATTTGACCACGCTGTCATCGCGATCCGCCCTGATCGGAGTGGCGATCTTATGAGATTGCTTCGATCCGCTCGCAATGACTTTTATTTTAAAACCCAAATTCTCCAATATATTTTTAATCTGGCTATATTTTATTTTCGTACCCAAACGCTCATTAATCCAATCGGGATTTACATTAATTTCAACCGGTTTAAATTTTTTAGGATATTCATCAACTAGGTCGCTGGCAACTTTTACGCCTGTAATTATTTGTTGCATTATAGCCACAAAGCGCTTAATGCCAATTTCTGCTAGTTCTGGATCCAAAGCTTTTTCAAAACGAACAGATGCTTCGCTGCGTAAACCAAGTTTGCTGGCTGTTTGTCTTATACTAATCGGATTAAAAGTCGCAGATTCTACCACCAAGTTAGTTGTGCTAGATGAAACCTCACTAAACTCGCCACCCATTACGCCAGCCACAGCAATCGCACTTTTATCATCAGCAATAACCAACATCTCACTGGATAATTTTCTGGATTCTCCATCTAGTGTTTTTATTACCTCTCCGGAGTTTGCTGTTCTGACAACAATTTTTGGAGAAGATAATTTTTGTAGATCAAAAGTGTGCAGTGGTTGGCCAGTTTCCAACATTACATAATTAGCAGCGTCCACCACATTATTTATTGATCTCATACCCAGGGCTTCTAATCTATTCTTTAACCATGTTGGTGATGAGGTAATCTTAATTCCAGCCAGCACCACCCCCATATACCTGTGGCATAAATCAGAGTTTTTAATTTCAACTTTAAACCCATTAGAGCCTTTTGGCAAATCAGCCAATTCCGGTAGTTTTAATTTTGTATTCCACAAAGCTGCTAACTCCCTAGCCACACCCAAATGACTCCACAAATCAGGTCGATGAGTAATTGATTTATTATCAACTTCAATAACCAAATCATCTTTACCTAAAGCTTTGGCTAATAGTGTTCCAGGTTTAGCATCCAAATACGATAAATCCATAATGCCGTGCTCTGGTTCGTTATCATCAACCAAACCTAATTCTGCGGCCGAACAAGCCATACCATTACTTTTAACTCCACGAATAGTAGCAGCTTCCAATGACGCAAATTCACCCTCTCCATGCCATTTGACCAACGCGCCAGGTTGAGCCAGCGCGACTTTCATTCCTTCTTTTAAATTAATTCCTCCGCATACTATTTCCACTGTTTTGCCACCAATATCAACTGTAGCTAACTTTAATTTATCAGCATTAAGATGTGTTGATACTTTTATAACTAAGCCTACCGTGACTTTATTCAACTTTTCTGCCTCGCTGGTAACTGATTCTACCTCCATAACTGACATAGTCAAAAGCTCGCCCAACTCGCGCGCACTGATCCGCTTGGGTTTAACTATTAACTCTGCTAATGTTTTGTAAGAAAGATGCATGTAATTTCAAAATGTAAAAATCAAAATGCAAAATGACAGATTAAACTTTAAAATTAATAAATAATTTTGATTTTTGATTTTTTAATTTTAAATTAACTAAAATTGCTCTAAAAATCTTAAATTTACTGACAGAAGAAGAAATGATAAATAACCCTACTTAATATTTCTTGATGAAGCCTCGTGTAATCCAGTAGATAAATCGCCCTTTGGTTGACTTAGACAAAACAATAACACATAATCTTGATCATTATTCTTTGAGGTGTAAGTATAATCTTGATCGGGACAACCTCCTTCCATCCATGGCTGAGGATTACTGGGTATCTGCCCCATATACACGGTTTCAAGTTTAGCATCGCAGTGACTCATAAAACCTTTTGAACTTAAACACAACCCACCCACAGCCAACGGTGCGGTGACTTTTGGATAATAATTTAACTCATCAAAATAAAACTCTAGCACCGTTTGTATTTGCCTTACGTCTGACAATCGTTTACCATCTCGTGATTTTTCTAATTTAGAACTACCTGCGGGTAATACGCCAAGTAGAATCACTGCGATAATTATGTAACTCACCACATTAAACAAAACAGTCAATAGTGCGGTTTGACGACGAGTAAATCCAAGCTTAAACAACCTACTTTTTACTACCCAGTACTCAATAAAAACAGTCGCGGGGAATAAAAATATGATGAAATAGGCAACATCAGTACCATAACCGTTTATTGGTAAAATTCCACCAATTATAGAAGTAACAAGATTGGCGATTAAGGATACTAAAATACTTTGCTTCCACGAAATTTCTTTTTTAAAAATCCAGCGCGAGAAATAGTAAATAGCTAGTGTCTCTGAAATAAAAATTATTGGGTAAATATACCAAACCGGAAGTAATGTATAGATAATTGGGGCTGCTAAATCCGCGTGGGCTATACCAGGCATCAACAACATGATTCCAATAACAAACAAGAGTCTATTAATTTTTATAATTATAAGTCGATTCATAATAGAGTAAATAAAAAATTAAAATTGTTCTAAAAATCTTAAATCACCCGATAAAAATAGACGGATGTCATCAATCTGATATTTCATCATAACCAAACGAGACAGGCCTAAGCCAAAGGCAAAACCAGAAAATTTTTCAGGATTTACACCTCCAGCTTTTAATACGTTGGGATGCACTAAACCACAAGGCATCAATTCCACCCAACCAGATTGCTTACAAACACTGCAACCTTTACCACCGCAAATAAAGCATTTTACATCCAGCTCAAATCCCGGCTCCACAAATGGAAAATAACCAGGTCGCAATCGAATCTCCACCTCTTTTTTAAATATTCCTTTTAACAACTCATTCATTACCCCGATCAAATGAGCTACGGTTATACCCTCTGCCACTACCAAACCTTCTAAGTGCCAAAAAGTATTATCATGAGAAGCGTCAGTTGCTTCATAACGAAAGACTTTTCCCGGCACTACTGCGCGCAAAGGTGCGCCATATTTTTCCAGAGCCCTTACTTGCACGGACGAAGTATGAGTACGAAGCAACATCCTGTTGCCACTAATTGGCTTTTTTTCTTTAATATAAAAAGTGTCTTGAATATCTCGTGCTGGATGCCAGGAGGGAATATTTAAAGCCTCAAAATTATAATACTCGCTTTCCAATTCTGGTCCATCGAGTACCATAAAACCCATAGAGCGAAACAAATCTTCTAGTTCTTTTTGTACAATGGTTATGGGATGATAATGCCCGCGCGCGGGTTTAATACCAGGCAAAGTAACATCAAAAAATTCATCTAACTCTTTATTATTAGAAATATTTTTTTGCGTAAAAGCATTTTCTAAATCAACCTTCAACTCATTGGCTAACTTACCTAAACGTGGCCTCTGTTCTATACTAGATGCTTTAACCAATTGCATGACAGCGGCTAACTCTCCCTTACGGCCTAAATACTTAATCTGCCAATTTCGTAATTCGGCAGTCGAACGTAAAGATGACAATTCAGTCAGCGCTTGTTTTTTTACATTATTAATCTTATCAATCATAAATCAATCTTGTTCAGGCGGAACCTGTCGCCGCATTGATAAAAAGAAAAATTCAATTATTGTTAAAGCCAAAATTAAAATAACTAAATTCCACCATGTTAATAATTTTTGATCTTGAAGTAATAAGGCTAACACAATTACGATTCCTAAAGATATTCCTTGACGAAAAGATATAGAAACTTGCCTAAACACCACTTCATCTTTGCGCAACCAATAGCGAATTGCAAACCCTATCAATGTGGTAGTGCCAATAATGGCAATAAACAAGGCCAGGTAAAAAAACACAAACCCCATTGTTCCAGCTGATTCTGGTGCTAAATAATTAATTACCAATAACCAAGCTGCCCAAGCACCACAGGTACTTAACAGCATTAAAAGAATATACTGGCGTAATGTCATGAAAATTATTAAAAATTAAAAAAGGGGTTTTATTTACCCATTTATTTTAGCATATTTTCAGCATTTCTACAAGTCTAAAATGTTAATGAAATTATGCCAATTCTACTGCTAACATTAGCCAAAAATTCTCAATCTTTTAACCTTTCCAGGAAACCGTGTTTCCAGGATTTTTAAAATCTCTTTTTCTGACAATTTTATCTCCTGCCCCAAGACCGAAGAAGAGACTTGAATATGTAAAGTATCATCCTTAAAAAATACGTTGCGAACAATATCTAAAGCAGAATTTCCCCAACGTTTTGATAAATAACTATTAAATTCTTCAACCATTTGGGCAATAATTGCTTGTTTTAACACCCCGTGATCCAACAACCGCGATGGTAAAATGCTTTTTAATGATTGGAACATAGTTATTTAATTTTCTTAACTATACCTTTATTAGCGTCTACTTCCACCAAATCGCCATCTTTAAATAATAAAGTGGCATTATTAGTACCAACTATACAAGGAATCTTTAATTCCCTGGCAGTAATGGCAGCGTGACAAATCAAGCCGCCTTTATTAGTAACAATAGCCGCTGCTTTTCTCATAGCTGGTAATAAATCAGGACTAGTAGCTTGCGAAAGCAAAATATTACCGCGATTCATCTTTATCATATCTTTAGGTATTTGTATAATCTTTACCACCCCTTTGACTTTTCCGGTATAAGCACATTGCCCCCTAGTTTCTTTGGATAAAGACTGTTCTTGTTGAATAATTAAGGAAGAAACATACTTTTTAGCTTGAGAATCAATCATCATCTGATTGCCTTGCTTATTAACTAAAAAACATGAAAAATGACGTCGTCTTTCTAACGCAGAAATATCTAGCTTCTTTTCCAGAATAAACCCAGGCACCTCCCAAGGAAGAAGGAAAGTAAATATTTTCCAGTCATTCACACCTTGTTGTTTTGCAAGCAATCTCCACAGTGCCTCATATGAATAAAAGCTATGAGTCAAAAGGTCTTTACGTAAACCTTTCTGCCAAATTACGGTCTGGGCTAACTGAACCAGAAATCTCGCTCGATTAGTATAATTTAACTTAGCCATTAACTCCTGCTGTTGTTTTTTTATTTTATTAAGTTGCAGAGGTAAAGACAAATTAACATTTCCCCTACAGACAGTACCGAACTCTTTCTTAAATTCTTCAAATAAAATAACTGGACCTAAATATAAATAATCAAGCCAACAATAATTCCTATATAATTTTTTTAAAATTAAGGTGAGCCGATTTTTACTTAATGCTTTACGGCGGCTAGCTAATAAAGCTAACTTGTAATCTTTTTTTTGATGAAGACTTAATTTGGTAACTTGGCTCAATAATGTCCAATGTTTATTAAAATCCTTAGCAGAAGAGAATCCTCTCAATTCTTCCATGATTTTATTCGATAGATGATTTTTACCATCAATAATTAAACCGTTTACTATTACTCCACTCACTTGATAGAGGTGTTGAAGATTACTAACTTTCATAAACTCCTTCGCTAAACTTGATCTGGATAATTTATCTAACGGTAAATTCCTAAACAACTTAGCGCTCTTAAAAAATTTATCAGCATAAAGGTTAATCTTATCGTATATCTTGGTACGCCATTTGTTATCATTTAACAAGCGATTAGCGGCAAAGTTGGCTGATTTATTAAACTCTTGATCATCAAAAAAATAAGTGCACACACCTTTGTCCATCACTGCTATAACTTTGGTGATATAACTACCACCCCCTAATCGAGGAAAATCATGAACAAAGCCACGTCCATGGTACCCTAACAATAACCAATGGCCACTAAATATCCTGTCATAAATTAACAGAGCCATATTATTTAAATAATGCTAATAATATTAGTATTTTCAGAGGAAGAAAGTAAACGGAAACCGCCTAATGGTTTGGGTCTTTTTGTTTGGGTAAATTCTTTCCTCATTAACTCTGCTATTTGTTCGTCTGTAAATTTCTCATCCTGGTAGCTAATAGCCAAATCCAAAGTACGGGCAAAAAAGCCATGTGAAATGAATAGCGGCTGACGATTGGTATACTTATTTATTCTCCTTAAATATGTCAAAAAATTATTAGCTCTTTTATAAACATCAACAGGCCCCTCATCAATGATGTTGCCGTTTAAGAATGAATCGATGAATTTATTCCTCACCTCACTCATATCCTTAGCTTGTTCATAATATTCTGGAGTTATGTCGTCCATAGGAAATTTTACTTCTTTCAAATAATCGGAGGGGTGTACCTCTATATCAGCATCTACCAACCCTCTGACTAATTCAGCTGTCTGTCTACCTCGCAAAGCTGATGAACAAATAATGATATCAAAATCACCTTTCTTAATTTCTCCACTGCTTATCTTTTCTTGAATCAATTTAGTACTACTTTCTTTGTCTATGGGCGGATCCGTTTCTCCCCTCATAAATTTCACCAGTAACTCATAAGGAGGTTTTTCACCTTTCTCAATATAAGTACTAATATCTAACACGTCGCCATGCCGTAAAAATAGTGATTCTAAATTCTCTCTACTAGACTTTGTGAACATATATTTATTATATCAAAAATTTATACTGACAATCGTGACCGCCGTCTTTGTGAATCTCACTAAAATTATCCTGCTTTATAGATTCTATTATTTGCTCAATAACTTCTAAATAGCGCGCTTGTAAATCTTCTAATTCTTCAGCCGCGCCCAAAAACGGATCAGACCAAACATTTTTATTTAAATACCAATATTGGCAATTAACCACTTTCTCCTGAAGAAACTCCTGCGCTGCTAATTGATAAATTAATAACTGGTCCTTGTCCACTTTAGCTAAATTTTTTGGCGGATTTTCACCAGTTTTATAATCAATAATATTTACACCACCGACAGTAACATCCATCCGATCTATTTTGCCGACAAATTTATAATCACCAAAACGTATTTTAAAAAACTGCTCAATATATTTCGGTTGGGGTGGGTTATTTTTAATGGCATCGTAAAAAGTCTTAATTTGCTCCAATCCCCGCTTTTTAAAATTCTCGCGCTCTTGTTTGCTTTCGTACCAATCATCCAACCACACCTCTTGATAAATATTTTCCAGCTCTTTAATAGTTGGTAATTGAATCTTGCCTTTAGTTTTGCTGCCGGCAGTAAACAATCCCAACTGTTCTGAAGACAGGCGGCTTTGCCAAAGTTTCATAAAATGCTCCAAGGCTTTGTGCATGCTAGAACCAAAGCTTAAATAAGCATTACCCGGGGTAGGAATTTTTAGTAAATAACGGTATTTAAATTCCAACGGACATTTTAAATAACTGGAAATCGAAGAAAAAGAAAAATGTTCTGGTATTGAATAACTAACTTTTCTAGTTTTTACGCTGGTTTCTTTTTTATCCAACATTGATTCATCTTTCACTGTTGATTTGTCATAAACATTTTTATCAGCTAACCCAAGCTCATAAAGAAATTGCGACGGCTTCCTTTTTTGCTTGCCAAAATAATCTAAAGCATAAGTAAAATATAAGCTGCGTTTGGCTCGCGTCATAGCTACATAAAACAGCCGACGCTCTTCTTGTAAATGAACATCACCTTCGGGTAAAATTTCCTTAATTAATTCCGTAGGCAAAACAATGGCTTCACGCCGCTCTGTGGATGGAAATCGGCGATCCACTAACTGCACAATAAATACATATTTAAATTCCAAACCCTTGGCCGAGTGCACAGTAATTACTTTTACCATTTCCGGACCTTCTTCCCAAGCTGGCGGCAACTCGCCCTCTTCTCCAGCTTCCAGCTCTAAGGCAAACAAATTTAAAAAATTATTTAAACTTTTGTCAGTATTATCCAATTCAAACTCCTGGGTTTTTTTGAAAAAAGCCGTTAAATAATTAGCTTGTTTAATAACTTCGTAATTATCTTGATTTTGCACTAGCCAATCGCTCACGCCAATATCGCGTATCACGCGCAAATATGTTTCACTGGCTGTTTTTTCGCGGGCAAAACTAGAATGTTTAGTAATAAAATTTAATAAATTTTCAACTATTTTTTGGCCCTCGGTTGATAAAGGAATAGTTTTGGACTGATTTATAGCTTCGTACAAAGACAATGCTTTGCGATTGGCAAAATAAAGCAAGCTAGACAGGTCACTATTAGGCAATTTGAACCAGGGTGTGGTTAAAATGCGGTATAGGGCTTGAGACTCGTGATAATTGTCTAACAGCTTAAAATAAGCCATTAAATCAAGAATAATGGCCTCCTGGTAAAGCCCACGGCTAGCTACATACTCAAAAGGTATGCTGGCCTTGCGCAAACCCTGCAAAAACGGTTCAGCCGAAGCATTAGCCCTAACTAAGATAGCAAAATCATCCCAAGTAGCTTCTGAATCTATCTTTTTTAATTCAACAATTTTATTTATTACTCCAAACGATTCCTGATGAAGATTACTATAAGTCAGCAGTTCAATATTACCTGACTCACAACTGACTGCTTTTAATTTCTTAGATAATTTTTTTGCGCCTTGGCTCAACTTTATTTCTAATCGGTAAGGATTGTTTTGTTGGATAAATTTATAAGACAAATCCAGAATGTCTTGCGTGCTGCGATAATTGGTAATTAACAAAATTTCTTTGGCCTGCGGATAATCTTTTTTAAATTCCAAAATATTAGAAATGGAAGCACCGCGGAATTTAAAAATTGACTGATCGTCATCCCCTACTACCGTAACATTATTAGCTGGAGCTGCTAAAATTTTTATTAATTCGTATTGCGCATAATTAGTATCTTGAAACTCATCAATTAAAATGTATTTGAATTGTTTCTGAAAATGTTTTAAAACCCCAAGCCTAGTACGAAAAAGTTTCAAGCAATAATTAATTAAATCACCAAAATCCAAAGCATTGTTATCTAACAGCAATTTTTGATAAACATGATAAGCCCGCGCAACTTCTTGCAAGCGTACGCTTTCATTTTCGTCTTCATTAATAATCTCGCTTTCGGTTTTTTCCACATCCTTACTTTTTCTCGTACTCTTACTCTTACTAATTTTCAAGAACTCACTTTGACCAGTGTTAAGTCTTTGTGATTCAGCTAGTTTCAAATAATCCCCCGGATACACTTCTTCATCTTTTGCTCGGGAAAAATGCTTAATTAAAGCATGCACAAATTTAGTGGAATTACCCAAAGGCCGATAATAATCCAAATCAAATTTATCTAAATTCTGTTTAACCAATAGCCACTGTTCAGTAGTATTTAACAATTTAAAATCTCCGGGTAAGCCAATGTCCAGGCCATAATCTTTTAACACGCGCTCGGCAAAGGAGTGGAAAGTAGAAACCCATAAATTTACATAACCTAAAGGAAGTAGCTTATCCACCCGCTCTTCCATTTCACCAGCTGCTTTATCAGTAAAAGTTAAAGCTAAAATCTCGTTCGGTTTAGCTTTTTTTTGCTCAATTAGCCAAGCAATCCGCCTGGTAATTACAGTAGTTTTGCCCGTGCCAGCGCCAGCCACTATAAGAAGCGGCCCATCGCCATGCGTCACCGCCACTTTTTGTTCGGGATTTAAATCTTTGAGCAAATCATTGGTTCCTAACTTTTTCACCATAACTTTAGTTTATCAATCATTGACAAATTAGACTAGATGGTGTAAAATGTTTTTACAAAAAACAAAGTATTATTTACAATATCTAAATATAGAAAGGAAAACTGCAATGATAAATACATCTGGTTGCTCAATGGCCGTTATTGTTGGTATATGTCTAATACTTATGGCTGATTTTATTGCACTTATGGGTGCGATCCCACAATATAACTCCATGATTATAATACTCGCGATTGTAATAATGGCAATGGGAATTTTGACACTTAGTATTTCCGCGTATTTTTGGTTAAATAGACTTGACCATAATCAGGGGGAAATATTGAAAAAATTAAAATAACTAAATTAAACACAAACGATTTGACGCTGACAAAAAAAATTGCCGGCGTTTTTTATAAAATTTAAAAAGTGACCCATAATATTTATGAGCCACTTCATGTTAGATAAATCTCTGTTTTACATCTTTACAATATACTGACGCCGTTTGCTACCACTGAAAACATGTAATATTGGAATAACTTCCAATAATTCTCCTTGCTGTGGTGGAAATTTTTTTTCACTATAAGATGAAAACAAGGCTTTGGTCACAAAATATGCTTCGCGTAGCATTAATAATAACTTATCAACACTAATATCTTTAACTCTAGCCCAAGCGCAAGGGTAATGAACTCCAAGAACAATTGTATGAATATCCTTCATTATTGCGCCATCTACTAATTGCTTTAATAAAGCAACGCGCAACGGATTATCAAGTTCATCAATACCTAGAACCGCAGCACCACCATGATGAGAAAAAATATGAATTCGTTTGTTAAATTGATGATGGTGTGTTATCCAATCATGTGAATGATCACCGTCAGAACAGATAATAAGTTCAATTCCGTCTGCACGAGTTAAACTTGAGGAATCAACATCAAGTAGCAGACCGGCTTTTCGCCAAGATGCAATACGTTGAATATCTTCTTTATTAATATCTACCATATTTTTTTCCTTTGATTAATTTATTTATAAAGAACAACATTTTTTAATACTTTATAATATATTAGTAATCAAAAAATGTCAAGAGTAAAAATATTTAACTGATTATAAATTCTATTTATTATTCTTCAATTCTTGGCCCCAGTGGCTTACGGTCGCGTCTTTTGCGAACTACCTTAAGCCGAGCTAATTCTTTTTCCAACTTAGCTGCCAAAGCTGTGTAATCAACTGCCTCAACCTGTTTTTTCTCCATTAAATCCTTGGCTCTTTGTCGCGCTTCTTCTGCTCTAATTTCATCAATTTCTTCTGCTCGTTCTGCTGTATCTGCCAGCACCACGACTTTACCAGGTCTAACCTCAATAAATCCACCAGAAACTGCCATAGAAATTTCTTCATTGCCAATCTTTACTCTGACTTCTCCAGGAACTAATGAAGATACCAAAGGAAGATGATTTGGCAAAACAGTAATCTCGCCCATTTTAGTCGGCAGAGTAATTGATTCCACATTTGGCGCGTCAAACACCACGCGTTCGGGGGTGGCTATTTGAAAATGAAGATTTTTTTCAGACATAAATTTTAAACACTTAGAATTTACTTTACTACCTCGTCTATTCCACCTTTCATGTAAAACGCTTGTTCGGATTTGTCATCGTGTTTACCTTCTAAAATTTCTTTGAATCCACGAATAGTTTCTTTAAGTGAAACATATTTTCCAGGTGTACCAGTAAAAGTTTCAGCTACGAAAAATGGCTGGGATAAGAAACGCTGGATTTTTCTGGCGCGCGCGACAATTAACTTGTCTTGTTCAGATAATTCCTCCATACCTAAGATGGCAATAATATCTTGCAAATCCTTGTAACGCTGTAACACCCGTTGCACTTCACGCGCTACCTGATAATGCTCCTGCCCAACCACTTGTGGATCCAAAATTGTGGAAGTGGAATCCAAAGGATCAACTGCTGGGTAAATACCAAGCTCGGTTAGAGCGCGTGACAATACCACCGTGGAATCCAAATGAGCAAAAGTAGTAGCTGGCGCTGGATCAGTTAAATCATCAGCTGGCACATAAACTGCCTGTACTGAAGTAATTGAACCCTCGCGAGTAGAGGTAATTCGCTCTTGTAATTCACCCATATCTGTCGCCAAGGTTGGTTGATAACCTACTGCCGAAGGAATACGCCCGAGTAGTGCCGACACTTCGCTGCCAGCTTGGGTAAATCGGAAAATATTATCTATAAATAACAGCACATCTTGTTTGGCCTCGTCACGGAAATATTCAGCCAAAGCCAAGCCAGACAAACCAACTCTGGCGCGCACTCCAGGCGGTTCATTCATTTGTCCGAAAACCAAAGCGGTTTTAGCTAATACGCCGGATTCTTTCATTTCATGATACAAATCATTGCCCTCGCGAGAACGCTCGCCTACGCCAGCAAATACAGAAAAGCCGCCGTGTTCCGAAGCAATATTGCGAATCAACTCCATAATCACAACGGTTTTGCCTACACCAGCACCGCCAAATAATCCTACTTTTCCACCCTTAACAATCGGACAAATTAAATCAATCACTTTTATGCCAGTTTCAAATACTTCAATTTTGGTGGATTGATCAGTAAATTTTGGCGCTTTGCGATGCAAGGGGTATTTGGTTTTGGTCTTAACTGGAGGCAAGCCATCTATTGGTTCACCTAAAACATCCAGCATTCGCCCCAAGGTTTCCTTGCCCACTGGGATAGAAATTGGTTGATCAGTATCCAAGACTTTCATGCCGCGCTGCAAACCATCGGTTGAACCCATAGCTACACAGCGTACGGTATTAGAACCCAAATGCTGTTGCACTTCTAATACTAACCGTTGCGGTCCTGTTTTGTGTTCTCCGGCATTGACTAATTCCACCTCTAAAGCATGATAAATCGTAGGAAGTTTTTTTTCAAAAGCCACGTCGACAACGGGACCAATGACTTGTGTTATTTTACCTGTATTCATAAGTTTAGTTATTAGTTAATAGTTGATAGTTATTAGTAATAAATTTAAGCTATTGACAGATTAATAAGTTTATATTAAGGTTAGATAAAATTCAAGATAAATAATTAATTAAAATTGTAAATTTCTAAGGAGTAAAAAATGATTATCTATATCTACGACATATTAACCCCTGATGACCTAACCATCACTGAACTTAGAGAATTAATGAATCATTATGGCCAAAAAGGAATTAAAGTCAAAGTGCTACACATAGAAAAAATTCGGGGGGGAATTGTACAAAATTGCGGTAATATTATTTTACAAACAACACAAGAAGTGGCTACCATCCAAAAATAAAATACTCCTGTCAAATATCAATTTATTCGTTTCTTCAACTCCAGCGATGAATACATCAACGGAGTTTTTTATTTTCTTAAAATTACAGTTTTTATTTTTTCTGGATTCCCCCACTACGCGGGGCAAGCCGCTGGAGTTTATCCCCGCGTAGGCGGGGACGGGAATGACGTTTTTAAATCTTACTCTATACTCTTACTCTTACTTAATTCATCCTTCCACCGCTACACGGCCGCCAGTGATATCTGCTAATTCCGTGGTAATTGAAGCTTGGCGCGCCTGGTTATAAGTTAGGGTTAATGAGGAAACCATATCGTCCGCTGCGTCAGAGGCATTGCGCATAGCCAACATTCTGGCTGAATGCTCCGAAGCATCAGATTCTAAAAGAGCTTGGTAAATTTGCACCTCAAGCAACCTGGGGAGCAAATCTTCCAGTACCTGATCTGGTGTTGGTTCAAATAAATATTCGTAATTATATAAATACGACGGCTGGTACTTTTCTGACTGATTTGGTTTATCTTGATCCGGTATGCGCGCTTGACCTAAATCAGCATCTGCTTCAATTTCTATTGGCAGTAATTGTTTAATACGTGGTTTTTGTGCCATGGGAGAAATAAAATCCGTATATGCCATTACCACGCGATCATAATAACCACGCAAATAATCATCAATTAATAATTTGGCAATCGGAGTTACCTCGTCAATTCTGGTGGTAATGTCAGCTTTGGTAAACTCTGCCATGATAGTATGACCATGTCTAAACATAATGTCGCGACCACGCTTTCCTACAGCCACTAAATCAGCCTCTAGCTCAACCTGCTGACTGCGATGGCGTTCAATATATAAATTTGCTCTATTAGCCAACTGATGATTAAATCCACCGCATAATCCACGATTAGATGTAACTATCACCAACCCAATATGTTTGGTGGTTTCTCGACGATGCAATAACGGGTGGTGGGCAGGATCGGTGCGCCTAACTAGCTCCTGCAGCATTTCCCAGCCCAAATTAGCATAAGTACGCGTAGCTAAAACATTGGCTACTGCTTTTCTCATTTTAGCAGCCGACACCATTTCCATTGCTCGAGTTATTTGATTGGTGTTTTTTATGGAGCGTATTCGCCTTTTTATTTCGCGAGTAGCCTGGGGCATATTAAAAATTTAAAATTTAAAAATCAAAATGAAAACTAAACTATCATTTTTTTAACCTCTTCAACTGCTGTCTTAATTGCTTGTTCAATTTCTGGAGTTAATTCTTTTTTATCAGCAATCTGTTTTAATACCGGCTGTCCTTTTAGATAATGATGGAATTTCTTTTCAAAATCAGAAATTTTCTCGACTGCTACATCATCCAGTAAACCATTAACTACCGAGTACAATATGGCGATTTGATTTGTAACGGACAAAGGTTCATACTGGCCTTGTTTTAAAATTTCAGTAATACGCTTACCTCGCTCTAATTGTTTCTTAGTTGTTTCGTCTAAATCAGAACCAAACTGGGCAAAAGCGGCGAGCTCTCTGTATTGGGCCACATCCAAACGCAATTTTCCAGCAACTTTTTTCATCGCCTTAACCTGTGCTTTTGAGCCAACGCGCGATACTGATAACCCCACATTAACTGCTGGCCTAATACCCTGATAAAATAAATCGCTTTCTAAATAGATCTGACCATCGGTAATGGAAATAACATTAGTGGGAATATAAGCTGATACGTCGCCAGCTTGCGTTTCAATAATCGGCAAAGCTGTTAAACTTCCACCGCCATAATCTTTGTTGAGCTTAGCGGAACGTTCCAGTAACCGGGAATGTAAATAAAAAATATCTCCCGGATATGCCTCACGTCCTGGTGGCCTCCTTAGTAATAAAGAAATCTGCCTGTAGGCCACTGCATGTTTGGATAAATCATCATAAATCAACAACACATCTTTACCTTTATCCATAAAATATTCTCCCATTGCACATCCGGAGTATGGCGCTAAAAACGTTAACGCCGCCGGATCCGAAGCACCAGCTACCACCACAGTGGTATAATCCATGGCGCCGAATTCCTGTAACTTGGCAACAATTTTTGCCACTTTTGATTCTTTTTGTCCAATGGCAACATAAACACAAAATACCTCCTGACCTTTTTGATTAATAATCGTATCAACCGCCAAAGCAGTTTTACCGGTTTGCCGGTCACCAATAATAAGCTCGCGCTGCCCGCGACCAATGGGAATCATTGAATCAATTGCTTTAATACCGGTTTGCAACGGGGTGTCGACTGATTGCCTAGTAATAACACGTGGAGCAATTTTTTCTACTGGATAAAAAGTTTCAGCTTTAACTGGGCCTTTACCATCTAGTGGTTCGCCCAAGGGATCAACTACGCGACCGACAATTCCCTTGCCAGTAGGAACAGATAATATACGGCCAGTGGTTTTTACTGTGTCTCCTTGTTTAATCTCCACATAGTCCCCTAAAATCATGACTCCGACCATTGCTTCTTCTAAATTTAAAGCCACACCAAAAATTCCTTTGGGAAATTCAACCATTTCGCCTGATTGTACCGTCGCTAAACCAGAAATTTTAGCAATACCATCGCCTACCTCCACTACTGTACCGATTTTTTCGCCTGTTACCTTTCCTTCAAAATCAGCTAATTTGCTGGTTAATGATTTTAATAAACTTTCTTTGGTAATTTCAGTCATATAAGCTATTTAAAAAATTAATTTCTAATTTGTTAATTGATAATATAATTTGTCCAGCTTTCCTTTAACGCTAAAATCGAACCGTTCGCCATCTATAACTACCACTACTCCACCCAGCAAATGTGGCTTAACCTGCCATTCAACAGTAAATTCTCCCGGAACAGATTTTTTCAAGCTACTTACTAAGCCTTTTTGCTCTTGAGTATTAAGCTCCCTGCCGGTGGTAATTAATATTTGATGTTCCTGAGTTAAAGAATGCCAAACATCGTTAACCTCCTGAACAATTCTCTTGCGCCAAACAAAATGCTTGTTTTTTAGAACTTGTTGCCATAAACAGTCAATAATTTTATCTTTATTTGCTGGCTGCCGCAAGACATCGGAGATTAATTGTTTAGCGTAATAGCGAGGACTTATTTTCATAATTATTTTTTGTGATTACGATTAGTTATTTCTTGCATTGCTTCATCAATCACTTTTTTGTCTAAAGTAGGAGTTGTTACTTTACCTAAAACTTTAGCCACTGCTTGGACCACTAAACTAGAGGCCTGCTTTTTAACTTCATTTAACATCTCTTCTTTCTCCACTATAAATTTTTGACGTGTCTCCTGAACCACTCGTTCTGCTTCGGTACGTACTTTTTGCAACGTTTCCTGACGCTGGACTTCGCTTCTGGCTTCACCCTGGCGCTGAATTTCTTCCGACTGTTTTCTAGCCTCAGTTAAAACCTCTTCTCGAGTTATGGTTAATTGCTTCATTTCTTGTTCAATCCGTTTGGCGTCGGCTAGACTTTTTTCTATTTCCTTGGTCCGACTGTCCATAGTTTTCATTAATGGTTTAAGTGCAAATTTCCACAATACTCCTATTACAATACCGAAATTGATTAATTGGGCAATCATTAATTTCCAATCAACGTGAAATGTATTTATAAAATCTTCCATAAATATTAATTAAAAATAATCATTTTTCGGCAGAAGGCTTGCGTTTTTCAAACCTTCTGAATGAAAAACAACTATTTGATGCCAAAGGCAATAATCAAAGAGTAAATAGCAATAGCTTCCGCAAAAGCTGCTGCTAACAGCATGGGGATCAAAACTTTTCCCGCGGCTTCTGGATTTCGTCCAATAGCTTCCACTGCTTTGGCGCCAATTTTACCAATAGCCAGAGCTGGTGCAAAACCACCAATAGCGATAGCTAAAGCTTTGGCAATAACTGCTAATTCCATATTTTTTGACCTTTCTTTAGAATAGTTGCTAGTTTGCGACGGATATTATTATTTAACGTCACCAGCAAATACTCAGTTAATTAATAAATGCAAATTAATGTTCCTCTGCTGTCGAAGCAACAGAAAAATAAACTAAAGTTAGCATGGCAAAAATCAACGCCTGAACAACACCCACTATTACTTCTAAAAACATGAAGGGTATAGGCAAGACAAAAGCAAAAATTACGGCAATTGATGCTAATAATACTTCACCTGCAAAAATATTACCAAATAATCGAAAAGATAGTGAAGCGACTTTGGCCGCTTCTCCAATAATTTCAATCAAACCAACAAAAAATTTTACTGGACTGATAAAAATTACTGCCGGCTCTTTAATTATTTTCTTTGGTATATTTATTAATTCCTTAATGTTAATAAACTTATTAAAATATTTCCAAATGCCTACTGAAATAACGCCAAAAAGATTTGAACCAATCACCGCCATCACTGCCAAAACAAAAGTAGTGTTGAAATCTGCGGTAGCGCCACGTAACAATGGAACAAAAACTTGGTGTCCGCTCTCAACCTCTATAAAACCAACCGACCCAACTCCTGGTAACAATCCTAACCAATTATTCAATAGAATAAAAATAAAAATCACAAAAACAAAGGGAAAAATTTTAAGAGATTTTTTTCGATCACCGGTAACTTGGTCAGCCAACCCTAATGACCCTTCAATAATAGTTTCCAACGCAGTTTGCAACCGCGAGGGAATTCTGGTTATTCTTTTGCTAATTACCATAGCAAATAAAACCAAAATCACCACTACCAACCAAGAATTAATTAATGAATTAGTAACTGTAAAATTGCCAATGTGAAAAATCGGTTCTGAATACAAAGTAACTTCGTGAGTTACCTGCTGTTCTATATTTTCTTCATTAATCAAGGTAGTTTCATTATTAACTGGTAATTGAAGATTATTGGTTTCTTCTGCTAACATCATTAGTGGTCTTTCTTTGACGCGCTTCTTTGTCTGCTTCCGCAATATATCTGGAAGCGATGCGAGTTATAGACAAGGTAGCAACAACAATTCCTAAACTTAATAAAATTAAAGTATACAGAGGTTCGCTATTATATATTTTATCCAAAATCCTGCCGCCATAAAGCGCCGCGATTATAGGCACCACAATTAACCCAGTTACTTCCGAAAAAAGCGCCAGGGCTTGGTGCCACCACTGGTTATTTTTTTGCTCAATCATAGCTTTATTTTACCCCTAGACGCTCCTTTTGGACAGCGCAATCTAAAGCATTGATTATTAACTCGCTCGGACTAAATAAACTTATGATGATAAATAAAAAGGGCAGTGGTAAAACCTCAAGCGAGTATTATAACCATTTTTTATGATTACGTCAATGGTTAATAAATTTTTTGGCTAAAATTAGATAAAAAACAAATATAACTCTAATTTTTAAGAGTTTTTTATCTATTATAATTTATTCATCCTCGTTCTTCGGCTTATCTAAAACTAATGGTTCAATCTCGGCCGCCGTTCCAGAAATTCTTAGCACATCCTTATCTATCTTCCCCAATTCTTTATAAGCAATATTGTAAGTACTAACAGTTGTTCCTAAATGCCCACCCAACTTTTTCATATACTCTTCGTAACTGGCAATATGTCTCCCTAACGCTTCTACGTTTTTTCTAATCTCTTTAGCCGATTCTTCTATTTGTAAAGCTTTCAAACCCTGCAGCACAGTTTGTAAATATGCCAAAAAAGAAGTTGGCGAAACTATAATCACATGTTTTTCTTTAAACGCATACTCAATTAAATCACGGGTATTAACTTTTACCGCGCCAACCTGTGTCACTAACAAATCATAATAAATTGCCTCATGCGGAATAAACATAAAAGCAAACTCCATGGTTTTTTCAGCTGGTTTTACGTATTTTGAAGTTTCATCAATTCGCGCCTTTAAATCAGCTTTAAAGGTTTTTTCTAACCGCTCGCGTTCTACTGGATCTCTTTCTTCAGCTAAACGATTATAATTTTCCAGAGAAAACTTAGAATCAATGGGAATAATTTTGTCTTTTACAAAAACTACTGCGTCTACAATCGTACCGTCTTTAAATTCATATTGCATCTGGTAACTGCCAGTTGGTAAAACATTTTTTAATAAAGTCTCTAAATAATATTCACCCAATATTCCCCGCTGCTTTGGATTTTTCAAAATATCTTGTAAACTTTGCAGCTGATCAGCAAAATTAACCACCTGCTTGTTGGTTTCATCCAGCTTAGTCAGACGCTCGGTTACATCCCGTATTATTTTAGCTGACTCCCCAAACTGCTGTTGCATAGCCTTGGTTGATTCGCCCAATTTATTATCCAAAGTTCTGGTAATCTCATTTAGCTGGTTTTGGAGCATTAATAAACTATTTGCATCGGGTGCTGAACCAGTAGAAATGCGCGATTTCAATAATAAAAACAAGACGACAAACCCTACTAGCACGACAATTAAAAGTATAATAAATTCTATACTCATAGAATTATTATAACAGAACTTCGTTCTTTTGCCAGGATCTTATTTACTATAAAAATTGTGTTATACTTAAAGTAAATCTAACAAAAAGTGCCATTTTACAAATCAATACCCCTGAAAGGAGTAACGCCATGACTAAAGCTCTGACTTTTAATCGTACTACTTTTCCCCTTCTTTACCGTCGCTATTTAAGTATTGCTTTAACTATAGCAATCTTTGTACATCTTGCGGTAATTGCTGTTTATTATATTGTCTCGTCATTTACCGTTGAAGAGTCAATAGTAATGGTCAGACTAACAAAATATATCGACCTACCACCTCCACCATCAATAGATCAGGCTAATAATCCACCAATAGTTAACTTTAATATACAAGCAACAATTGGAAAAGGGATACCCGTCCCTGTGCTTGACGCAGAAGTCAATCCCGATCAAACCATTGCTTCACAAACAGAACTATCACAGCAAGCTAACGCCACCAGTAATATTTTAAATACTCAATCAAATGTAGAATTTATTCTTGACCAAAAAATTAATATTGAAGACGAGGAACCTCCTGATTTTGTGCCAGTAGAGAAACAACCTGTGCCTGTTAAGACTCAACAACCAGCATATCCTGAAATTGCCAGACGAGCTGGTGTGGAAGGAACTGTTTGGGTAAAAATTCTTATAGATAAAGAAGGTAAAGCTAAGAAAGCGGTAATTATTAAAAGCGATGCAGAGATATTTAATGAAGCGGCAATTCAGGCTGCACTGCAATGGGTGTTTACGCCCGCTATGATGAATAATGGTCCAGTTCAAGTATGGGCCGCTGTTCCTTTTCGTTTTAAATTAAATAAATAAAAAAACTGCTTTGACAACATCAACTCAATAAACAAAACAATCCCGTGTATTCCATCACGGGATTTTAATTTACCAAATAAATGTAATAATCCGAGTCGACAACTAGTCATTTTTATGTCTGGCCAGACATAAAAATGACTATCCCAATTTAAAGGGGAAATGGAGAAAATTTTTGGAATAAAATACATTCGAACCGCCACGCGATTTTAAATACCAAAAAAGGGCCACAAAACCAACTAAAACTATTATGATTAAAAATATAAATTCCGTATTCATAACACCATTCTAGCAAAAAAGAAAGGGTCTGGAAATACAATCCCAGACCCCATGAAACTACTATCTAATGGCCTTAGTGCTAAAACGATTGAAATGATCGGACAATCTTATCCACCCAGCTAGCCCTACGCATTAACTCGTTAGCTATCTGCGGTGCTTGACCCTCCATTACCTTCGCCTCCTCAATCAGTATATTCCTCATCTCAACATTGGTGAGACCAGAAACATCATACCAAGCCAACGCGGTATCCAGATAAGAAATATTACCTGGTTCCATGTATCGTTCTCCAGTAACAACACTACGCATACCGTCGCTATAGAAACTGAGATACAAATTACCAACCATCACCGCCGAGCGCGAAGCTGATACCGTATCACCGCACTTGATGTATAAGTGATAAGCATACTCTGGAAAACTCTTTCTCCCATAACCATCATCACAATGTGGTATCCCATAGTATGTTAAGTCTGCTAGGAGTAAGCCCCACCCCTGACGTCTCTTGAACCAGTATGGATCATCACAGGAACTATCACATATCTGATAAATCCTTCTCACTGTGTTTACAAACTCCCAACCACAATAAAATGGGTCATCGGTCCCTGAATAACCCCCTACATCAGTCCATGAATAATTATCTGGGTTATATCTCATACCCTCCACAATCTTATACTCGACCAGATTCTTGACCAAAGTGCGATAAGACTGTTCAGGGGACTCTTGCTTTTCCTTGGCAGGTAAAGTGTTATTTATGACTAAACCAGCCACAGCCAAAAAGATAATGATTGTAAAGTACTTTTTCATATAACACCTGTTTATTTTTGTTTAATAAATTCCCCATTATTTGGGACTTTTTTAAAGATCTTTACTGTTTTTACAATAACAATACATAATACGGCAAACTACTTTATTTGTCAATATCCATACTAAACTAGATTAAATCACCAACTAGTCATTTACCCTTTCGCGCGAAAGGGTAAATGACTAAAGAAATAATTTATGCATAAACAGTTAATTAGCTAGTCTGACGGACTTGCTTAAGAAGCTGCTGCAACAAACTACTTAACCCCTCATCTAAACTATATAGACCTACGTATCCAAATTGCCTGCGTTCTAAAAACCCCACTTGCCGCAATAGCACTAAGTGTTTAGAGGTGGACTTAAATGATAGATGAATCGCCGTCGCAACGTCACCTACTGTCCGCTCTTTACCATCGGACAACAACCTTAGTATCTCCAGCCGCTTTCTCGCACCCAGCGCCCGGTAAACCTTTTCTAACTCTCGTAGACGCATGTTGGTAGTATATCATATTTACTGATTCGCGCGAAAGGGTAAATAATCATATAAACCAACACATTTACAAACTAAATAAATTTCTCGCATTTTGAGTTGTAACCCTAGCCAGCTCGTCTAAACTTATATTTTTCAATTCAGCTATTTTCTTTGCCACCTCCACTATATACGCCGGCTCGTTGCGGGTGCCCCGATAAGCTTGGGGGGCCAGATACGGCGCGTCTGTTTCTACCATTATCCTATCAATTGGAGTTTCTTTTACTACTTTTAACAATCCCGGACTGGCATTTTTAAAAGTAATAATTCCGGTAAACGATAATAAAAATCCTAAATCTAAAAATTGTTTAGCTTGCTCTTGGGTACCTAAAAAACAATGAGCCACGCCCTTTTTTGATAATCTACCTTTGTCTAATTCTTGTTTTAAAATCATCAACAAATCATCATAAGCTTCACGGCAATGAATAATAACAGGTAAATTAAGTTCGTCGGCTAAAGTAATATGCTGCCTAAACAATTCTTGTTGCTTTGTTTTAACTTCTGTCTTATCAACGCCATCTGGAAAACGATAATAATCCAATCCACACTCCCCTATGGCTACCACTTTACTACCAGAACCACGTGCTAAAGCAGAATATCTTGATGGATTAAAAACCTCGGCCCGAGTTTTAAAATAAATTTCTTCCTCATCCACTTCTTGCTCAAATAAATGAATGGGATGAAGCCCAATCGCGGCATATAAATTATCATGTTCCTGTGCTAATTTTACTGCCCGCTCCGATGTGTCCCATTGACTGCCAAGATTAATAATACAAGTCACACCAGCACGATGAGCTCGTTTAATTACCTCATCAGTATCATTCTTAAACGCATTAAAATTCAAATGGCAGTGAGTATCAATCAACATTTATTAAATAGACAAATTAACATTAGGAATGTATGGTTGTATTTTTTCGAGAACTTCCGGTAATAATGGGATTAAAACTCCGGCAAACATAATTAAATCTTGGGCAATATCAGAATTAGCTATAGCTTGAGTAATTGATAATGGCAAGTCAACTGATCCGGAAAAATATAAAACTAAGCCCAAGGTTAAACCACCCTCTACCAACCCCAGCACCGCACCACCTAAATGATTAATAGTTTTTAAAAATGGAATAAAGCTGACAAAACGAAAAGTACGATCCAAAATATAAAAACCAAAACCAACCAAGCGATTAATCACTATAAATAATATAAGAAAAATTATAATTTTAATCCATCCTGAATCATAACCAATCCAATTGACAACTAAATCAAAAATTGGCAGATAAAGTCGTCCAGCAATAAACGCACCAGCAATTGTCCCCACTAAAGCTCCGAGTGTATGAATAAAACCAAACCAAAATCCAAACCAAACAAAACCAAACAAAATAAGAAGTAAAAATGCATCAAAAATTCCCATAAATGTTATTATTAGTTAGTTAATCGCGGAAATAATGGCTCCGCTTTAGTAATTTTATCAGCAAATAGCGCCCGTTGAATAGTCTTGGCAGTTTCGGGCATAAAGGGTAATAACAATTCGGCTACCAATTGTAATTTTGCAACACTTTCTCCTAAAAATATTTTAACTTCATCAATTTTACCCGCTTTAAAAAGTAGCCATGGCTTGTGGTTGTCAATTGATTGATCAATTTCCCTACTTAAACCAAAAATATAATTAAGCGCCCCATTAAAATTTAGTGAATTAATATAATCATCTATACTACCCCTAACCGGTGAAGATTTTTTTATACCATACTGTTCCACCATATTAGTAACTCGAGAAAAAGTATTGCCCAGACCATTAGCCAAATTGCTATCGTAACGCTCTCGAAAACGAGCTAAAGAAATATCGCTATCATTTGCAAAAGATAATTGCGATAAAATAAGATACCTAGTGGCATCAAGGCCAAATTGCTTAATCAAATCAGCAGGATCAATAACATTGCCTAAAGATTTGGACATCTTCTGGCCATCAACAGTAAAAAAACCATGTGCGGCCACTACTTTGGGTAAATCTAATCCAGCTGCCAATAAAAAAGCTTCCCAAATAACTGCATGAAACCATAAAATATCTTTTCCTAATAAATGAACCTGAGCAGGCCAAAAACCTTTTGCTTTCTGGATAAATTGAGTTGCCGAATAATAATTAACTAGAGCATCTATCCATACATAAACCGTTTGTGTTTTGTCCCAGGGTATTGGTACACCCCAACTTACTTCGGATCGTGAAATTGAAACATCATCTAATCCTTTTTTTAATTTTCCTACTATTTCATTTTTTCGTTCTTCAGGAACAATCTGGTATTTACCTTGGTTTATGGCATTAAGTAACTCTTCTCTAAAAGCCGATAGTTTGAAAAAATAATTTTTTTCCTTTTGCTTAACTGGTTTATCTTTGGGATGTAATGGACATACATTGTTAATCAAATCATCAATCTGTAAAAATTTCTCACAACCGATACAATAAAGCCCTTCATATTCCCCATCATAAATAAATCCGCGATCATAAATTTTCTGCAATAATTCCTGCACTATTTGTTGGTGTTCCGGTTGAGAGGTACGAATAAAATCATCATGAGACAACCCGAGGATTTTCCAAGCCTGTTTAAAAGTTTGGGAAATTTTATCTGTAAATTCTTCAGGTGTTAAACCAGCAGCCTCGGCCGCCTGTTGAACCTTGGCGCCATGCTCATCAGTTCCAGTTAAAAAAAATACTTCATCCCCCCTATCTCGATGCCAACGCGCTAAAACGTCAGCACATAAAGTGGTATAAGCATGCCCCAGGTGTGGTTTATCATTCACATAATAAATAGGAGTGGTGATATAATATTTACTCATATTTTTATTTACCTTCTGTATTAACAATAACAACGAATTCGCCCTTGGTCGAGCTGGCCTGCAGTTGTTTTAAAATTTCCGTCGCAGTTCCACGATAAATAGTCTCAAATTTTTTTGTTAATTCCCGCGCCACAATTAAGCTTCGGGCGGGTATAATTTCGGATAATACTTCAAGCGTTTTAACTATCCGATAAGTTGATTCATAAAAAATAACTGGCGAAGAACTAGCAGCTACTCGTTTAAAAAAAGTTTGCCGGCCTTTTTTGTGAGGCGGCCAACCAAAAAAATAAAATTCCTGTAAATTTATACCAGCAATGGAAATGGCACAAGTTAAAGCCGATACCCCAGGTATAGGCACAATAGTAATTCCCTGTTTAACCGCTTGTTCAACCAATTTACCACCCGGATCAGCCAACCCTGGCGTACCAGCATCTGTAACATAAGCGAATACGCTGCCCTTTATTAATTTATTAACAAATACATCTAACTCCGCTTGTTTTGAGTGTTGATGTAAACTAAATAACTGTTTATGAATATCAAAACGCTCGAGTAATTTACTGGTTACTCTTTTATCTTCACAAATTATTGCATCAACCTGTTTTAAAACATCCCTAGCCCTAAAAGTCAGGTCAGCTAAATTACCAATAGGTGTTGCTACGACATACAAAACTCCAGCCATGATATTAACTTAAGGTATTTTATCAGAAGTTGTCTCCTCGGTTTCCAATTTTTGATCACTAGTTTGCCAACCTTCAAAAAAATCAGAAACAAATACCGCAATAGCAGTGGCTAAAGGAATAGACAAAATCGCGCCCATAATTCCACCTAATTTTACGCCAACCAATATCACTACTATTGATATTATTGGGTTTAAACCAACCGCTTTCCTCATAATAGTCGGCACAATAATATTGTTCTCTAATTGCTGCACTACTACATAAAGAACAACAATTAATAAACCTTGAATTGGTGAAATAGTAAAAGCAAGAAAAACAGCTGGTATGGCTCCAATTATTGGACCGACAAAGGGAATAATTTCTGTTAAACCAGCCCACAACGCCAACACTAAGGCATATTCCATACCAAATAATTTTAGACCAATATAAGTCAACGCTCCAATAATTAACATTAATAACAATTGCGCCCGAAACCACAAACCCAGCTTGATATTTATCCTGCTCATCAACTGCATAATGTATGGCTGATACTTAGCTGGTGTAATGGACCGTAAAAATCGTTTAAGACCGTTTTCTTGCACAATCAAATAAAAACTAATTACTAAAATTACCACCAACTGAATCAATCCGCCAAAAATAGAAGTGACAGTAGAAAAAATTGAGTTAGCAGTACTGGCCAGTGTTGCGCCGATATTTTCTAAAAATGATCTGATGGTTGCGGCCGACTCTATATCACTAGAATGTTGTATGGCTGATAGTCCACTAACTGCTTTAATATAATAATTGGGCAAAGCAGAAGCCAACTGCTGTATTTGCTGAACCAGTGGCGGTATTAATAAAAAAACTACCAATGAAATTATTAAAAAAATTGCCAAATAAATAGCAATCAATGATACGGCACGAGGTATTCGATGTCGTTGTAATGAATCTACCCAAGGCCCCAAGGCAGCCGCTACCACAACTGATACAAATAACAGCCCTAAAATATCCAGGATCATATATAACAAATAGATTAACAGAATAACTAAGGCCACTTTTACTATGGAGCCAATAGAAATGGTTAATGATGAAGTGTTAGATAATGGTCTTTGCATAAGTGTTTAATTAAATTATTTTAACCAAGAAACAAATTTTTTAGCCTCTTTAAAAGGCCCAATCATAGCTAAAGTATAACATTTGGGATCAATAATTGCACGCGCCACCCGCTGTAAATCTAATGCAGTGATTTTTTGAATCCTATTGATTAATTCAGCTGGCAGCTCTAATTTATGCTCCAGTAGTATTTGTCTACCTATCAATTCAGCCACACTAGCCGAATCTTCCAATGAGAGTAATAATTTTCCTTTAACAAAATCCTTGGCCTTGGTTATTTCTGTTAATGGAATTTTTTCTATTCGCAGTCGCTCTAATTCTTGACGGATTAAAGTTACAGCCCTGGATAACCTGTCTTTATCCAACCCAGCTTGAATAGCCAAAACACCAATACCTTCATAGGCAGATAATGATGCTCTTATAAAATAACACAAACCTTCTTGCTCTCTTAATCGAGAAAATAAACGCGAACTCATGTTGCCGCCTAGAATCACTGCTAATAATTCAGCAATTAAAATGTCGGGGTGACGTAATGATAAAGCCGGTAATCCTAATGATAGCTGTATTTGTTTGGTATCTTTGTATTTTACAACTACCTTTGGCTGCCTAATCTTAATAATTTGTTTGCCAAATTTTGGTTTTATACCAACACCAGTATTTTTTCCAAAATATTTATTTATCAACTGAAGTGCCTGTGAATTACTTTTTCCCGATACAACTAGTAGCATATTTGAGGGGTGATAATATTTTTTCAAATAATCATGAACCGCTGGCTTGGTTAAAGACCGTACTGATTCTCGCGAACCGCTTATTAATCGTCCCAAGGTTTGGCCTTTAAACATTTCGCCCTCAAGTAAATCTTCTACATACAATATTGGATTGTCTTCATACATATTTATTTCCTGAACAATAACTTCTTTTTCTCGCGCCATTTCTTGTTTATCTATCAATGGCTGCCAAACCAATTCCGATAACACTTTAAGTATAGTTTCAAAATGTTCAGCCGCTGCTTTAATATATAAACCTGTAACCTCTTTACCGGTATAAGCATTAAAATCTGCCCCTAAACCATCAATTAAATGAGTAAGCTCTTTTGAGGTTGGCCAGGTTTTAGTACCTTTAAAAACCATGTGCTCTAAAAAATGTGAGACACCTGCTTGATTATTTTTTTCTAGACGCGATCCGGTATGTACCAAAACCAAAACCGTCACCGCTTCGGTTGAACCAAGATCAGCGATGACTACTGGCAGCTTATTTGCCAAACTATAACGTTTTTTTATTTTCATTTAAATAAAAGAATATTTTTCATTAAAGTAGCCTAACAGGTCGCTAATTACCACCCGCTCCTGCTTCATGGTGTCGCGATCGCGTACCGTTACTTTATTGTCGGTTAAACTTTCAAAGTCAACCGTGACACAATAAGGCGTACCAATTTCATCTTGCCGGCGATAACGACGCCCGATAGAGGATATTTCATCGTAATCAACCATAAAACTAGAGGATAAAACCTGCCAGATTGATTGAGCAACTTTACTAAGTTCTGGTTTTTTGGAAAGTGGTAAAACTGCAGCCTTATAAGGCGCTAAGTCTTTATGAAGTTTAAGTACTACTTCGGTCTCTTTGGTAGATTCAGTAGTAGTAGTACGCCCGCCCTCAATTTCAGTATAAGCGTCAACTAAAAACGCTAAAGTTGCCCGATCAGCCCCACCCGAAGTTTCAATTACCCAAGGAGTATATTTCTCACCTGTTTCTGTATTATGATATTTTAATTCCTTGCCGGAAAATTTCTCATGTCGTGAAAGGTCCCAATCGCCCCGATTATGAACTCCTTCTAATTCCTTAAATTCCGCATCGCCAGCAAAAGGAAATCTATAATCAATATCTACAGCGCGTTTGGCATAATGAGCTAACTCATCCTTTTTGTGTTCTCGAATATTAAGGTGCTCTGATTTAATGCCATAAGCCTTATACCACTCTTGTCTTTGTTTTAACCAATACTCAAACCACTTATCAGCGTCTTTAGAATTTATAAACCACTGCATTTCCATTTGTTCAAACTCCCGCGTACGAAAGATAAAATTTCCTGGCGTGATTTCATTGCGAAAAGCCTTGCCAATTTGAGCAATACCAAAAGGAATTTTCTGTCGCGTGGTATTAACCACGCTATCATAATCAACATAAATACCCTGAGCTGTTTCTGGCCGCAAATAAAGCTGCGCTGCATCTCCCTCCACTGGACCCATAAAAGTCTTGAACATTAAATTAAAATCGCGTTTACCAGTTAATTCTCCATTGCATTCAGGACATTTTAATTCACTAACGTCGCGTGGTATTTCTTTATCCCATTTAGGATAAAGGCTACGGAAATCTTCTAATAAATGATCAGCGCGAAACCTTTTTTTACATGATTTACAATCCACCAGTGGGTCGGTAAAACTTTGAATATGACCCGATGCCTCCCAAACCTTGGGGTGCATTAAAATTGCTGAATCTAACCCCACAATATCCTGATGTTGTTGCACCATCGTTTTCCACCAAGCTTTTTTAATATTGTTTTTCAGCTCCACCCCCAGCGGCCCGTAATCATAACAAGAATTAAGCCCGCCATAAATTTCTGATGAAGGAAAAATAAATCCCCGCCTTTTTGCGAGGCTGACAATTTTCTCCATTTTATCTTGAACTGAAGATGTTTTATTGACTTTAACCATAGTGTCTTTACTTTAATAAATTTTATGGTTTTTGGCAAATAAAAAACTCTTTAACAATATATGACAATTGCCCATTATCTATTATTACTCAATTAACTTCTTAAACTTTTCCACCATTGGCACTTGTTCTGCTTCTACTCCATAAGATTGTGCTAAATAATATGCTGTCCAGTCTGCTAACAATAACGAGGAAAATACCTTTTGTAAGTGTGAATCACCTTGTAATTTAATTATTTTAACAGGAAACTTTCTATCTTTATATAACTTTTCTAATACTTCCATTCTGGTTTGAATACGTTCATTATCATCATCATCTAGTAAAAAAATAAAAAAATACTTTTTGGATAAAGCACGTGTAGAGCCAACCGCATCAAAACCCGTCATCTCATTATGATTCATTTCCGGCAAAATATTATAAAAAGCAGGAATTTTTCCTGTCTCATTTAATTTTATTTTCCAGCTATAAGCAATTATTTGATTACGAAATGAACTGTAAATAACTGGCACATATTCATGGAGTGTTTGTGCCAATTCTTTTCCTACTGGTTCCAACGCTTCGGGATTAAGCAAACGCAACAATGAATTGGATTGTTTAATTAACTGATCTTCACCCATTGCTTTCAATATCGCTCGGTAATTAAAACCTAATGCCATGCGCGGTTGAATGCCGGTGTTGGGAATGATAATTCTAGGAACTTTGTATTCCTCAGCTAATTCATGCAACTTGCCATTAATAGATATTGCCAAACGCTGGTATTTTAATTGTCCAGCGCAATTAAAACCGTCCAACGGCTCTTCCGTATTTCCAGAGTAAGATACAAATATAGTTAGGGTTTTTGACTGTTTATTTTTAGGAATAAAAGGCAACCCGTAATCAGGATGGGTGACGAGTGGTAATTCGGGATTTAAGGACTTTACTAAATTAGCAGCCAACAGTGACCCCCCAATACCACAGGCCACAAAATTGTTAAAATTTTTGGTATTACAAACAGGATCTATTCGCGGATTAAACAAAAACTGTTTGGGAAAATTTAAAATAGCTTCGCGCATCATAAATTTATGAATTAAAAATATTATAAAAATAATGATATTGGTCTGCGATGCTATCTATTGCTTGCTGGTCAGTAAGTTTATTATTCAAATATTGCTTTAATGATTCTAAAAAAATAGTACGACCAATGGCAAAACCAATAACGCCAGTGATCCCCTTACCAGCCATTAGCCACCTTTCCATATTTTGCGGATTTTCTCCCCTACCTAAAATAATTAAATTAACATTATCCCGTCCACCAGCTTTAATTTGTTTAATCGTTGTTTGATAATGATCTGATTTAGTCATGCCCTCAATTTTCCAAACATCTGGCTCTACTCCAGCAGTTTGTAATTCAGCTATCATTTTTACTACCAAAGAAGGGCGAATTTCTTGATCATATTTATTAATATCACCAGCTTGTGCTAATTGTTCCGCTGTTGCCGGCACTAAAGTTTCAATTAAAAATTTATAACCGCTCTTATGGCACCAATCACTAAACTCTTTTAATTTTTTTTGCTGCCGCAAATTTGATTCTTGATCACCCCGCGGATTGTAGCGAATTAAAGCTTTAATAAAAGTTGGCTGATATTTTTCTATATGTTGATCAAATTCCTTACCGTATTCTAGAGTAAATTCTGTTTGTCCACTTTTTTCTACTGACAAACAAACTAAATAACCAGCGTGCTTAGCTTCGTGTAATATTTTATCGCAAAACTGTTCATCTACCAAAATCGCAGCTCGTTCTTTCGGCACTAAATTACTTTCTATCGCTTTAACAAAACCCTGATAAATTAGATGTTTTAAATCACAAATCTTATGTGAATCTTCATTACCTAACTCACCACTAATATGCAGTAAATCACGAATAAACGAAGACCGATGGTCAAAAGCCAAGATAAACAAGGGTTTAGTATAACCTAAATTTGCTACCATAGTTAAAGTTTACCAAGTTTTACTGATAAATTAAACCCGCCGTTACCTTGTATCTATTGTTCTTTAAATTCATCCAAGCAAGTTTCCAAATCTGGGGTTTTGGTCCAACCACATTGGTTATCTTCCTGGCGCTCGCAAACCGCCCGAGTATAACACACGTATTCGGGTTTAAAGTCGCAAGTCGTAATAACTTCTTCATCAGCGCAAATCTGTTTACTACAACCAGTTATAATACACGGTTTGGTGAGTAGTTGATTATCTTCACCAAATAATACCGGGATATTAATTTGTGCGTCGTACTCTGGTAAACCAGAAGGATTGTCTTTTTGTAAAACCAAAACCCCAGCATCGCTAGATGGTTTGGTAAAAGTTAAACTGGCAACAAATGGCACAAAATTTTCTGTCATCCAATCACTTTGCGCTTGGGCAATACCTTGGGCTAATATATTTCCTTGGTCATCTAAAAGTCTAATCGGAAACGATGCTTCAAAAAACCAGGTTCCGCGCGCCTCTCCAGTAACTTGTAACGGACTGGCTACTAACTGCTGCTTCTGCGGTTTAACAACTTTAATTAAATTCTCAACTTCTTGATCAACATCAACTGGACTATTGTTAACTATAGGCGAATTATTATTTAAGTTATCACTGGTCTCAAACTGCTGCCAAATTATAAATCCCATCCAACCCAAAGCTAAAATGATTACCAGACTGATTATTATTCTTATAATTTTAGTCATAGATTTTGTTATGGTTGTAAAATATCTTCAGTACGTCCGTCAATAGAAATTATAACTTGTTTAAGTTCTGGAAATTGTTGCAGAGTGCTAATAATTTGCTGACGAATATTGGTCACTCGGCAAGAACCGCCGACTTGATACTCTAACTGTTGATTAAAATCAACGCGTACTACACACTGTTCAATGATAAAATTTTGAATAACTACTCCTTGATTAATACTAGTAAAATAACCTTGTTCTTTCTCGTCATCGGTTGGACCAATTAGTAGACTTTCCAGGACTACTTGCTCTTTATTAATAATGGATACCTGCCTTAAAACTGGAAAAACCTTAGTACAGTCTAGTGCTTGTGGATCAAGCTTGCTATTGCCAAAAAATAATTCCACTGTATTCATTTGCTCTAGTGGCGCTTTGGCTTCTTGAATAGTTAATATAAAAAATATTAATGCTATGATTAAAAACAGTACAATAATCAACAATACATAACGGCGGGTCATAAAATATTAATTGATTTCTAATAATTCAATTTCAAAAATAAGTGTGGCTTTGGCGGGTATCGCTCCATTGCCCACGCCTTGATCACCATAAGCAAGGTTAGAGGGAATAATCAATTTGCGCTGTTCGCCTGGCTTCATTCCCACTAATCCCTGATCCCAACCCTTAATAACTTGCCCCTCGCCAAGGGAAAACACAAATGGTTCACCACGATCCCGACTGGAATCAAATTTTGTACCATTGGTAAGCCAACCGGTATAGTGGACTGCTAGCTCGTCGCCTGTTACTGCTTCGCGCCCCTGGCCTGGTTTAATTATTTCAATTAACAAATTATCTGACTGACTAGTAGCAGTATTAGTTGGTAAATTTGTTCCTGTATTTCCAGATGATTCTTCGGTTGTTTTTAAACTATCCCTAAATTCAATGGCCTGCTCATTGTTATTATTAATAATTTCCATATCATTATTCTTAAAAAAAATAAAATAAATTCCAATCAAAACTGCTAAACCAACTAAAGTGCCAATAATTATGCCAATTGTCTGACTGGTATAAGTACGCTCACTTCTATTAGATAAATCTAGATACATAAGATGAAACTATTTTAATATTTACTACTTTACATTCTGGTTATTAAATCGCCGATTAATGATTTCTATTTGTTGCTTTAATAAATTATCATCAGTTACCAGTTTTATTTTCTCTTGTTTAAGAGCAGGTGGTAATTTATCAAATTTCTCTACTATATTTTTGATGGTAACTAACTGTTCGTGATTATAACTCTGCTCATTAATTTTACTTTGCTTGTTAATATAAGGCCAGATTTCCTCTAATGCTTCGTGTTCAGCAATAATTCTAGTTAAGGTTTTCTCCCGACTAGTGGCTAATTGGTAATGTTTTTGATCATACCATGATACGCTAATGCCTTGCTTATATAACAACTCTCCCAGTTGAACTAAATAAGAGGCTACATTATGACTTTCTTTTAAATCATGCGAACGCTGTTGGTCTTGATCATCTAGTAAAATGCTAAATTCCCATTCTAATTGATGTAACATACTAGTGCATAAACCCTCCATAACTGCATGATACTGCGATTTTTCAAATTTTTCAGTAATATTATTTTCAAAATCACCCAAACGATCAATGATTTTTTCATCAAAATTAGATAATTGTTCTGTAACTAATTCTGGATTTTTTTCACTGGTGGTTAATGTCTCGCGAAACATAAATTATAATTTACTGGCTTTTTCTACCCTCACCACGCTCCCCGGCTCTAGCACTACCACATCTCTACGGGTCAATTTACCAGTTAATAAATAATTTGCCAAAGCATTATCAACTTTATCTTGAATTACCCGTTGCAAAGGTCGTGCTCCGTATAATGGATCAAATCCTTCGCGTGCTAATTCTTCAATTGCCGTTGCTGAAGCTTGCAAAGTTATTCCTTTGGTTAATAAATTTCGCGCCAATTTATCTAGCAATAATTTAGTTATAGCAATTACGTTTTGAAAATCTAACGGTTTAAAAACTACCACGCCATCAAATCTATTAATCAATTCCGGTCTAAAATACTGTTTTAATTCATTTTGTAATAAGTATTGATGAATTTGTATAATGGTCTTGCCTTGACGCATGCTGTCCTGAATAAATTGCGTGCCAGCATTAGAAGTGGCAATGATAATCGTGTTAGTGAAATCAACAGTTCGTCCAGTTGAATCAGTTAACCGACCGTCATCGAATAACTGTAAAAAGACATTTAAAATATCAGGATGAGACTTTTCAAATTCATCAAGTAAAATTAAAGCGTAGGGAGCTTGCCTTACTGCTTCGGTTAAGTAACCAGCTTCCCGACCCATCCCTGGCGGCGCGCCTATTAGTCGATAAATGCTCTCGGCAGTTTGATATTCTGACATATCCAAACGAATCATCTTGTTTTCGCCGCCAAAATATTCAGCTGCCACGGTTTTTGCTAATTCTGTTTTACCAACACCTGTCGGGCCTAAAAATAAAAAAGTGGCAATTGGCCGTGATGCTGTCCGTAACTCAACGCGTGCCCGCCTTAAAGCTGCTGCCACCAACCGCACAGCTTCGTCTTGGCCAATAATGCGCTGATGTAAAATATCCTCCAAATTAAGCAACCTTTCGCCCTCGGCCTTGCTGATTTTGGTAACTGGCACATTTACTTTTCCCGACACCAGTTGAGCAATATCTTCAGCGGTAATAGTTGTATTCTCTTTATTTTTTTGCCTGACAAATACTGCAGCTTCTTCACAAATCTTAATGGCTTTCTCTGGTAAAAAACGATCAGGAATAAAACGCCGTGATAAATCCACCGCTTGTGCTAAGGCCCCATAAGAAAAATAAACTTTATGCTGATATTCAAGCTGCCCCACTGTTGCCTCTAAAATTTGTATGGCCACATCGTTTGTTGGCTCTTCTATTTTTACTTTTTCCAAAGCATTACCCAAAGAAGTACGATCCAAATAACTGCGCTGGTCGCTGGGGGTAGTAGACGCTAAAGTAATAATCCCTGACTTACCAATAAAATTGGCGATCATTTCTGACACATCTAAATTTTCCTTGCCACCAGTACTTTGACCCACTAAATTATGAATGTCATCAATATATAAAATAATATTGCTAGCTCGCGATATCTCATTCATGATTTGCAGTAACTTATGTTCAACTTCATTAGCATTGTTAGCGCCGCCAACTAATGCGGGTACTGATAACTGAATCAATTTTTTGTCTTTCATTGTCTCTGGTACTTCTTCGGCCACCATAGCTTGGGCAATACCCTCGACAATTGCTGTTTTACCGACGCCCGATTCACCAACTAAAACCACGCTGGAATGACCACCTTCAATAATGCGGAAAATTTCCTGAATTTCCTTATCGCGTCCAATACAAGGCTTCAGATATCCATGAGCTGCCAAATAGGTTAATTCATGACTAATTTGATCTAATAAAGGCGTAGCTACGGCTAAATAGGCTCGATCTAAAGCATGGCGCGGGCGCCAGGCTGCTTTTCGCGCACGACGCGATACTTCTTGCCGTAAACGGCGCCTAACAGCAAACCAAATAGTAATATTTTCTATCATCACTGGTTCAATAGCCAACTCATCTAAAACTTCCCGCGCTAAAGATTCATTTTTAGCTATGGCTAAAAGCATTTCTCCAACTTCAACTTGCTGACTTCGCTGGACTAAAGCCAATTCAGTCGCCTTAACAAAAATTCCTTGCACTGAATTGCTTAATTGTGGATTAGTACCAGTGGTTACTTTAGTCAACGCGTTTGATAAAGTATTAAATAACTTATCTGGATCAACACCTAATCTGGAAAAAACCGCTTGTCCACTTCTGGTTTTTAAAGAGGCAGCCAATAAATGAATTTCCTTAATTTCATTATGCGAAAATTTATGGGCATATCGAAACGCCTCTTCCAGTAACTGCCAAACTTCGGGTGACAAATAATTCTCAACTTTAATAGCTTGATCTTTAGCGTCAATTAAAATTTTATGAGCAGTCCGTTCCTGTTCTAAGCGATAAAAAGTATAACCAAAAAAGAAAACTGCCAACCAAAATAATCGATGTAGCTCGGCTGGCGGCATAATTGACTCCCACCAAAATCCTCCTTGTTCAATAAATAAAAATAATCGCCAGAAATAAAATACCAAAAAAATTATCGCTAACAACAATGAACAACCACCCACTAAGCGATACATTAACTGGCGAAATTTGCGCGCCAATAACGACGGTAAAGTTGGTTTTATTGTCCAGGCAATGACCGACATTTTAAACAAAAATTAAAATTAATGACACTGGTAACAATGCCAGCCAAATTAAAAAAATCGCCGTGTACCACAACACCCAAAAAACCAAACGAATAAATTTATAGATCACCAAAACCGTGCGCATCAATAAACTAATGGCGCGCCCCGAAATGGTGTAATCGCCATACATTGGCTTAAAAAAGTATTTTAAAAATAACCCCAGAGCCAACCGTTCCCAGGTATTATGAAGACTTTCTAAGCAATACTGGCCAACCATTTTTAACCCACCAGTATACCACCACCAAGGGAACCGCCACAGGTCGCCAATAACATTTAAAGCTAATTTACTAACTTCTTCCCGCGCATATGTCATACGCTTATATTATACTTTATTTTATGCAGGGAGAAAAGAAAATATCTTTGCTTCTATAACTTACCTTTTTTAATAGCTAAACGAATAATCTTCATCAATTCCAAATAAAAATGCAGATTGTGAATAGTGGCCAGGCGCAAGGCCAGGGTTTCTTGGATATCAAACAAATGTCTTAAATAAGCGCGGGTGGTTTTTAATTGGGCGCAGGTAAAACACAAACAACCTTGCTCCAAAATAGAAAAATCTTTTTTATAAACCGCGCTTTTAATATTTATTGCTTCATAAAACTTTTTACCGCTGGCTAGTAATTTTACTTTATCCTGCTGGCCTGATTTTAACCACAGATAAATTCGTCCATGCCGCGCCTCTCGAGTCGGAATTACACAATCAAAACAATCCACTCCTCGCTTTACCGCCTCCACAATATTTTCTGGATACCCCACGCCCATTAAATAATGTAATTTATCCTGCGGCAATAACGGAACAGTATAATCTAAAACTTGGTACATTTGTTTTGGTTCTTCGCCAACAGCTAATCCACCAATAGCATAACCATCAAAGGGTAATTGTTTTAATTCTCCGCAACTTTGCTGACGCAAATCTTTAAAAACTGAACCTTGAGCAATTCCAAACAATGCCTGACCCGGTTTTTTAATTTTTGGCCAATACTTTATTGCTTGCTTAGCCCATGATGAAGTTCGCTCTACTGCCGCACCTGCTTCTTGCTTAGTACAAGGATAACCAACACATTCATCTAACACCATTACTATATCTGATCCTAATTCAACTTGTATGGCTAAAGCTAATTTAGGAGTTAAAAAATATTTATTACCATTTTCCGGTACTCTAAATTCCACTCCATCTGGTTTTACTTTACGTACCTTACTTAAACTAAAAACTTGAAACCCGCCTGAATCAGTTAAAACTGGACCTGACCAACCCATAAATTTATGCAAACCACCGGCCTGGCGAATAACCTCACGTCCAGGCTTTAGCCATAAATGATAGGTGTTAGACAAAATAATTTGGGCACCCAGCGCCTTAATATCTGCCACAGACAAACTCTTTACTGCCCCACGGGTAGCAATTGGTAAAAAAAACGGCGTTTCGATTTTACCGTGCCGAGTTTTAAAAACCCCAACCCGGGCTTGACTTTTAGGTGACTTTTGTTCTAAAGTAAACACAATTAAAAAATATCACAAATCAAATCAAATTAAAAATAAAAGGAGGGTAATGTCTTGTTCCTTAATAAAATGTTAATAAAGGCAGAGATTATAGCCTCTGTGATAATAAGGGTAAAAGATATAACAATAGATTATATTATTGATCCATTTGTTCCGATTCAAACAAATCGCCGTAAAATCAGAAACGCCTTAGTTTCTTTTGCAAAATATCTATCACGTCCGCTATCGGAAAAAGTTGACTTGTGGATTGAGCAAGATATAATCTCAACCGCTAATATTATCTCCCTAAGCAGGGCACTAATGGCTGGCCCGCTATTCTTAATATTTACCCATTTTGACTTGGGTATTACCTACCAAATGGGACCCTTGATATGGGCTTTCGTTTCTGACTATATAGATGGAGTTTTAGCTAGAAAAATGTCTCAGGTGACTGATTTAGGCGCTGGATTAGATGCGGCTTGCGACAAAATATTTGCCTTTTTTGTTGCAATATCTTATTTAGATCAACTTTTTTACTCGCCGTTCAACGCCGTGGCGTTTATAATATTAGATGGATTCCTGCTAACTTTAGGTATTATGTTGTATTTAGCCAGAAAAAAAGGACATTATCAAGGTAAGGCCGAAGTTAGAGCTAATTGGTTAGGTAAAATTAAATTCAACCTTCAAGCTGGAGCATGTTTCTGTTGGATGAATTACTGGACAACAGAGGGCCACTACTTTTTACTTGGCGCCAATTTGTTTGCACTTGGTAGCCTGATACGGCACCTTTCTCCTAAAATAAAAAATAATGAGACCGGATAAGCAACTTCTGGTCTTTTTTTATCTAACAACCACTCCTTTGCCTTGCGCGCCTAAATCATTATCCAGTTCTGTGGTAACTAATTTATCTGTAGCAATTAAATCTGCACCGCTATAAGCATCCCGAGCTGTGGCAGTGGTGGTTTTTACCAACACTAAAATTTTATCCGCATCTTGCTCTGCCGGTGTAATAGCTACTTCAAAAGACGCTTCTGGTTTATCAAATTTAAACCCTACGCCCGCAGGCAGACGATTTAATTCCCAACGCACTTCGCGAGTATTGGGATTATATGTTAATGGCTGGCCATGCGATACTGTCGTTTGTCCGGTCCAGGTTACATCTTGGGGTAAAGTAGTAGTAACTTCAACGTTGCTAGCCTCATTAATAGTATTGGCTAATCTCCAAAAAATATTATAAGTGGTAGTGTTGCCTACTCGCGGCGGCAACTGTCCCGAGCCAATTTTTATCAACTGATCTGTGTAATACCTACCTTCTGTTTGAACTAATAATTGTGTATTAATCTTGGTAATTATAATATTTGATTCAGTAGTAACCGGCTGTAATTTACCACCAATCAATTGCTCGGCACTCGCCTTAACGCTGGTATTAAAACTATAAGGCGACATATTGTTAGGAGCAACACTTACAACTTTCAAGCGAAAATTAATACTGCCTTTGGTACCAGGAGCAACTCTAGCTAAACTGGGCAACTCATTTTTTGTCCAAACCACTGCGTTTTCTGTCTCTTTAACATTAGTTGGCGTATCTGTTTGCCAAGAGGTCCAATCTAATAACTCGGAATTTAATTTGGTCTCTAACACTAAATTAGTTAAAGCAATTTCCCCTTCATTAGCATAACGCAATTCAAAATCAATTTGTTCCCCCCAATCAGCATAGCTTTTTAAAACTACCTGATTCGCAGTTAATGACAATGTTAAATGAGACTCAATTAACGTTACAGATATTTTCTTTTCTTCTTGAATAGTAAAAGTATTATCGTCATTAATCACACCAATGGCTACAGAAAAATCCTGAATACCAGCACTAGCTGAAGTGGTAAACCTGCCGGTAAATTCCAGCTCGCCAACACTTTTGGCAGATAGGTCATCCAATTTCCATAAATTTATTTCGCCAATTACTGATTCTAATTTTGGAAGATCCAATTCGAAGCCGCTGGGGCTAATGAATTTTAATGCTAAATTCGGCAACGCCGCAGTAGAAGTATTATTATACTTAATTTTTAATGCCAAATCTTGATCAAAAGGTAATTGTGCAGGAGCTTCTAAATCTATGGTTACTACCGAAGCAATTAATTCTGTGGAAAAAACTGTCGTCTTGGCAAACTGTGCTTTAAAATTTTCCGGCTCATATGTAAAAACCGCGGCCATTTCCTTAATCTCGCCAACCTCACCAACCATTTGCCCGGTTATTACCAACTCTCCACTACCTTTGGCGTCAACTTGACCTAAGAGAAATCTAGTCTTGGCTTCATCATCAGCTGGTTTACTGGTTTCAGTTACGACAAAACCAGTCGGATAGCGAAAATTAACTTCCAAAAAATTTAAACCAACTCCCTGATCATTATTCCAAGACAAAGTATAATTAATCATTTGCCCCGATGGCGCACTGACTGGACCAGATAATTTCACCTTAACCGCTTCTTCGCCAAATTTTGTATTCTGACCACTAAAAAAAACAAACCAAATGCCACCGACAATAATTACCACTAATAAAGTGGTCGTTAACCATAACCAACCACGCTGACGTGAAGCTTTTTTTCTTAGCACGCGAAAATCTTCAGGTGGATCTTGGCGATACATGCGCGCCAATTCACGCTCGGCAACTTCTGCAGTTAAAGGTGTTTTTTTTGATTTTGATAAAGTATCAAGAGGTGGCCTAGAAATATTAGACATACCCAGTAACAAAAACTTGACCTGCTAAAAATTAAGCGAGTCGAGATAATTAATAATAAAAGTTGGTTGGTTTATAAAAGCTGACATAAATTGATAATATAGATGATTTTTACCAGAGCTTAAGTCAAGTTTTGTTACTAGGCATATTTATAGAATACTACGTAAAAGTTTTAATGTATAGAGTTGTCGTCCTGCCTGTCCTTGGACATAATCAACCAAAAATCCTAAAAGTTCAGCTGGTAATTGACGATTATACGGTGGTTCCGCTCGTGTCGCTAGGGTGTGTAAATAACTTAAAGCGTCATCAGTTAATAAAAACAAACCACTGCTATCGATGATACAATTTTTATGATAAAAACCATGTTCTCTAAAACTAAACACCACGGGCGCTGCTAATTCACCTTGGCATTTTGGACACCTAGTAACTTGAATTGCTAGACCAGTAATTTTTAATATTTTATAAATAAATCTGCCCAGATATGTTCTGGCTCGCTCACGCCAAGCCGGCTCATCTTTGGGAATATCTTTTAATTGGCTTAAATAATACCTTAGCGATTTTAATAATTCCGGTTCAGGCGCGCCTAAAGAAGTTAGCACATCAGTTATTTCCAAAAACGAAGTGCCTAAAATGGCGGTATTTAAATGATAAGGTGTTTTTAAAAAAATTCTTTTAAGTTCCGCGCCTGCTAATTTATCATATTTTTTCCCCGGTGCCACCTGTACCTGAACTTCACCAAAAATCACCAAATGTGGAGCTAATTTAGATAAAATTTTTCGCGAACTAGTAGCTACCGCCTCAACCTTACCCCGTCGCTCTGTAAAAATAGTATAAAGCCGATCATTTTGCCTATGACTTCTAGCGCGTAAAACAATACCGGTAGTGGTATAAGTAGACATGTTTAAAAAGCTATTTTTTTTCTTCTCTTTCCTTTAATATTTCTTTAAGAGTGGCTAAAAGTAATTGTTCCCGATTAACCTGCTCTAATAGAGAAAACTCATAATTAGCTTTATCAGCTATATTTCTCCTCCGACCATGTTCTAGATCTTTTATTTCTTTTTTTATAAATTCATTAGAAGCGTTAATATATCTACCTTTAATATTTTTAATAAAGTTATCCCATTCTAATCTGATATTATCAATTTGTTTAGTAGTCGGCTCTAACCTTGTAGATCCATCTTCGGAAAATACTAATTTGGCGCCATCAGCTAATAATTCTTTGGTTTCTATTTCTTGTTCGATCACTATTTGTTCTTCGTCGGTGAATCCCTTACCTATTCCTTTTTCTTTAACGACCTCATCTCTTAATTCTTTCCAACTCCTTTTCTTATCTTTTGAAGTGTTTTGGACCAATTCTGGCGCCGGCGACATTTCTCTTGAATTCATAAACATTCAATTAATTATTAAATTTATTGTTATAATTACACCATCGATTTCTATTTTTTCTGGCAAAGTCTCTTTAGTATAATCAATTTTAGATGCAATAGTACTTTTAATAACTTGTTTTTCGTTGGATTGCAGAGCTTTAACAATATTATCTGGTGCTGATACTTTTAGATTAACTTTATCTTTCACAGTTAATTTTTTCTCTTTTCTTAAAGCGTTTACTTGCCTAATAAATTCACGCACCAAGCCCATATCCTTTAGTTCTTCGTCTAATTTTATGTCCAATTCGCAAGACAAACTATCGTCTTTGATAGTGGTCACTTCTAAAACATTAACCTCTTCTGCTAAAATCTTTTTTAAATCATCAGTCAAATCTAAACCAGTAACTTTTAATAACCGTAGTGGCTGTCGCACTTTAATTTTACTTTCTGCTCGCTTTGCCAAAGCCAGTTCTACTGCTTGCCTTAAGTTAGACATATTAGACAATAAGATATTCTGATCCTTAGATAAATCATTGCTCGTAGGCCAATTATCTAAATGAACAGATTCTTGTCCACCCTGAAGGCGCCGATACAATTCTTCTGCTATAAAAGGTGTAAATGGAGCAAGTAAAATTGCCAGCTTATAAAGCACAAATCCCAAAGTGGAGCGGGCTAAATTTTTATCTTCACCGTCTTCTTTAAACCGCTCTCGACTGCGCCTGACATACCAAGTTGATAATTCAGTAATAAATTCAGTAATTTTTCTACCCGCTTCAGTAATCTCATATTTTTCTAAATGTTCAGTTATTTCATTAATTAATTTTTGTAACAAAGCTAAAATCCACTGGTCTAATATATTTGGTGATTTAGATACCGCCGTTGGCACCGGATCATCTTGTTTATACAATTCATAAAATGTTAAAACATTCATTAAAATTAATAAAGTCCGCTTAACCACTTCTTCAACTGCTTGGGGGTCAAAATTCTTTGGCTCGCCAGGCTGATTAGCAGTATAAAAATGGAAACGCAGGGCATCAGCTCCATATTTAGCAAAAATTTCCCAAGGATCAACAATATTGCCTTTAGATTTAGACATTTTTTGCCCGTGTTTATCATTTATATGCCCCAAGCAAATCACATTTTTATAAGGTGGAATTTCTTTAATCGCTCCTGATTTTTTAAGTAAAGTAGCCACAGCTAAAAGCGTATAAAACCAACCGCGGGTTTGATCAATGGCCTCTGATATAAAATCAGCCGGATAACTATTTGCTATTTGCTCCGAGCTTCCAGTTAAGTATGGGTATCCCCATTGAGCAAAAGGCATACTCCCTGAATCAAACCAGCAATCAGCCACTTCTGGCACACGCTTCATTGTTCCGCCACACTTACAAGACCAGGTTATTTCATCAATAAATGGGCGATGAATATCAAATTCATGATTCATTATTCTTGATTCATGATTCGATGCTAATTTTGCAAGCTCTTCCAAACTGCCAACGCACATTATTTCCTTACACTTATCACACACCCAGATTGGTAATGGCGTTCCCCAATAGCGCTCCCGAGAAATAGCCCAATCTTTAGCACCATCTAACCACTCGCCAAATCGCCCATGTTTGATATGCTCCGGATACCAATTTATTTTCTCATTAGCAGCTTTCATTTCCTCGCGAAGCTCTGACATTTTTATAAACCACGACGGCTTAGCATAATAAAGCAGTGGCGTGGAACAACGCCAACAAAACGGATAATCATGAGTATACATTTCTTGCTTAAACAAAAGCTCACGTTTTTTTAAATCCTCAACTATTCCTGCTTCCACTTCTTTATCCTTAACAAATTTGCCAGCCCATTGGACTACGTCTTTAGTAAAATGACCGTCTTCACTAACCGTATGATATTTAGGTAAACCAACTTGTGTCCCCAAATCAAAATCATCTTCGCCATACATCACTGCCGCATGCACTACACCACTACCTTCGGTCGTGGTAACAAAATCAGCTGCGTACACGCGGTAGGATTTGTCGTTCTGAAGGGGTTTGATGTCAAATAATGGTTCATATTCAAGGCCAACTAGGTCTTTTCCTTTGAAAACTTCTTCCACTTCCAAAGCGCAACCCATAAAAATCCTGCCTCCAAGAGCCGACTCCGAACTCTTTTCAAAAATATCTTTTGCTAAAATAAGGTAGCCACTCCCATGCTCGTTCGGAATAGAATCAACGAACTCCGCTTCGGGAAGAATTCGTGCCTTCACGTATTCAATGTTTTTCCCAACTGCCAACGCTACATTTCCAGGCAAGGTCCAAGGAGTAGTCGTCCAAGACAAAATATAAGTATCATTATCAATTTTGATTTTTGCCTGCCCCGGCTTCACTTTAAACTTAATGTACACCGACGGTTCGGTAATACTTTTATAACCCAATGCTACTTCGTGACTAGAAAGCGCGGTTTCACAGCGCGGACAGTGGGGCAAAACTTTATAATCTTTATACAATAAACCGGACTCGTAAACTTTTTTCAAAATCCACCACAAACTTTCAATATAATAATTTTCATAAGTTACATAGGGGTGTTCCAAATCCAACCAATAACCCATGCGCTCGGTTAATTTTTCCCAATCAGCTTTGTATTTCCACACATCCTCGCGACAATGAGCATTAAATTTAGCCACGCCGTATTTTTCAATATCTGGCTTGCCTTGGAATTTTAATTCTTTTTCCACTTGTAATTCCACTGGCAAACCTTGAGTATCCCACCCGGCTTTACGCTCCACTTGGAACCCGCGCATAGTTTTATAACGTGGGATTAAATCCTTAAAAGCCCGCGCTAACACATGATGCAAACCGGGCTTGCCGTTAGCCGTGGGCGGGCCTTCAAAAAAAACAAAGCGTCCTTGAGGTGCTTCTTTCTCCAGTGATTTTTGAAAAATATTATTCTTTTTCCAAAAATCAAGAATCTTTTGTTCCAGCTCGGGAAATTTAATCATAATGTTTTTATTATAGTAAAAATATTACCAAAAAACAAGGCTCGAGGTTTAAAAAATATTAGCTATTGGCTACAAGCTATTAGCCAATTTACATCCTTTCCACTGTTTCTATACCTAAAATTGCCAAACCTTGCTTTAAAATCAGCGCTGATTTTTGCACCAGGTCTAAGCGCAAAAAACGCAACGGTCCGCTGGCTTTTAATACTGGCGACTCATGATAATAAAAATTCACCGTATTAGCTAACTCATAAAGATAATTGGCCAGCAGGTGCGGAAAATTTTCTTGTGCCGAACGGGTTAAGGCGTCCTGATATTGCACTAACTTTCTTAATAACTGCAAATCGTTATCTTCCAAATAATGAGAATCAAATTTAATCGTAGTTATTTTTCCAGCTTTAGCTAAAATACTTTTTAAACGAACATAAGTATATTGTAAATACGGCCCGCTGTTACCGGAAAACGATAACATTTTATTCCAATTAAAGACAATATCGGTTAAACGATTTTGTGATAGATCATTATATTTAATAGCGCCAACGCCAATTGCTTCAGCCGCCGTGGTTTTTTCCACTGGTGATAATTTGGGATTTTTCTTTTGTACTACTCGCCAAGCCAAATCCACTGACTTGTTAAATAATTCTTCCAATTTAACAATTTTTCCTTCGCGTGTAGCCATTTTTTTACCATCTTCGCCAAAAATAAAACCAAACTTAATATGCTGTGGCTTCGTTTTGCCAGCATATCTTGCTAATTCTGCCGTAGCAAATAATTGATCAAAATATAAAGATTGTTCGCTTCCCACCACATAAAGCATTAACCAAGGTTTATATTTACTAACCCGTGATCGTAAAGCGGACAAATCGCGAGTTGAATAAAGAGAAGCGCCGTCGGATTTTTGTACTAGCATGGCAGGCAACTTTTCATTGTCAAAAATTACCACAATGGAACCATCTGGATTCTTAGTAACAATTTTTTGCTTAATTAAATCTTTAAGTACACCAATTAAGGCTTTTTGGTATAAACTTTCACTTTCAAAGTGATCGAATTTTATTCCCAACCGTTGATATAACTTATTAAACTCCTTGAGTGAAAAAGTTTTAAACAGACGCCAAATGGACTGCAGTTTAGGATTGCCATCTTCTAATTTTCTAAAAGCAATTTGGGCTTCTTTTTCTAATTCCGGATGTTTGGTAACTTGCTCATGAAAATAAACATAAACCCGTAACATTTCATTAATAGGATTTTTTTTCAAATTAACCTTACTACCCCATTTTTGATAAGCCACCAATAATTTACCAAATTGTGTACCCCAATCACCCAAATAATTCAAGCTAACCACTTTGGCTCCCAACGCTTTATAAATATTAACCAGAGCCTGACCAATAATAGTCGAACGCAAATGACCAATATGCATTGGCTTGGCAATATTGGGTGATGAATATTCAATCACAATTTTTTTACCACGATATAATGGAAAAACTGCTGTTTTGCTTTGATTTATTAATTCGTGATATAACGCTTCTGATGACAAGAAAAAATTAACAAAACCTGGGCCAGCCGGTTCAACTTTGGCAAAATGCTGACGAATAAATTTACTTTGCACTAACTCACCCACCAGAGTATCGGTAATTTGACTGGTGGGAACACCCCAACGCGCGGCTACTTTAAGCGCCACATTAGTAGTGAAGTCCCCTTGCCACAATTCCTTAGGTGCGGTTATTTCTACATCTTCAGCTGCCAATTGCCAGTGCGCCTTAACTACTTTGCCAATTTCTTGTTGTAACTTTTTTATTAACATAAGCAACTTTATTATAGCAGAAATTTTAGTTTATCACTTCATAATGATAAATTTTCAAAATAAAAACCCTAGTCTATTTCAAAACTAGGGTAATTTATACATTTCTATTGATTTAACACCTAATTGATCCTTTTAAATCCTTTTGCGTTTTTCCATCACAGAAAGTGTTAAATATACATTAACAAGCCCCCTCATTCTATTATTGGGAGATCCATCTTTACCAAGCACTGCATCAGTTATAGAATCACAACCACATCCATAATCTTTTTTATACTGGTCATGAATATACTTTTCTAACACGGGAATAGCTAAAAATTCCTCAGTAAAAATAAAGTGCTCGTCTTGCTCCGCCAAAATCATTGGTAAAATAATACGCTGATGAATTTGAGAAACCTCTGGTAAGTTGGCTAAAATTGCTGCTTCATATGTAGTTAATCTACTCTCGTTGATACTACGATTACGACTGACAGCATAATACACGATGTACAAAAAATCTTTTAAATGCTTTTTGTCCTGCTCCCGATGAGAAATATTCTCATTGCTTGAAAAAAAATTTAAAATATTAAGTACAAATTTACCAATATTTGGATTTTTGTCCTGTGCCAAAAGGCTAAAGTCAAGACAAGCGCAAAGAACCGAACGTGCCTTTTCCGCTACACTATCGTTATAACAATTCAATTGACTACCTTTATAACTCCTGCCGGGTGACATATCAGCGAACTCTATAAGCAAGTTAAAAGCCTGTTCCACCTCAATATATGACTTTTTTACGCCAAAGTACTGACCCACCGCATGGAGCAACCCGATCGCCTCATCTGTATTTGTCAAGTTGGGGTTATACAACTTCTCTTCAATTTCTTTGAATGAAGTGGTTGGTGTAAAATCTCGTTGTATCATTGTTAAAACTCCTATATTATTTTTGTATTTCGCCCGCCTATTTTAGGCCGGCTTGGTTAGTTATTTTTCTCAGGCTTAACCCGAGTATATTACCTTAATACTTTGAGTATTTTAAGTCAAATTCTTATTGCCTCGCTAGGGCGTTTGATTTAAATATTGCCACCATAGCGAGGGTAAGGTAACGGCGTGGAACCGGAGCGAGCGAAATGGTAGCCGCGTGTTGTGTCCTTGCGGCATAGCGGCTACCGTGAGCTACGGTAACGCCGTCTTGCCCGAAGCTCTAGGTGGCGCTTTTTCCCACCACTTTTTTTAAAAAAGTGGTGAAAGACAATTTTTTAATAAAAAATCAAAAAACCCCGAACTTAATCGGGGCTTGATAAAAAATTTACAGACTATTAAGTTTTGGGTTTAACCATTTCTACCACTTTGGAAAAAATAATAGGATGTTCAGCAGCTAATTCAGATAATACTTTTCGGTTCAAAGTAACTTTGGCTTTTTTTAATAAATTAATAAATTGACTATAGGTTAACCCATGCTCCCTAACCGCGGCATTTAATCTAATAGTCCAAAGTTTGCGGAACTCCCGCTTACGGTTGCGGCGATCACGATAAGCATAAACACCAGCTTTACGAGACGCCACTTTAGCTAGTTTAATCTTACTCTTGCGACCCCAACGGTAACCTTTGGTCCGTTTTAAAATATTTCTTACTCTTTTAGCGTGCATTACGCCGCGTTTTACTCTAGACATAAATTTATAAATCCTAAATTCTAATCCGCCGGTAGGCGGCTAAATTAATTAACTTCCAGGAATTAATTTTCTCAACGCCCTAACATTAACATCAGCAATAGTTGAATCGCGTCGTTTCGCCATGCTGGTTTTTCCTGACTCTCTAGCATTAAAATGATCCTGACCAGCAGTTCGTTTTAAAAATTTACCACGAGCGGAAATTTTAAATCGCTTGCTAGATGCTTTATGTGTCTTCTTTTTTGGCATAATTATAAATAAAGGGATAAAACAAAAGCCTTAAAACAGGCTTGCTATATGGCTGATATATTTATACAGTATTTTCAAAAAATATTCAAGTTTTACGCGTAATTTGCATGGACAACCGCCCTCCCTGCCTAGAAAACGCCGCCTGTACTACTATATTGTCGCCTAATGAAGATATAAAATTATTAAACACCTGCTGGGCTAAATCGCCTCGTGCTTTTTCCCTACCCCTTAAAATCATTTCCAATTTTATCTGATTTCCTTCTATTAAAAATTTTTCTGCCTGCTTTTTTCTTATTTCCAAATCATGCTTACCAATGTTTAAAGTTAATCTTAAACCTTTAACCTCAATTTTCTTAAGTTTCGCTTTTTGCTGCTTTTCCAATTTTTGCTGCTTATACTGAAACTGACCAAAATCCATTATTTTACAAATTGATGGCCGAACCGTAGGGTTTACTTCTACCAAATCCAAACCAGCCTCTTGCGCCAGCTGTAAGGCAGTATAAGTTGCTACCACGCCCCTGGGCTTGCCAGTTTCATCTATTAACTGAACCTCGGGTAGACGTATATATTGATTAACTCGATAACGAAATTTATTACTCAAGTCTTTTTGATTAAATAGTTAAATTAGACTTAATGTTTCTCTTAATATTAGATGTAAAGATTTTTTCCCAGGATTAGTTTTAAAATATTTCTCGCGCCTTAGGGCGTCACCCTTAGCTAAAAAACCTTCATAAAAAATTAATTTACACGGGCGTCTATTCTTGGTAGCGGGTGCCCCTCCTGCGTTATGTGTTTTAACTCTGTCCTTTAAATTCGAAGTAAAACCAATATAAAACTTTTTATCTTTCAAACTATATAATAGGTAAACGTAATACATTTGTCTACTGCCCTTAAAGTACGCGCTTCGCTTGACTTTAGGGCATGAAGTATATGCTAGCAAATTAATACGCCATGAAGTTGTATAAAGAAGTAAATACTTCTTGGCTCGCCATGAAGTTATGCGAATAAAATGAGCATATACTTCATGGTGGAGATGGCGGGAATTACACCCGCGTCTAAGACAATTAACTTTACCCTTCTACAAACTTAGTCTGATTAATTTTGACAGAAGTCAAATCAGACCAAAGCCCCTGTCAATCTGTCCTAAGTAATGTCGGCCTAAGCACTAGAACAATACTTAAACCCTGCTCGATAAATGACGCTCTATAAGACTATCGAGATCGTCTAATAGAACGGCCTCTGCTTAAATTAAGCAAAAGCTGGTGCTAGTGTCAAAGTGCTAAAAGCAGCTTTGGCGCGAGCTACAAATGATTTGGCATTTGTGAAGTGTGATGCTTTTATTACGCAGACACATCAACTGCGGTCTGCCAGACAAAGATCACTGCCTTATCGATTGTTAAACATCCCCCAAAGTCAAGCAAGAGTCTTGGATAAGTGTAAAAAAACTAACCTCTTTTCTCTATCTCTTACTCTTTACTCATCGTTGGCGAAAGTTTAATATTTTAACGAGCGTCTAATTTCTCTATTAACTTCTCTTTTTTTAATAGCTACTCTTTTATCATATTTATTCTTGCCCACAGCCACAGCAATCTCTACCTTTACCATACCGTGAGTAGTATACACTGAAATTGGAACAATTGTCAAGCCTTTAACCCTGCCTTTACCTAATAAATAAGAAAGTTCTTTTTGATGCAAAAGTAATTTGCGATCACGCTTTGGCTCGTAATTTTTTTGCACACCTCGGGCTGGTGCATAAGGCGCAATATGAGCGCCCACCAACCATAATTCACCCTGTTTGGGAATAACATAACTGCCTTGCAAATTAATGCTACCGCGTTTAGCAGATTTCACTTCTGCGCCCTGCAATACCAAACCAGCTTCAAATTTCTCCTGAATATTGAAGTTAAATAGAGCTTTTTTATTGTCAGCTAAATGAGGCATAGATTAATAATAACTTTTTAATAAAAAAATGGCCATCCCGTAAAAATTACTAGGAGATGGCCTTCTAACTTGTTTATTCTTTTTCTTCGCGTTCGCACCGTTCAATGAATCTTCGGATTCGTTCCGAACCGCTATATGCATCATTACTAAATAATATGACACCAATGCCCACGTGTCTAACATCAATGGCAGTGGCGGTTATTATCTTAGTAACAACCAGAAGGCCACGAAGATAAATTCTTCGCATCCTAGGTATCAACCAGGTGAAAGGAATAATAATGCAAACAACATCAAATGGTGTTGGTAAATTAATGAAACGAGTAGCTGCCACTAATAATAAAATTGAAGAAATGACAGCAACTAGCACGAGGATAAAACGTACAATTTTATGCGACATTATATGTCCCTTTAATTAAGTTGAACATTTATTTTTTTATTTTTTATTTAAAAGTACAGCTATTTATACTATATCAAATCCCTAATTTTGTCAATGGTAATTATCCACAAGCTGGCCTTGACAAATTCTGTGGATATGCTATCATATAATGTTTTGAAGGTTTTGATTGAATTTTGACAATTGAAAAGCTCGGTAGTAAAGTCTTGCCTGTGCACGGACAAGGTAACCCCTTTATTATCGGGCCCAATTAGGTGCTAATAATTACTAAAACCAAAAACCCGTTTTTGTGTTGTCAGTCTTGTGGGTTACAAGATTGAAACAAACAAAAACATATAGGAAGGAAATATTCCTATGGAAAAAAATAACATAAATAACGCAGTAGTTGATGAGGCGTTGAATGATACAGCGCCGATAACAACTGTGGAACCGGAATCAACGTCGCCTACTCCGGATCCGACACTAGCAATAGATGATCGACCAGAGCCAGATCTTGCTCCAACAGGAGACGATCAATCGTGGTTCCAAAAAAATATTCTTTTAATCGGCCTGATTGTCGGGGTCGTGTTGGTGGCACTCATACTATTTGCGTTTAAGTCATGTGGCGGAGACGATAAGGGCACAAAAAAAACGACAAAGATCGTTGACTCAACAGCCGTAGCTGATTCAACTGCGAGGGCTAAAGCCGACTCGCTCGTGAAGGCTAAAGAACTCGGCTATCAAAATCTTATTGATTCACTAAATAAGATGCAGCCAATGAATCTATTGGACGTTATTTCTCAACTCGACGTTCAAGGAAAAATCTGGAAAAGCCAGGTTAAGGCAGTACAAACAGTGACTGGTAATCTTCACCAGAAAGCGCTGGCACTCGACGGCCAATCTAGAGTTGGAGTATGGGGTCAAATTACCCAAATGTCATCAACACTACCCAGTGTTTCCACTATTCCCGAGATCCTCAACACTATCTCAGCAGATGTTGTTGAGATAAAAAAGGACATAAAGGAACATCGGAAAGGTGCTCGTGCCTCTCATAATCAAGCGGTTGCCCAGCGCAATGAAATCCAGAACCAACTAGACGATCTGGATACTCAAATAACTATGGCTCGTGGTGCACTTACTACTGCCAAAGAAGAGCTCAAAAAAGCTCTTCAATCTGGTGAGCAATCAAAAATTGATAACCAGATGATAAATCTCCAGCTTCGTCTTGAAGCTCTGGAAAGATTACAGAAAATACATAAGTAACCATCAATAAACATTGAGGTTACGAAGGAGTTATCAACGCATAACTCCTTTTTTATTTTTAAGCCTTAGTGTTTGCCGTCATTGCGATTGTCACCCTACGGGTGATCTCCCGAAGGGACGACTTCGTCACGTTGTTCCTCGCAATGACAAAAAAATGGTTGTTCCTCACAATGACCAAAAAACGACCAAACGCGTAGGTCCTATTTATTTAATATCTGCTCGGCTTTACCGATTAAGTTCTGAGCTTGAAATTGCTTTTCTATCAACTCCGCTTTTCCAATCAATGCTTGAGCATTGGTTTTGCTTACCACCAACTTTTCCAAATTCTCGCCAATAGTACCAGAAAGCTTGCCTTGAGATAATTTATGCCCCAAAGTAGTATCTAATTCTTGGTACAATTTATCAATCATCGCTTGCTGTTCCCCGCCGTAACTGCCCTTAAAACTCGCTAATGCTGTTTTGGTATCAAGCGACAATACTTTATTTACTAAATTATGATCTTGAGCAGCAGGAATTATTTCAAATCTGCTTTTTAATATTCTCACATAATCAGCCAGCTCGGTTTGCGCGTTTTTAGCCAGCTCATAAGTATGTGTCACAGTTTCAGCATCAAATTTATTTTTATCAATAAATTCCACTGCTAAATTTTTATTAGTAGCAGGCGACAATAACTTGGTCTGTAATTTTACACCGTCAGTGACGCGATTATGCTTTACCATCTCGTCTACATAATTATAATCAACTTCTTTCCAACCAGCTTGGTATAAAGTAGTACCCTGCTCGTGCATTTTCTCTACTTGTTCACAAGTAATTTGTTCTAGATGACCCTTAATATACTCTGCTAAATTATGGTCGCGCATAAATTCGGGCGCTTGCTGGCCCAACTTATCAACTGCTTGCTCTAAAACTGAAACTGATGATTGGTCAAACGCGCCATTTTTAAATTCAGCACCTAAACCACGGCTAAAAATTATTCTATCGCCAGTATCCCAATTTTTTCCTGTCTCGCCTATTATCTGATCCAAAGCTTTAGCTTCTTGCCCAGCTTGTTGATACATAGTCTGCGCCTGTTCTATTAATTGAGCATTAGTTTCGCCTGGTTCTAATACCACCTGATCTATTACTTGAGAATCATCAATATCATACAAGAAATAAGTGTCAGCTTGGCCGTCGCCATTTATATCAACTACTCGCATACTAATATCTGACAAATTAGCATCTGGCGGCAGCTCGCTGGGCAAGGCCTCGCGCCAAGCAATCTCTTGATCTGGCCACTGTGGAAATTCTGCCTTTTGCCATTCTGCACCAACAGCTTCGTGCACTGGTGATTCAATACTAGCGCCTTTAATTTTAGCTGCCCCATCGCGCAAAAACTGTTCTGTAACTATTTTGGGCCCATAAGAGCTCTCGCCTTTTATTACATCCCAACTACCATCGGGATTAAGATTTAATTTATTACCTTCATAAACCAAATTCTCGACATTCATTTTTCCTACTCCGTGTAAATTATCTACACTTAACTTATTAACAGCCTTAATTAAAAATTCATCACGATTAGTATCAGTAACTTCCACCGGTGCACCAAGAATTTTATGAATAAAGTTATCTTGAGTTGCGGCCGGCGCTTGATGAACCGCTTTATCTAAAGCTTCAGTAAAGGTGTTAATTTTGCCGCGAATTTCTACTTCAATTGGCTGCCCCTTGGGTGGCACAACAGCTATTTCTTCCGGCTTTACTTCTACTGTCGGACCTTTGGGACCAATACCTAGGGCACCAAGTGTCCACTTGCCAACTTCAGTACCGATTTTGCCTACCAGCCAACCGGTTAGCACTCCGCCAGCGCGGCTAACACCGTATTCCAATTTTCGTTCACGAGCCAACCGTTTCTCTAATTTACCAAAACGCGATTTAGTCAAATCAATCTCGGGAAGAATATCTTGGGCAACTGCTTTTTGAATAAACTCTTTCGCTCGCGATTCCAGTACTGGATCAAAGCTTAATAAACCCGAATTAAGATAATTATAAATTTCATTAACATTTTCTTGTGTGGCTGAAAACGACTCAAGATCGGCGGTAGCTACTTCTGCGCCAGCAATACGCTTTTCCATAATCTTATACCGTTCTTCAATACCGCGGCGTTTTAATAGTTGCTGATACCATTCGCCATAAAACTTGCCGCCAATAACCGCGCTAGCTAACAGTGGAGCGTTTTCCAATCCTGTTTGACCCCAATCCAAAGCTCGAGCCAGTTCCACGCTACCGCTAGTGCCTAAGCCATAAGCTCCGCCGATTAATATTCCTTTTTTCTCCTGCGTCCAACCCCTGCCTTTTTTGCTCCCCACATATTCCATAAACTTAGCCAGTCTTTTTTCAGTAGTTTGACTGGTGCGATAAATCGTTTCCAGTTGACGCGCAAAATCCCCTCGCTCTAGCGGCGAGGCATCGACAAATAACTCCTGTTTGGCAAGCAAATTTTCTAAAGCTTCTTGTGACTTGACCCGCGATTCTGGCAGAGATAATTCTTTGGTAAGCGTTTCGCGAATAATTTGCGAGCTTACTAATTGAACTGTTTCTTTTTTCAGCACCTCTTGAGCAGTATCTTGGGCTACTTTGGCTAAAGTATCAAGACCAGTTTCGCCACGAGACAGCTTGGCCAAAGTTGGGGTGATAGCTGTCATAGCTTTGCCGCGCAAATAACCAGACACGGTGCCTAAACTAGTAAAGCCGGCAATACGCAGACCAGTACCTAAGGTTTTACTAATAAAATTACCAGCGCCGGTTAATATTCTTATTCCCGCTAATACACCCACGGCAGTTGCGCCAGCGCCACCAATCAGTAACGCTTTTTTCTTGTCGTGCCTTAAGATATGTGAGGCTTCCAGTTCAGTCCGGGTTTGAATACTTTGCGAGAAACGGCTCTCTAATTCTCCTACTAATGACTGCTCTAGTTGAGTTTTGATAGTTTCTGGTAGTTGATAAGAAGCAACCAGTTCTTTAACTTTATTTTTTGCTTCGTCGCTTAATACAGCGCGGTACTCTTCTACTTCATCCTGTTTGCCACCTTCAGCCTGAACTTTTACCTTGACTTTTTTCCATTCCAGCTTAAGCTCTGGTAAATTTTCTGCTTTTAATTCTTTTAATAAACGCAATGCTTCGGGCGAAATAATTATTTCCGGCTTAATTTCCTCTGTCTTATAGGTTATTTCATTAAAAGGCGCATAATCATCAAACTCCTGCCCATTAACAATGCCTTTACAACGCACAAACAAAACACCTTTTTCGTCGCGGCCTCCTACCTCAGTTATAGTTACTGGCCAATTACCGTCTTTATTATACCAGACAGCTTCGCCTAACTTTACTTTTTCTTCCTCTTCTTTGGTAACTTCTGTTAGTTTGGACTCTGTTGGTTCTGAGGCTTCTATTATTGGTTTTTGTTCTAATTCTTTCTTAATAACTTCAAGTTCTCTTTCACATTCTGCTGCTACTTCTGGATCAATCTTAGCTCTATATTTATCTAAAACCTCGCGACTGGCTTTATACCAATTTTCTAAAAGTTGAGGATGGCCAGCTTCGCCACGATACTTATCAGCCTCGTTAAGATGACCCAAAATTACAGCCACTGGCGCATCTTTCTTTGCTTCAGCCAAACATTTTTCAAAATCAATTATCTTAGATAAATCAACACCCTCTTGCCGAGCCCTTGATGCTTCCTCTTCTAAACGATTGACCAAATCAATAGCAGTCAGACCATTATCCTTAATAGCACTTTCTACTTGTTTTAAACTACTTTCTAATTGCGTAATTATTACCGCTTGTTCTGTTTTTTCTGCTTCAACTAGTGGTGGTTTTTGTTCTGTTACCGGCGCCACTTTGGTCGGAGTTTCAGACAAAGGTACGGTTGTCTTTTTGGTAATCTCTGCTGATGGGCGAGAAACCACTTCTTCTCCCTCTTGCTTAGCTAAAAACTCACTAAGTAGTGTTGTTTTTTCAGCCTCGCCTAAGGGTTCTCTACTCGCCTTATCTTCAACCTGTGATGCAAGCAAAGCTTCTTCTATTACTTGGTCATGTTCTTTCTTCGCTGACTCTGGTATGAATTGTTCTTGCTCGTTTTTTCCCATAGATCTAATTAATTAATGATTGAATTTTAGGACTTTCGTTATTGATCACTCTTTCGTCATTGCGAGTCCGCCAGAGGCGGACGAAGCAATCCCTATGAAATATTGGTTTTTTATTTAAGATTGCTTCGTCCTCCGATAGACATCGGAGTCCTCGCAATGACGCTAAGTGTGTAAATTCTAAATTTAATTATTATCGTGATTTTGCCGCCACTGGCAATCCTACCTTCTGGTAACGTTCCTTAAGCGCTTGGGTTACCTTATCATCCCCCATTGTTTCGTCAACTAGCTTAGTAAGCTCGCTGGGAGTAATTTTAGCACGGTGTTTGCGCCAAGAATTAGCCAGCGCCAACCGAAGTTCATTATCAATCTTGTTCTTTAGCGATTTTTCTTGAGCAGAAAGTTCACGGGTGAAAATAACCGCCCCCCTTACTTCCTTTTTCTCTTCTGATGCTGGCTTTGTTTCTTTAACAGTGCCTATCGGTCTAGCCCCTCCCACTATTAATATTCCTTCCGCTTCCTTTTTTTTAACTGGTACTTCAGTGCTCGGGAGTTCATCATAAGACAAACCCAAACGTATGACCCCCCTGTCCCCGTCTTTCAACCGCCACTTACTTCCCTCTTTTGTTATTATGGCTGGTTTCTTTACCGAGATAATATGGTCGCCCTTACCTTCTCTGAGATAAAACAGGCCCAATGCTCCCCTAAAAATTTCATTCTCTATAAGAGACCATTGATTGGGAAAGATATATGCCTTGCTTTCATTAATTGGAACAATACAATACTCTCCGCCTTTATTTTCAGTCAATTCAATTGGTAAATCTTGATGAGATTCTAAATTCACATCTGGATCAGGAAGAGTTACTAATTTACCACCAAGTTCTTCAACTAATTTATCTCTTACACCGCCGGGTCTTCCATAAGATTCAAACGCCTCTTCTCTCCGAGAGCGCATAGACAGTTGTCGATTGTATAATTCCGCCACTGGATCAAGTGGTTCTTTTTTCTCCCTAGCTTCGGCAACCGATGGAACTAATTGTTTTGGTAAAATAAGATCATTTCTTTTCTTTAACTCATCTGGTTTCTCTATATCAACTGGCGATTTCGCTTCCACCTGACGCACCCCTCCGCCAGCTTCATCCAAAATCATTCCATTTAATTTGGCTAATTCAATAGCATCTACTACCGCCCGATCGTTCCAAGTGGTTGTTCGTAATTTCTCGGGCAGCATACCAACACGCACAATCGCTTTAAGTTGCCCGCCTGCCTCATGCTTGATCTCGACCAATATACCTCTTTGTAAACCACCATCAATTGGTGAACGCATTATCACATCTCTACCACAATACTCAGCCAGTGGCTTTAACTGCCGCAATTCCTCCTCCCATTGTTGCGGTAATCTATTAGATAACCAATCATCAAGCGATTTCTTTGCCTCTTGTTCTGATATTATAGGATAAGCCGAATGTTTAAGCTCCTCCGCTAATTTTAATAAATCTGGTTGATTAGATTGCTCTAAACGTTCTATATATTCCAATTTAACTATTTGGGGATACCTTTTTTGCGACTGATAGTACAAAACAAGACGTTCAACATCGCGCGGAGTTAAGTTACTCTGCTCTTGTAGTTTTTTGGCAAAATATTTTTCTTCCGGACTAAAAGTCCTATCTTTGATGCTTTCTTGCATAAGTCGCTCTACGGTTAAACGCACACCACCGGCTTGAGGTAAAAGATCTGTAGATAGAACTTCACCTGCCGTAGGATTGGCAGTATATACTTTACCAGCTAAACCCGATAATTGACCAAAATCATATTTGTGACCATGTTCATCAATTACAAAATAAATGGGCATATTGTTGCGATCTTGAAAAATGATTCTGCTAATCTCTTGAATAGTTTTCGCCCCACTAACATCAACCTCGCTTAATTTAATGGTATATTGTTCGCTTTCGTTATCACTTTCAGAGTCAATTTTTAATACTAATGATTCAGGAATTGTAGGCTGTTCAGCTTTTACCCGGCTCACCTTTTCACTAGCTTTCAAAGGCTCACTGGTAATGCGTATCTTTACTCTCTTGGTAATAATCCACTTATCTCCATCTAATTTAAGTTCTCCAGGAGAGAGTACCTCAATGTACGTCCCGTGTGTATTTGTCCCCTCAATATCTGCCGCTGCTGACGAAAGATATGTCGTGTATGATCCTATCATTATCCTCTGTCGGTAAGGATCCTCAACTGGCACATACGTCGCTGTTGTTGATTCTTCACTATCTCTTAGCAGTTTAAAGACAGACCCGAGACTATCAAAGCTATGGTGCATCTTATCAGCCCAAAAATAACCCTCTTGAGCGGCGACTGTTAGATAATCAACTTGTTTATAATCTTTCTTCTCGAACTTTACTTCCCTTTGCTCTTCCGACACTGACGGCTTAATTTCTTCTTTTGGTTGGACAATTGGCTTTTCCCCTGCCACGGCGGGTGAAATCTTTGACGGTGCTGGCTGAATAAGCTGCTCCTTTCTTTTACAACCAATATACCCCATTGTTGTCATTTCAAACTCTTCTCCCCCAGGCCCTTTTTCTGAAAGTCGTCTTGCTTTTGCTGGAAAATTAATGTCAAGTTCTTTGTATTTCCCTCCGAGGCGCTCTGACTCTAGCAAGTCAATACTAAAAGCACTAATGACATAAGGGCTCGTTGTATATTCTACATTTGGGTCAGGGACGAAGTAGTATTCATTATCTATCTCGAATACAATAAAATTTCCCTGGCTATCGGGCGTTAAAAAATACCTAGCGCCTTTAGGGGCAATATAACCTTTTTCGGCTCGTTCTCCACTCGGGAAAGCCCTTTGCACTTTATATTTTTTTAAAAACTCTGCTTTTGCCGCTCTCTCTCTATCCGTTGGTGTAAAGAGCTCTTGTCTTCTGATTTTATTGTATTCGCTCATTACTGGCCTTATTTTTTCTACTTCCTCCTTCGTAATCCCCGCTCTGACTATCGACTCAATGAATTCTTTCTCAATTTTAACCGCCGAGTCACATCTGTATATTACCCCCTTTTCTTTCAAAAACCCTTCCTCTATACGCGGATCCCACTCAATTAAGGCTGGCTTTTCAACAATATAACGGTCTGGATTTGGGTCTCTATTCTTTATTTCAAAGAACTTTTCCAGGAACATCTCAAATTCAGGGTTCAGAGTTCTATTAAGCATATTGTCACGCACATATTGCCTCCACTCTTTACCTTCTTTTTGCATATAGAAATAGTCTCGGTGGCTTCCTGGTCCACCAAATTCTATTAGTACCTTGGTATTATCTTTTACCTCCTGACTAGACTGTTTGGTTTCTTTTTCGCCACCAACGCCCTCCAAGCGCATACCATTCAAACGCGCTAATTCAATGGCATCTACTGCCACTTCATCACCAAGCTTGCCAGTCCGAAATTCTTTAGGTAAATCGTCCATTCTAACAATTGCCGTAAGATACCCATTTGCATCTTGTTCTATTCTCAATAAAGTACTCCGCAATAATCCACCGTCAACTGGAGAACGCGCAATAACCGTTTCATGACTGTATTCGGCCAACGGAATAAGTTGCTGTAATTTTTCCCGCCATTGTTCTACTGGTATAGCAGATATCCAGTTATTAATTATCTGATGTATTTCTTCTTTTGGTACTTGAGGAAATGGCTGTTGATTAACTTCTTCATAAAGATCATGATTTTCTACTTTTAGGCGCTCAAGGTAACTAATAGTAACCCTTTGGTATAATTCTGTTTGTAAAGACAACGTAAGACGTTTTGTCTCACGTGGTGTCAGTCCAGTATAGGCGCGCAACTTTTGAGCAAAATACTCCTCGTTTGGATTAAGTTGATTAATTTTTTCAGAGGACTCCTCACGCAAGATTCTCTCCACTGTTAATCGCACCTTACCTGTTTCAGGTAAAGAAGCTGTGGTAGGGCGTCTTTGTATGCTAGTAATATTCGTATAATAAATATCTGAAATCATGTCAGACAATTTGCTTTCGCTATATTTATTTCCGTGTTCATCTATAACAAATAAGGTGGGTGACTCACCTCTATTCTGAAAAACAATAGGACAAACATCTCGAATGGTCCTAGCTCCGCTGACATCTACCTGATCAAGCTTAATAGTATATTTTGTAATCTCACTATCAACTTCCTCCTGATTTGTTGCCCCTGTCTCTGGCACAGGCTTAGGGTACTGCGCCTGTTCAAGGGTCTCGGCATATTCGATTGTCCCCTTTTCCTTTACCCACCATTGTTTACCCATACGCTCTACTACGGCTGGTTTTATTATGCGAGATACATAGCCGATCCCTTTTTCAGGGACATTGTAAAAAAAACTTAATGGAAGCAAATTAATATCTTTATATCTTTGCCAAATCGAAGGTAGTATTACTGCTGTATTGTTTTCTCCGCTTTTTTGCATCATTAGCAGATTGCCGCTCGGGTGTTCCGAGATGGTAATGGGCAGTAATTTGTTACTTTCAATATTTCTCGTAATACCTTCTAATTGAATCCGGGTGTATTGTTCTCCTTTGTCGTTATTGTATAACTTTTGAAATATAGCTTCCCGTGCGTCAAAATCACTCGCGGAGATTACTCGCTCTGGTGATGACAACACACCGTCGTAAGTTGTCATTTCCCTCATTATCGTCTCTGGAGGTTTGGATTCTGGCCGTGCTTGCTCATCAATTTTTTGTTCGGCTTGTGAAGCCTCCCCCTCTACCAACTTTTGTTTCCGATCAAATTCTTCACTAGCATTATCTAGTGTTTTCCCCGCCGCTGGTGAACTCGGAGGCTTTGGCTCATACTCACTTTTCTCTTCGGGATTCATAAGTGTAAATTAATTAAATTGCTTTGGCATTAGCGATAAATTCGGCTGTGATATCTTGCAAAGTTTTTTGGAGCAGCTGTTCGTAATCTGGGATCTGCGATTTAAAAAATTCTACTTGGCTAGCGAGATCGGCCTTACCCTGCCTAATCAACTCGGTATAATCTTGCAAGCCACGATCATCCAACGACTCAAGTGACACTAAACGCAAACGCTTTTCAATTTCCACTAGCAATTCGTTTCTAAGTAGCACCAGCTGTTCCGATGATAATCCTTTGGCACCGGCTTGAGTTAAAGCACTGTCTAAATAAAGACCTACAGGATTAGCCCGATTAGTTGACGACTGATTGTTGGGTAAATTGTCTGTCATATTATTCAAGTTGTTTACGGCGATTAAAAAGTTTTTATTTGGCTTTAGTATAACGCTGTTGAATTAATTTTGTCATCGGCTCACTCGCCATATATTCATCAACCAACTTATTAATATACACCTCCCGCTCCTTTATGTCAAGCTTAACCAACTGACTATTGTTTATCAACTCCTTTCTTAAAAACTCTTCCAATTCAACTCTCAATTGTTTAGCAATTTCATGGTATATTTTGACATCTAATTCTGTTGATTTCATCTGATTCTCTGTTTCATTAATTAAAGTTTCATTTGATAGACTTAACTCTTTTACTGGCCTTTTTATTTCTTCCACTCCTAATTGTTTTAAAATCTCCTCTTTACTTATAGAAGCTGCCTTATTTCCTCGCGCTTTTAGATACATATTATAAGACCATTGCCCACCGGATAAATTTAATTTTGCCTTTTGCTCCTTAGTAAGTTCATTAAACGGCCTGAATAAAAAACTATTTTTTTCTAAATCAATATTTAAATATGCATCAGCTACGCCATACGCTCCAACTGAAGAAGCACCGCCAGGGAAACTGTCTTTAGCCGAGTTCATAACATTAATAAAAATCTTACCCCAGATTGGAGATTCCACTATTCTACCCTCTGTTATTAATTCAGCTTCTGGTTTTTTAAATATATCTTTGGTTTGTTGAATAATCTTTGATTGATCTTTTTGATAATCAATTATATTTTTCCCTTTATCGTCCTTTTTCACAAAATAATGTTCCAAATCTTTTTGACTTAACGGCCTGTTTAAAAAGTTATCAAAACGTTCTGCCCAATTTTTACCTTCGATATTAGGCCAATTGTTGCGCATGTAAGAATATAAATTACCATAATCAAAAAAACGCAACAAACCACGAATAGTTTTGTCACTATTCTCAAACTCCTTCTTATTAGTTAATAACCCATTATAAATGGCGCGATGTGCCATTTCTGCCGCTATTCTAGGTGCCTCATCGTTATGCTTATATACTCCACCGGCGACTAATAATTTACATATAACTTCAGCGGAACAGGCTTTTTGGTTGGGGAAAGATAATGCTTGGTCAAACCCACCTAAGCCCCCTTCACCTATCTCTAAACCTGACCAATTAGTTTTTTCAACTTTAACGGCCTGATTTTTTATATCTTCTTGCTGTTTAATAAACCTATAAATTTTTTCTTCTAAACCAGCCTGCTTAAGCATTCCTAAAGTAATCTTGGCATCAATGTCGCCTTTATCTTCAATATTAACTTTATTTTCTTCTTTACCTATAACCCACTTTTCTGATTTAACAAAATATTGCCATACATCTTTGGTGTTATCTAGTAAACGTTGATCAGCAGCTTCTCGTTCTTTTCCTCTTAAATCAGCATAATTTTTTTCTTGGCTTAAGATTACTTTTTCATTTAACCAATCCGCAGCTACTTTAAGTTCCGCTTGGTTATAAAAAGTTTCCGGTACAGATTCTTTTTTGTCATCAAACAATTCAGCGACGGCCGATTCAGATTCGTTAGCTATTTTCTCCTCTGATTGTTCTTTTACTCGCCTTGATAAAGGTCTAACAGAAACGCCACCTCTATAATTATAAACCTTAGTATCATTATCATTCCCTTTTTCTGTTATTTTCGCGCTTGATGATTTGAATATATTCGCAGACGGTATTGGTTCGGGGGTAGAATTGGGTACCTTAGTCAAATCTTTTTCATCAATAATTTTCGCATCTTCTTTTACTAAAGGTGGCACCATATCAACATTATCAGCCCTTAAATTTTCATAATACTCGGCTTCTTTAATTAGTGAGCCATGTAAATCTTTTTCCGCTTGTTCTTTTTGCTGATAGTTGCTGCGTTCCCTTGTTTGAATATTAAAATCATTCAAAAACAAGGCAATGGTTAATGGATCAATTGATTTTTCGTGAAAAACTTTTTCTATAAAATCATCAGTTGTTTGATCTGGAACTAATCTATCGCGTATTACTTGGGTACTCGTGTTTTGTAAATGAATATAATCAGGCGACTTCCTAATTGCTTGCCTCTTCTCATCGGTTAGCATTTTAACTCTCTTCTCAACCTCTACAAAATCTGCATCCAGATCTATTGTATTTAATTTTATTGGTTTAGTAACGAGCAATTTAGTTACTGGCAAGACAGTAGCTGATTTATCTAATTTAACTGGCATAACATCATATTCATCAACTAATTCTATATCAGAAGATGGCGCTGGCTCTTGGTCATGAATAACCGCTTGAATAGCTGTAAGCCCCTGGTCTTTCGCGTTTTTTATTTTATCCTCACAAAATTGTTTCCACACATCATTCGGGCAATCATCGGGTTTTAAAAATGTTTCACCGGTCTTTTCTTGATTATGAATTTCAAATAAACTTTCCAATTCTTTATACTTTTCATTATTTTGCAATCGAAAAATTTCTCGAGCCCGCATTTGCGCTTCCTTAGTTTTACTATAAAGCTCCCGCCTAACATCTGGTTGAGTAGAGCTGCTTATACTAAAGCTTCCATTATGTTCCCTAATCATAAACTTTAAATAATAAATAACAGCCTAGTTTAGCATATTTAACACAGGCTGTCAATGAATAATCTTTTTTTGCTTACCACAACCGGAAATTAAAAATTTTTTTGTCTTTTCCAGAAAAAAATAATGATAATCCCTTAAGTATCGCTGTTACCGGTGTTCTCTTTTTTCTCGCTTCCAAGCACCGCCACGATCTGCCATAAGTATGACAACGACGGCTGTTGGAATCCAAATTTAATTCCTGCATAATTTTGTTTTGATGTTGGTTGTTTAGTCTACTAATTAATTATACACCAAAATCGAAAAAAAATCAAGTATAGGGATATAAATTCCTAAAATATATCTTAATCCTAAACTAAAATACCAAGTGGATTAAATAAAATAATAATACCTATTTAACAAATACTATACCAAATCGGGGATTTTTGTCCGATCGGACATTTTTCCCCGATTTATTAAATTGATTGTCTTAACCAGCCAAACTGTAATAAAAAGTAAAATCTTGAATTAAAAAAATAATCATGCTACTATACATTCGCTTACATTTTTTTAAACTTCAAGTATATTATAACATCATATTAGCGTGGGCCCATGGTGCCCCAAACCACAGGAAGGGTTTAGGGCGGGTAGCCCGGTTAATCCCGACCCGGTCGGGATCACGGAGAAGATCGTCCCGATTACAATTGGGATCGAGCCATAAAATAAAAAGCATGTCTCACTCTGTTTATATAATTCAAAGCCAGATAACAAAAAGGTTATATATTGGACAAACAAATAATTTAAAGAAAAGGTTAGAAAGACATAATCAAGGAAAAGTAATTTACACTAGCAAATACCGTCCGTGGAAATTAATTTATTCGGAAAAGTATGGGAATAGGAGCGAAACGGTTCAAAGAGAAAAATATTTAAAGTCGCTTAAAAATCCAAAATATATTTTAGAAAAAATTATTTCTAAACAAAGCGGGCCCGTGGTGTAGCCTGGTTAACCCCGCACCAATCCTCGCGGATGCTCGGATGGTACGGGGCAAGCACGTCCCACATTAACAAATTTTTCCTTGTCAATTACTAAGCGGGCCCGTGGTGTAGCCTGGTTAACACGTCTCCCTGTCACGGAGAAGATCACCGGTTCGAATCCGGCCGGGCCCGCTTAGTAATTGAGTCTCACTGCTGCGCCCCGTATACTTCAGTTGTACGGGGTCACGGAGAAGATCACCGGTTCGAATCCGGCCGGGCCCGCTTTGTTTAGAACGTCCTGCTCCGCATATCCGCCTTGGGCAGAAATCGAGGCCGGGCCCGCCACCCTTCATTAAAATTATGGAGTGGCTAGCCAGTTTTTCAACCACCTGAAGAGGGTGGTCTTTATGTCAACAAAAATAATATAAAGCATTTGACAAAAATAATTATAATAACTAAGATAACTTACCTTCAAAAAACAAATGCACATTAACAATTGAGGTAACTCATGAAAAAAAGACATAATATTATCTTGATCTTGATATTCTTATCAACAACCATAAACACTATCATTCATGCACAAAAACAGTCAGAAAAAACTGATGATTCCAGAAGTATTATCGCCTTAGAACTAGAAATGTTTAGATTATCTACCTATAACCGAGGAGATGCCACTATTACCAAAGTTCCTGAATATTTCAGGAGAGTACCGCAAGAGTCTAATCCCCAGTTAAAAACTGACCCCTTGCTAGACAAAAGTCCTTTTGGTCTAAAAACTGATTGTGGTTTTGGTGACTATTTAAATTTAAAAATATGGTTTTTTTCCTCAATAGCTGTTGGCATCGGCCTTAGGGGAAATTCATATGATGATGATACAAAAAAAGTGAGTAGCTACTACTTATATCCTGAACGACCAGCTCCATTCTATGTTGGTTACGGCTTTACTATATCCGAAGAAACAGAAAAACGTATATTTAGATATTTTATTGAGGTCAAAACTCCCAGCTTAGTTGCTTTCACTATCCCTAATCCGCAAGTAAATTATAATATTAAAATTTTTGGTGGCTATGAACCCAGATCAACAACCTTTACTATTCGCGCTGAAAACGGATGGCATACATGGGGCACCTTCAAACCCATGCAGAAACTGACTCTAGCGCAAATAGACGTCACTAGTAAATACTACTACGGGTTAAGCTTGGAGGCTCACGATGAAGATAGTAAAAAAGTAATCGGTTTTGTTAAATTATTCATGACTAATAATGATTATAAATTAAGACACTGGGAAGATGGGGAAGGGTTCGGAATATCTTTTAAAAAAAAGTTCTTTTTGTTTGGTGGTAGTCTTGGAATAATTAAATATTTTTAATCGTTCTATTTCTATTTTGTAATAACAACCGCTCAAACCTGGGCGGTTTTTTATAATACAATATTATTGATCTATATAAAATGCAATAATATTTCAATAATACTTTTTATAAAATCCCTTCAAAAAGCGCCCGACTTTCTAAACCAAATTCCAACTTCATACATCCTTCTAGTTAACTCTCGACAAGTCCATCGACTTTGCGCAGTGCAAGCTCGAGCCCGTCATTAATTACTGAATTAATTCATGAATAAATTCAGTAATTAAATAAATAATAATTTTTCTACCCCTTGATTACTCGCTTAAATTACAGCTATAATTAGTCTATGGTACGACTAGCAGGCAGTAAAGTATTTGGCAATATTAACCCAGAAAAAATTGGCGCTGGGAAATTTTTTACTCAGGGTAAATACAGCAGTAGAAAAAATACTTTAGGGTTAAAAGGACAACTTAGCCAACTCAAGCGTTTGGGGAGAAAAGATGCTACTGCTAATCTATCACAAAAAAATGTACAGCAATTTTATCAACTTGTTAGTGAACGACTTAAAACTAAGTCTAGACATTATTCTGCTTTGATTACTCGCCGTGACAAAAAGCTCATTATGGACGAAGCAGAAAAAATGGTTAAAACTGATCCAACTTTCACTAGAGAAGATAAAAAAGATTTAAAATCAGTAGTAGAAACGATACGCCAAAAGCAACGCGCACAACTGTTGCGAGCAGATACGGCCACTGATCAAGGCGAAACCAATGAAGTAACTGCTTTGCCTACAACCAATAAAAACTTTAAATCATCCAGCTTAGAACCCTTACCTATTGCGAACTTTCCATCGCCTGTTCATAAAAAATCACCCGGTAAAGACATACCACTTGGTATACCTGAAGCCGAGGTAGAAACCGAACAACTGGGCACACCTTCTGAAAAACCTGTTTCTTCTGCACCTGAAACTGACAATAAAATTCCCCAAGCAACAGAAGCCAAAGATCTACCAATTGACTAACTATTAAATATCTAAACAATATTTGTAATTAAAAATTGATTTAGTAATAATTAAGTCTTAAACTGACTCTAGGGGAAAAAGTCCCGATCGGGACTTTTTCCCCTACTATTTATCACCTATAATTATTTTAATTTTATTTAGATAAAACCGTTGTAAGAGTAGAATAATGCTGATTAACATAATAATACTTGCAATCAACATTCCACTCCTTACCCCCAATACTAAAACTTGCTCATCTAAACGTATAAACTCCAAAATAAATCTGGTAATGCCTGCTAATAATAAATATATTAAAAACACAGTGCCGGGTTGATATGTTTTTTTATAAATTTTCAGCAATATCCAAAAAACGACAAATAATGCTAATGATTCATACAAAAAAACCGGATGGAATTGTTCAGTTAATATATATTCAGTCGGGCGAAATTCAGATTTAATATATATACCCCAAGGTAACTTCGTAGGCAAACCAAAAAGCTCTTGATTAAAATAATTACCCCAACGGCCAATCGCTTGCCCCAAAACTACAGCCGGCGCAAATATATCTAATAACTGCCATAAATTATCCTGATATTTTTTTACATAGCGCCAAATAACTAAAACGCCGGCGAGTAAAGCGCCATGAATAGCCAAACCACCTTGCCAAACCCACAAAATCGACCACCAATTATCTTTAAAAAAATCCCATTCAAATATAAATACATCCACAACCCTTGCCCCGATCAAACCAAAAATAACCAACCACCAAACAAGCGACTCAAATTTTTTTGGCTCACGACCCGAGGCCTTCCATAAACCATAAGCTACCAGGTAACCAGCGATAATACCTAAAACCACTAATAGGCCATACCAATGGATTTTGATAATGCCCCAATCTACCAAAATTGCCGAGGGTGAAAAAATTTGCCAAAAATTCATAAATAATGATGTTTTAATATTAACACAAAAACAGTCCTAGTTTAATTAGGGCTGTTTTGATAAATCTGCAATTAAACACCCAGCAGTTTCCCCTGAATAATATCTTTTAATTTTGTCCAATCCTCTATTTGCTCACCATTCACAAAAAAAGTTGGGGTAGCATTTAATTTACGACTATTTCCTTCACGTAAATCATTTTTTACCACTTCTTGTTTAGCCCGCGATTGTAAACAGGCACTAAAATTTTCTTTATTCAAATTCAACTCACTAGCATAGTTAATCAAATCGTTTTCAGAAAACCTTGGCTGATTTTCAAATAACTTATTATGATACTCCCAAAATTTTCCCTGATCATTAGAACATTCAACTGCTAAAGCAGCCCTGACTGCAAAAGGATGAATAGATGACAATGGAAAATGTTTATAATAAAACACTACACGATCACCAAAAGTGTTCATAATTTCCTTAATTAAACTATCAGCCAACTTGCAAGAAGGACATTGAAAATCAGAGAATTCTTCAACCACAATACTCGCATCTTGAGTTCCTAAAAATGGCCGTGGTGAACTTATTTCTGGATAATCTGGCTTATCAGTGCTTTGCCAGATCCATAACAAAACAACCGCGGTAATTATCATTACTAAAGTAAAAATCCAGATTTTAGCCGTACTATTCATAAATTTAATTATAGATAATTACTTAATACCAAGTTCTTCAGCTAATTTAGGTAGATCAGTCAAGGCAAAACCAGTGCCATTGGAGGTGGTGCGTTCAAATATCTTATCCACAAACTGCCAGTACTTTTCTGCTCCCCCAAGCTTACCGGCGCATTCTGCGGCTTCTGCTTCTTTTTGAGCATTAGCATGAAAGTTTAATGGAAAATGCCTAAATACCCAACGAACCTGCCCTGGAAATTCAGCCATAATTTGTTGCCTAGTAGGATGAAACCGCTTACAATATGGGCATTCCAAATCAGAATATTCTACCACAGTAACCTGCGCATTGGAGTCACCCAAAATATAATCATTATCTTTAAGAGAAATATCAACTTTAGCTGCTCCTTCAGGTATTTCACCTTTTAATGATTGCTCAATAACTTGCTTAAAATTATCGTATGGCACCGCCCCTTCAACTATCACGCCATTTACAAAAGAACTGGGTGTTCCACCCACACCAAGACTACCACCCTCTTGCAAATCAGTCTGCACTTTAGTTGCAAATTCTCCACTATCCAGACAAGTGGTAAAGGCTGTTGGTTTGGCTATTTTGTCACCTGAACCATTACCGAAAAAGCTAAAAAGAGAGTTTTGCCCTGATAATAAAACTAATCCCCAGCTAATTAAACTAACTATAGCTATGCCGGAGATTAAGCCCAAAATAAATACCAGCTTAGGTGAAGCTCCCTCAAAAATACTCATTTTTGTTGGTGACGTAGGTGATAGATTATCCATAAATAAAAATTAATAATTAAATAACTAAGCGAATTATATCACGCAGCCCAACTAGTGTCTAATTTATACCAACTACAACTTACCAAAAAAACGGGAGTTGTATTAAAATCTAGCTATTTTCTTACTAATACCTATCTGAGTTTCGACGATTTCCTCTGAAAAATTTAACAATACCACGAACGTAAGTTCATGGATGCTTTATTTATTAAATTTATCTTTTACTTCTCCGGTTATAATTTTTGACCAATATTCATAAGGTGGAGAACCTTGGACTATCTTACCATTAACAAAAAAGGTGGGTGTTCCACTAACTCCTGCATCTATACCAGCATAAAAATCTTCTTCCACTTCAGTTAAAATTTGACTAGAGGCTAAACAATTATTAAATCTTTCCTCATTTAAATTCAAACTGCGAGCTAAAGTTAAATATAAATTATCACCTAAATTTTCCTGCTGGGCAAAAATTAAATCATGATACTCCCAAAATTTTTGCTGCTCTAAAGCGCAATTAGCTGCCACAGCAGCCGAAACTGCTTGTGAATGAATGGAGGTTACTGGAAAATCACGAAAAATAAGCCTCACAGCATCGGGATATTGTTTTATTACCTGTTTAAGTATTGCCGATGCTTCACGACAATAGGGACACTCAAAATCACCAAACTCCACAATCACCACTGGCGCGGATAATAATCCTAAACTCGGATCATCACTAGTAGCTAAAGTATTATCACTAATGGCTTTTGAATTTATCTCTAATGGCTTGGCGCTATTTAATAATGTATTTTTATCAGCAATCATGTTAATAACAAATGCAGATCCGAACCAAACTACTACCAAAGCAATAATAATCCACAACCAAGAGTACTTATACCACGCTTTAGGGGATTGTGGCTCTTGGGGTATTAATTGAGTTATTTCGTCTAACATATTTGCTTAAAATGGTATTTGATAATTTATTAAAGTCATTAGCCAGCCTAAAACTTTTTTCCACCAACCTAATATTAATAATACTCCCATTAAAGTAATTAACCAACCCGCGATTTTGGTTAATAGATTTATTGCCTTAGCATGCCGTTTAAGCCATGGCAAAGAGCTGCTGATTAAAACACTAGCTATTAAAAAAGGTATAGTTAATCCCAAGGTAAAACCAGCCAGCCACCAAGCACCCTGCCATAAGTTAGTTGAAAAAACGCCAGTCCAGATTAAAATTGTTGCCAGTACTGGCCCAATGCAAGGCGACCACCCCAAGCCAAAAGTCGCACCTGCCAAAATCACATTTATCGGTTGATAACGAGTTAATTTATTATGAAAATCTATTTTAAAAGTACGATACAACGCTGGCAGTTTAAAAATTTCCACTATATAAAGACCTAATAAAATTAAAAAAATACCACCAATTTTTTCTAATAATAAGCGTGCCTGCCTAAAAAAATGCCCCACGGCTGTGGCAGTTAAGCCAAGAATAAAAAACACTACAGCAAAACCTAAAACAAACCATAAACTATTAATAATAATTTGACGGCGAAGATGGTTTTGATGATGGTCGCTGGTTAACTCCTTAACGCTTAAACCAGTAATCAATGCTAAGTACATCGGCAGCACTGGCCAAACACAAGGCGATAAAAAAGCAACCGTTCCCGCAACCACTGCAATTAAAAAATTGATATTGTTGCCATCAGTAAACATGGTTTATTTTTTATTAACCAATTGGTCATTAATTTTATCAACTGTAGCTAATAACTCAAAAGATATTTTAAGCGATTTGGCTAATGAAACCAAAGCTTTAACATCTTTGGGTAAGCATTTGCCACTATACCCGCGATGGCCATCGGGCGCTATTGATAAATGGCTAGAACCAATACGCATATCTGCGGCCACTGCCTCCCGAACTTGTTTATAATCAACTCCTAAAGCTTCACATAAATCAAACATTTGGTTGGCTAATATAACTTTGATAGCTAAAAAAGAATTACCAAAATATTTAATAATCTCTGCTGCGGTAGCGGTGACAATTTTTGTAAAAGGAGCGGCTGGTAATAAAGCCAATACTTGCTCGGCCACTGCTTTACTTTGTTTGGTCCAGCCAACAATTTGCCGTTCGGGTTTAACAGTATCTTCTATTGCTGATATTTCGCGCAAAAATTCTGGGCTCATTAAAAATTGGTGTTGAGGATATTTAACCTGTAATTTTTCAGTAGTTCCGGGCAACACTGTACTTTTTATGACCACCACTTTATTGCCGGTTAAAATCTGTACTGCCTCTTCCACAGCCGTACTGTCAAAACCAATTGTTGGTTGAAAAGGGGTGGGCACGCAAATAAATATGACCTCAGCTTCATTTATCTCTTGAATCGAACCAATTTTTTTGTATTTATCAAATAAATTAACACCATACTTTTGTTTTTTATAATATTCAAGCAATGCTCCGCCTACTGTTCCAATCCCAATAATTCCTATGGTATTAAACATAAACTCATACTTTTTTAGTTAATTTACGACGCACAAACAGCTGAACAATAATCAATGCCGAGATAACAATAATTATTGCTAAGGTCATGTTTTTCATGGTTTCACTTAACAAAATAAAACTGTGACCCAGAAACCTACCTACGACCACAAATAAAATAGACCATAATAGTCCGGCCGGAATATCAATTTTTAAAAATTCTTTAAAATTCATTCTAGCCATACCAGCAATAACAATTGATGAATGACCAAAGGAATAAATAAATTTAGTGATAAACAAAGTTTTTTTACCATTCTCTTCAAAATGCTGTTGCAGGGCTTGAATGTGGGAACGCTTTAACCAAATAAATCTACCACAGCGGTCAAGCAACGGCCGACCCCAGCGATAGCCAATTTTAAACCAAATTATATCACCAATTATTACGCCGACAAAAGTAACAGCCATGGAAATAAAAACATCCAATTCGCCCAGCGATGACAACCAGCCGGCAGCCAAGGGAAAAATTTCACCCTCCACCACCACACCCAAAAATAAAACAATATATCCGTAAGCTGTAATTAATTCAGCAATGCCATTCATATTGCCTAATTAACGGTAGCTAAAGGTAAAGGACCGCGTGCTGTTTCATAAGCGGCTGATAATTGCAGTAGCAAACCTTCTGACCAAGCTGGCCCAATCAACTGCAAACCCACTGGCAAGCCGTTACTCAAGCCACACGGTATTGATATCGCCGGAATTCCGGCAATGTTTGCTGGAACCGTATTAATATCCGCTAAATACATAGCCAAAGGATCAGTAGTTTTTTCACCCAAAGCAAAAGCTACAGTAGGTGTAGTCGGACCCAATACTACATCCACTTGCTCAAACACTTTTTTAAAATCATGCTTTATAGCTTCCCGAGCCAAGACCGCCTTACGGTAATAAGCGTCATAATAACCAGCTGATAACACATAAGTACCCAAGATAATACGTCGTTTGACTTCTGAACCTAAAAATTGGCCGCGTGTTTTGGTGTAAAACTCATATAAGTTTTGTGAAGGAACCGCTTGACCATATCTTATTCCATCATAACGGGCTAAATTAGCGCTTACTTCTGCGGGGGTAATAATATAATAAGTAGCCACCCCCAGTGATATATTAGGCAAACTAACTTCTATTACTTGATGGCCAAGTTTTTGTATTACCGCCAGCGCTTGCTTGACTATGGTTGCCACTTTGTTATCTAACCCGGGAGAAAAAAATTCACGAGCTACACCAAGACGCAATTTTTTGGGCGACTGTTCTAATAATTTTACATAATCAGGTACTTTTTGATCTTGACTAGTAGCATCACAACTATCGTACCCGGCAATAACTTGTAAAACTTGAGCCGCCTCTTTTACTGTAGGAGCCAATGGCCCAACTGTATCAAAAGATGAAGCCATAGCAATTAAACCATAGCGAGAAACACGACCATAAGTAGGTTTTACTCCTACTAATCCACAAAAACTCGCCGGCTGTCTAATTGAGCCAGCAGTATCGCTACCCAAAGACACGCGGCATTCCGCAGCTGCCACTGCTGCAGCTGAACCTGAAGATGAACCACCAGGTACACGCTTGGCATCCCAAGGATTATGAGTTATTTGATAACTAGAATTTTCACCCGAAGCACCCATGGCAAACTCATCACAATTAGTTTTTCCTAAGATTATTGCATCAGCTGCTAACAAACGCTCCACTGCCGTAGCATTATACGGTGGCAGATAATTTTTCAATATTTTAGAAGCAGCAGTAGTAAAAATATCTTTAGTCATCAGTACGTCCTTGATTGCCACTGGTATGCCATACAAACTTCCTAATTTTTTACCTTGGGCAATTTTTCTATCAACTACCTTGGCTTGGTCTAATGCTAATGTAGTTGTAACTTGTAAATAAGCTTTCAGTTTAGAATCTAATTTGGCAATACGATCTAGATAAGCCTGCGTAATATCAACCGCTGACCATTCACTTTTTTTTAAACCAGCTTGTAATTGGCTGATAGATAAATCTATAAATTGACTCATATTATTTGTCCTGACCAAATACCGGTGGCACCTTAATTAATTTATTATTATCGGCTTTATCAGCGACTATCAATTGATCATTTTGCATAAATCCACTAACTTGATCTGCCCTTAAAGCTGGCGCTGTTAACTCTGATTGACTAGTCACTTTACTAGCCAGCTCATTAACCTTTTTAACATAATCTAAAATATTAGCCAATTCATTTGTTAATTGGCTAATTTCCTGTACGGTTAATTGTAATCTGGATAATTTCGCTAAATGTTCAATGTCGGTATGAGTAATCGGCATGCTTCTAATTGTAGCGAAAAGTTGTTATTTTGAAAAGAAAATTACCTTTACTACTGCATAAGTTCAGAAACATATGAGACTTTTAATTAAGTCTTAATATGGGGCAATTTAACAAATTTAAGGGAACTAAAGGATTCATCACCATCTGGGAACGTGTGTTACGCTTTCGGTATATGATTACCGAACAAGCAAAAGAAAGGTGCCGGATTCTCGCTTTCTGGGAGAAGTATGGGGATCTGGCAACCCAAGAAGCTTTTAAGATT
>Ga0265296_1000237_pt1 | contig 100762 bp, 88 predicted proteins | sample MunlanPumphouse1_FD_189073 | JGI IMG/M metagenome (GOLD analysis project Ga0265296, IMG submission 189073) | Groundwater microbial communities from a municipal landfill in Southern Ontario, Canada - Pumphouse #1 | ecosystem: Environmental > Aquatic > Deep subsurface > Groundwater | place...
CCGAGACGTCGCCGAAGATCGGCCAGTCCTTGTACAGGACGCGCACCTTGGGGTCCGCCTTCAGCAGGCCGTCGATCTCCGGCTGCATCTTCTTGCAGTAGGGGCAGTTGTAATCGACGAAGCCGATAATGGTCACATCGGCGTTCTCGGCGCCGATGAAGGGCGCGGCCGGATCCCGAAGCAGGTCGTTGAAACCCACCTGGGCGATGGCGGGCATGTCCTGTCCAGCCGCTGCGGGAGGGCTGGCGGGCGCCGCGCCGTTGTCGGCGTCGGCGGGGCCGCAGGCGGCGAGCGCGAGGACGGCGGCGAGGGCAGGGGCGAAGGTGCGGTTCATGGAAGCTCCGTGAGGCGAGGGGTCAATGCAGACGCGCGATTTCGGTCGCGATCTGTTCGGGGGCGATTTCCCCCATGTGGGCCTTGGCCAGGCGGCCGTCGGCGTGGAGGAACAGGGTCACCGGAATGCCGGCCGTGCCGTAGTGGCGCGGCACCGCCATGGCCTCGTCAAACAGGACATGGTCGAGGGCCAGCCCCTGGCTCTGCAGAAAGGCGCGAACGCCGGCTTCGCCCTCGCCCTGGTTGACGAAGAGGAAGCGCACATTCGGATGGGCTTTTTCGGCCTGGGCCAAAGCCGGCATCTCGCGCCGGCAAGGCGGGCACCAGGTGGCCCAGAGATTGATCACCGTGGGCCGGTCGCCCGGAGCGGAGAGGTTGATGGGCGGGGCGTCCATCGCGGCCAGCGTCAGGGCGGGCGGCGCCATGTGCTGCGTCGCCGAGGCCAACTGATGGGCGGTGGTCCAAACCAGGGCGCTGGCCAGCACAGGCGCAATGGCCCAAGCGCGTTCGCGCGGGGTGCGCAGCAGCAGGAAGGTGGCCAGGATCACGACCGGCGCGACCCAGATCCAGCTGAACCCGCCCTGCCAGACCGCGAACGCCCGCCACGGGTCGGCGCCGAAATACTCCCAATGCGTCGCCACGTGACCGAGGCGGGCGGCTGCCAGACCGCCGAAGACTAGGACGGTGCTCCACAGGTTGAAGCGCGGGCTGACACGGCTGGCCAGCAGTCCGGCGCCGATCATGAAGACGAATATGCCTGCGATGATGGCGAACCGTTCGCCCGACAGGACGAGCGGACCCAGGGTGATGGCGTTCATGCGGCGGCTCCGGCGCTCTGCAGGGCGGAGGCGACGTCTTCGGCCGACATCTCTCCGATCAACCGGCTACCCGGCGCTTCAGTCGCCGAAGGCGACAGGAAAATCATCGTCGGCGGCCCGACCACCCCGTGCCGCTCAAGAAGCGCGCGCGCCTCGGGGGTGCTGCGCGTGACGTCGACCTTGATCAGGTCGGTGTTCGAAAGGCCGGCGATCACGGCGGGGTCCTCGAACACCGTCCGCTCGATCACCTTGCAGCTGACGCACCAGTCGGCGGTGAAATAGACCAGGGCGGGACGTTCGCGGGCGCCGGCATCGGCGACGGCGCGGTCCAGCGCGGCCTGATCGAGCACGACCGCCGCGGTCTCCACCGGCGCGTCGGCTGTGACTCCGGCGGGACGCGCCAGGGGTTCGAGCGGGCGCCACGGGTCGTCCGCCCCGAGACTAAGTCCGACGAGCAGCAACAGGCCCCAGGTCGCGGCCGCCAGGCCGGCGACGCGGGCGACGCCGTTTCTCAGGTTCGGGCTCAGCGGCTGGAACAGGCCGAGGGCCGCCGCCAGACCGAGCGCCAGCGCCGCGCCGAGAGCCAGCGTCGCGTTCGGCGGCAGGATGCGGCTGGCCAGCCACCAGGCCATGCCCAGGAAGATGAAGCCGAACAGCATCTTCACCCGGTCCATCCACGGCCCGGCCTTGGGCAGGAAGCGCGCGCCGACCGTGCCGAACACGATCAAGGGCACCCCCTTGCCCAGGCCCAGGAAGAACAGGGCCGCCGCGCCCAGCCCAACGTCGCCGGTCTGGGCGATGTAGAGCAGGGCGCCCGCCAGGGGCGCGGTGACGCAAGGCCCCACGATGAGGGCCGAGACGAAGCCCAGACCTGCGGCTGAGGGCAGGGAGCGCCGCCCATCGCCGCCGTCGCGGGAGAGGCGGCTGGTCCAGGCCGAGGGCAGCTGCAGCTCGAAGCCGCCGAACATGGACGCGGCGAGGATGACGAAGACGACAGCCAGCGCGCCCACGGCCCAAACCGACTGGAGCGCCATCTGCAGGTTCTGTCCAGACCAGGCGGCCGCGACCCCCAGGAGGGCGAAGGCGATGGAAAGGCCCAGCACATAGGCGACGGAGAGCGTCAGGCCTCGGCGCGTGCCGCGCCCGTCCACGCCGCGTCCGATGACGCCGGCCAGGATCGGGTACATGGGAAAGACGCAGGGCGTGAAGGCCAGCAGCACGCCGAAACCGAAGAAGGCGAGCAGGACCCAGGTCGCCCCGCCCTGCAGCGCCAGGCGATCGACGAAGCCCGGATTGGCGTCCAGAGTGACCGCCGGCGATGACGCGACCGGCGAAGGCGCCGCCGCTCCCTCGTCGTTCTCGGGCGCGGGTGCAGCGCCCGGCGCCTGGATCGCCAGCATAGCCGCGGCCTGTGCGGTCTGCGCATCGGCCTCCCGCGCGGCCACGTCGGACTGCGGCCGGGTCGGCACGTCGATGGTGCGCGTCATCGGCGGGTAGCAGATCGAGTCTTCGAGGCAGCCCTGATAGGTGATGTTGACCGACGTCGGCTCGCCCGCCTGCGTCAACGTCTGCGCCGACAGGGTCGCGCGACCCGCGTCATGCCAGACGTCGACGACGCCGAAGCCCGGATCGTCTTTGGTTTCGCCGGCAGCCAGTTCCAGCGGCAGAGACTCCTTCCCGCCCGGCGTGCTGGCGACGGTGTGGTCACGATAGAGATAATGGCCAGGCGCAATATCCCAGGCAAAGGCTAGGTTGCCGTCAGCCTCACGCGTCACCGTCAGGGCGAAGGCCTTGTCAGGCGAAAGCGGAGCCTGACCCAAGGCCGAACCCGGCAGGGCGAAGGACAGAAGAGCGAGAGCGGCGGGCAGCAGTCGGCGGAAAAACCTCATGGCCATCTCGTGGGCAAGCGAGCTTAAGTCAGGCTTAAGCCGGAGCTTGCACGTCACAACGCATGAGATTGCTCGCCATAGAAGACGATCCCGTTCTCGCTGACGGCCTCCAGGTCGGGCTCAGCGCCTGTGGCTGGACGGTCGAGGTCGTCGGGCGGGTCGAGGACGCCCTCGCGGCGCTGGAAAGCTCGGCGTTCGATGCGGTCGTGCTGGACCTGGGTCTTCCTGACGGCGACGGCCTTTCGGTGCTGCGTTTCGTTCGAGAGCGCGACATGGATGTCGGCGTGGTGGTCTTGTCGGCGCGCGATGACAGTCGGGACCGCATAGTGGGTCTGGACGCCGGCGCGGACGATTATGTCGGCAAACCGTTCGATCTCGACGAGCTGGCCGCGCGATTGCGCGCGGTGCGGCGTCGCCTGCTCGGACGTTCGACCCCCGCCTTGCGCCACGGCGGGGTGACCATCGATCCCAAGTCGCGTCTGGCTTGGCGTGAAGAGGGGGACCTGCCCCTTTCGAGACGTGAGTTCGCTATCCTGGAGGCCCTGATGGAACGGCCCGCACAGGTCCTCTCGCGCAGTCAGCTGGAAGAACGCCTGTACGGCTGGCAGGAGGAGATCGGCTCCAACGCCGTGGAAGTGCACATCCACTATCTGCGGGCCAAGTTGGGAGCCGGCTTCATCCGCACCGTCCGCGGCGTGGGATACACCCTGCAATGAGCTCGATCCGCTTGCGTCTGTTCGTCACTCTCGCGCTCGTGACCGCCCTGGTCTGGGGCGGCGCGGTCGTCTGGGTTGAAATCCAAACCCGAGCCGAAGTGCAACGGGTGCTGGACCGGCGCCTGATGGAGTCGGCCCGCATGGTTTCGTCCCTGATGCAGGCCGGCAGCGTGCGCCCGGCGATCCAGGCTCCGGACACCGGGGCCGCGGATGTCTATGACCGTCAGCTCTCCTGCCAGATCTGGTCGCTGGAAGGCGATCTGATTGGTCGGTCCCAAAGCGCGCCTGCGGAGCGATTGTCGGAAGGGGGCGACGGATTTTCTGAGCGCACGATCCGGGGCGAGCGCTGGCGGGTCTATACGGTGCATGATCGTGACGCCGGTTTCCGGGTCATGGTCGGGGACAATCTGGCCGTTCGCGAACACCTGGTCGGCAATGTCGTCACCGCCTTGATCGGTCCGGCGGTCCTCGGCCTGCTGGCGCTGGGCGTGCTGATCTGGTGGTCGGTTGGGCGGGGGCTGGCCCCTATTCGACAAATGACCCGCAGCCTTGCGGTACGGGATGCGGAAGATCTGACGGCGTTGGACGTATCGCCGGACGCCCGCGAACTCCGTCCCTTCGCCCTGGCGCTGAACGACCTGATGTCACGCCTTGGCGCAGCGCGGCGTCGCGAGGCCGAGTTCACGGCCGCCGCCGCGCACGAGTTGCGCACGCCTCTGGCAGGGCTGCGTGTCCAGGCGCAGATTGCGGCGTCGTCTTCGGATCCTGCCGTTCGAAGCCGCGCGCTGGAGCAGATTCAGACCTCTGTCGATCGCACCGCCCGCCTCGTCACGGGGCTTCTCGCCCTGGCGCGCGAGGACGAGATGCCGGTTAGCGACGAAGATCGCCGCTGGGTGACGCTCCGATCACTGTTTGCGGGAGCGGAAGGCGATTCCCGGGTGTCGATCGTCGAAGGTGACGCCCTGCTGAATGTGGATCCGGATCGCTTCGGGGCAGCGGCCGCCAATCTCCTTGCGAACGCACAGGCGCACGCAGAGTCTTCAATCCTGATCAGCTACGACCCGACTTCCGGACGCTTGATCGTCGAGGACGACGGACCGGGCGTGGCCTTCTCGGATCTGCATCGTTTGGGAGGGCGTTTTTTCCGCGCGTCGAATGCCCCTTCCGGAGGGAGCGGTCTGGGCCTCTCTATCGTCCTCGCCACTGTGAAGGCCCATGGGGGACAGGTGCAGTTCTTGCGCTCACCAGGAGGCGGTCTTCGTGTCGAGGTGACAATTCCGGAGCAGGCGTCGGAGTCTTTGAACAACTCGACCAAGCGAGACTGACGGTATCAACCGGCTTCGGTGGCGTCTGTTGTCGGTACGATGATACGGTATAGTCCTATTGCCTAGTCGCCTGTCATAGCGGTGCTGGTTGGGCTTGAAGCAGAGTTGCCTGCCGATAGATGGCGACATCACTAGAATTTTATTACGTCGAATTTCACCAATGAATTCAACAGCACTGTTCAACTGACGGTAGCTCGCGCGGTATGGTGCGTGGATGAGAGAAAAGGCGCTGATAAATCAGCGCCTTCTGGTCTCTTGAAGGATCGAGTGGGAATAGTCTCGACCCTTCGGTAGCATTCGGTATTGCTTTCGAGGCGGACTCTAACAACCTGACAACATTGTGAATTCTGTCGAGACCCTTCGGAGCCATTCGGAGGGTCTTTTTCGTTTTGTTGGACTGGCCGACGGTGCGCCGCTGCATTGATCTTGCGGACCCTGGCTCATACCGTCCTGACATCGGGGCTACGCCCTGTCGTTATTCATTTCGAGCAAGTCATTGAGATGAATAGGAAAAAACCGTCTCGGCGCGACAGAATTCGAGGGCCGACGGACAGAGGCGATTATACCGTGCTTACCCACACTGCCCTGAAGAATTTGCGTCTGAAAGCAAGGGCTTACAAGAGTACCGACAGGGGCTGTATGTACGTTTATGTCTCGACGGGCGGCGCAATCTCATTCCGCTACGACTATCGGTTCAACGGTCGTCGAAAGACCTTGACGCTCGGGCGTTACGGCAGGGCCGGCTTGACGCTGGCCCAAGCCCGCGAGCGGTTGATCGAGGTGAAGAAGGCGATCGCGGACGTGGTGTCGCCCGCCACGGCAGTGATCAATGCGAGTTCGCCAAATGAGGTCTATCGAGACTTCAACTGTCTAACGCCTAGCCCGCATATGCCCAGACGGGCGTCGCCCTGGCCACGATCCCCGCATAGAATATCACGGAGTTCATCGGCCCTCCCGAAGCGGGGAATCCGAGGAGGGGACCTCCGCAAGCTGTCCACCTAGGATCTCGGCGAACGGAACTCCATGGCGGAGATCCAGGCAGGGCCCCTGTCGGCGTGCGTCGATCGCTCGCCGGGCGAGGTCTGCTTGCGGAGCAGTAAAACCGTCGCATCAAGCGGACTTTGTAACAGATTGCTCCTCCGGCCGAATAAAAGTATCCAGCGCGTGATGACCTGGTCAATGGCGACATGGGCAAGACTGATTCTGGCTGTGACCTTGGTCGCCGCCGTGTTTTTCGTCGCCTCGATCGCTGACGCCGCGACCTGCGCTCCCGAGACGCCCTCGGCTCACGCTGTGGTCGGTCAGGATACGGGCGATAGCGACCAAGGCGACCTTGAAGGCGGCCACGGATACTGCGCCCACGGGCACTGCCACCATAACGGAACCGCGCGCGCGGATGTCGCCGACGACATCGCGATGCAGATCTACGCACGCCCGGTTCACGCCTTCCCCTCCAGTGATTCTCCGTCGTCGATCTCGCCCGACGGCCTGAAGCGCCCTCCCAGAGTCTGACCCGGCGTCTGCGCATCCGTGCGCGCGATCTCGTGTCAAACCTCTGGAATATGAATCATGCCTCCCTCATATCGCAGGCCGCAGCGTTTCGCGGTCGGCTGCGCGCTGGCCGCATTGGCGGCCGTATTGGCCAGTCCCGCCTGGGCTGACCCTGCTCCGTCATTCGCCGAGCTGCTCGCACAGCTCGATCAAACTCCCGCCACCCTCGAAGCTGGCGCCCTGTCTGACGCCGCCGAAGCACGAGTCCGTCAGGCCCGTGTGAGGCCCAATCCGACGATCGCTCTCGAATCGGCGAACGCCTTCGGCACCGGTCCGTTCTCGGGCTACTCCAATGCCGAAACCACGCTGTCTTTAAGCCAGAGTCTCGAACTCTGGGGTCGACGGACGGCGCGGATAAACCTCGCGCGCGCCGAGGCGAGTACGGTCTCCCTGCAACGCGATCTTGCCATCGTCGATGCGGCAGGGCGGCTGGCCCTTACCTATGCGGAGGCCGAGGCCGCTCAACGACAGGCGGTGCTGGCCGAGGAAAACCTGACGCTCACCGTCGCGGATGCGCGCGCCGCATTGGCGCTCGTTGAAGAGGGCCGAGAGCCGCTTCTGCGGGGCATTCAGGGTGAAAGCGAGGCTGCCGCAGCCCGCGCCCGTCGCGATGAGGCCATAGCCGAACAGGAAGCCGCCTTCGCGCGGCTGACGGCGGTGGCCATGCTGCCGGATCCGGTCACCACGATAGACTCCAGCTTGCTGAACAGGATCCCTGCCGGTGCGATTCCCGCCCCGGCGGAGGCCCCCACGGTGCGGGTCGCATCCGCACAGCGCGATGCTGCCGAGCGACGCATAGCCATAGAGCGCATCCGCAGCCGTCCCGACGTCACGGCCAGCGTCGGTGTGCGGCGTTACGAAGTCGAGGATGCGACCGCCCTCACATTTGGCATCAGCCTGCCGCTGCCGCTGTTCGATCGCAACCGCGGCAACATCGAAGCGGCCCAGGCGGATTTCAGAGCTGCTGAAGCGCGGTTTCTGACTGCCCGCCAGAATGCCCAGGCGGACAGGGCGGCGGCTCGTGCTCGACTGTCGGCATCGGCAAGTCGTGTCGCGGCATCGGACGCGGGCGTGACCGCTGCCGACGAAGCCTACCGACTGTCTCGCATCGGCTTCGAAGCCGGCCGGATCTCGCAGCTCGAACTGCGGGTCAGCCGAACGGCTCTGGTCGCCGCCAGAACCTCTGCCGTCGATGCCCGTCTTGCACGGGTTCGGGCTGAAATCGAACTCGCGCGCCAGGACGGCCGCGCCCCCTTCCAAGGAGCCCAATGATGCGCAAGCGCACATCCAACAAAACCCTGCTGATCGGCGGCGTCGCCGCACTCGTTCTTCTTGGAGGGGCGGGTCTTTATATGGCCTTCGGTCGATCCGATCCGGCTCCCGCCGCTGCAGCAGAAAAGGCTGCACCGGCCGCCGAAGAGGCCGGCCATGCCGAAGGCGAAGCCCCACATGCCGAGGGCGGAGCCGAAGCCGAAGCGCCTGAAGGGTTCGTCGCCCTCAGCGCTGCCCAGGCCCAGGCTGCAAATCTGGTTGTCGTCGGCGTCGGCCGGGGAGGGGGGGCTGAAACCCGACTTTCCGGACGTGTCGAACCCATGATCGACGCACGGGCGGCAGTTGCCGCGTCTGTCGGAGGCCGCGTCGAGCGCGTGCTCGTGGCTCCTGGCCAGTCGGTAAGGGTCGGACAGCCCCTGGCCAGCATCGTGAGCGGCGAAGCAGCGACATTCAGAGCGGATGCCGACGCGGCTGCAGCTGGAACAGAGGCCGCGAGGCAAGTGTATCAACGCAACAGCAACCTCGCCGATCAGGGCGTTGTCTCACGCCAGGAAGTCGAAGCCTCGCGCGCTCAACTCTTGAGCGCCGAGGCGAACACCCGCGCCGCACGGGCTCGATCAAGCGCTGCGGGGGCTCCCAATGCGTCCGGGCGGCTCAGCGTGACGAGCCCGATCTCGGGTGTCGTCACGAATGTTCAGGTCGGACCGGGCGGATTCGTCGCCCAAGGCGGCGTCGTAGCCGAGGTGACCAACCCGGCGCGCGTCGAGATGGTGTTCAACGCGCCGCCGGCGCTGGCGGCCACGGTTCGTGCAGGCGCACCTCTCCGGGTCGGCAGCCCGGCTGGAGATTTCGACGCTGTCGTCACGGGTGTTGCGGCGGGCGCCGGCGCTGAAAGCGGTGCGACCGTCATAAGGGCGCGACCGACCGGGGGCGCTCTTCCGCCGGCCGGCTCTGCTGTCACCGGCGCAATCGTCACCGACCAGACCGCCGGCGGCCTGACTGTGCCGACGGAGGCCGTCCAGACTGTCGATGGCAATGCCGTCGTCTTCGTACAGGTTCCGAACGGCTTCCAGGCGCGCCCTGTGCTCGCCGGACGGCAAGCCGGAGGGCGGACAGAAATCCTGCGCGGCCTGACAGGCACTGAGCGTATCGCCGGCACCAATGCCTTCCTCCTCAAAGCCGAACTCGCCAAGGGCGAGGCCGAGCACGGTCACTAGGGGCACGACGCATGTTCAAATTCATCATCGAGCTATCGGTCAAATTCCGATGGTTCATCGTCCTGGCCACGGCGCTCGTCGCGGCCTACGGACTGTTCGAACTGACACGGCTTCCCATCGACGCCGTGCCGGACATCACCAATCGCCAGGTCCAGGTGACCACGGTCGCCCGCGCGCTCGCGCCGGAACAGATCGAACGGCAGGTCACCTATCCGATCGAGACGGCCATGGCCGGTATTCCCGGTCTGACCACGACCCGATCCCTGAGCCGCAATGGGTTCAGCCAGGTCACGATCATCTTCACCGACCAGACGGACATCTACTTCGCTCGCCAACAGGTCGCCGAACGTCTGGCCGGTGCGCGTGAAGCGATGCCGGACGGTGTGGAGCCGACACTGGCTCCCATCACCACCGGCCTTGGCGAGGTGCTGATGTGGACCATCGACTACAAACCCTTCAACAGCGCCAATCTGGCCAAGCCCGGCAAGCCGGGTTGGCAGGCGGGCGGGGGGTATCTAACCCCGGAAGGCGACCTGCTGACCACGCCTGAGAAACGGGCGACCTATCTGCGAACCGTGCAGGACTGGATCGTCGTGCCCCAGATGCGCACGGCTCCCGGTCTCGCCGGCGTGGACACGGTCGGCGGTTATGTGAAGGAGTATGCCGTCAGGCCCGATACGGCTCGACTGGCGAGTTACGGCCTGGGCATGAGCGATCTGATCCAGGCGCTCGACCGAGCCAACATCCAGGCTGGTGCGGGCTATGTCCAGCGCGCCGGCGAAGCGCTGACGGTCCGCACCGACGCCCTGGCCTCGACCATCGAGGATCTGGCCCAGGCGCCCGTCGTAAACCGAAACGGGCTGGTGGTTCGCGTCGCCGACGTGGCCACTGTCGAGATCGGTCAGGCGCCGCGTCTCGGCGGCGCCAGCCGTGACGGCCACGAAGCGGTGCTCGGCACGGCCCTGATGATCGCCGGCGGCAACAGCCGGACTGTTGCGCAGGCTGCGGGCGAACGCCTTGAAGAGGTTCGCAAGTCTCTGCCCGCAAGTATCGAGGCGGTGACGGTCCTTGACCGTAGCGCCCTGGTCAACTCGACCATCTCCACCGTGGCGCGCAACCTTATCGAGGGCGCACTGCTGGTCATCGTCGTGCTGTTCCTGCTGCTGGGCAATATCCGGGCGGCGACCATTACCGCCTTGATGATCCCCATCAGCTTCCTGTTCGCCGTCATCGGCATGAACCGGTTCGGGATCAGCGGAAACCTGATGAGCCTGGGGGCCCTGGACTTCGGCCTGATGGTCGATGGGGCGGTCGTCGTGGTCGAAAACACCCTGCTGATGCTCAGTCAGCGTCGAGCGGAAGCGGGCCGGATGCTGACCCGGCACGAACGGCTCGGCGTCGCCATGCAGGCGGCGCGGCAGATGGTCAAACCGGCCGCCTTCGGTCAGCTGATCATCCTGCTGGTCTTCACGCCGCTGCTTATGCTGGAAGGTGTCGAAGGCAAGACCTTCGTGCCGATGGGCGCAACGGTGATGCTGGCCCTGGTCGGCGCCTTCATCTTCTCCTTCACCTTCGTGCCGGCGATGACGGCGCTGCTGGTGCGTGACCCCAAGACGGTCGAGGTCGATGAGCAAGGCCACGCCCACGAACATGAGACGTTCTTGCTTCGCTTTGCGCGCCGCTGGATCCAGCCCGCCATCCGCGCAGCCGTGGATCGTCCCATGATTGTGCTGGTCTCTGCGCTGGGCGCCCTGGTCGTCGGTGGTGTGGTCTTCACGACCCTTGGCCGGGAGTTTATTCCGACGCTGGACGAAGGCGACGTCGCCATGCAGGCGCTTCGCGTGCCTTCCGCCTCGCTGGAGCAATCTCTGGCGATGCAGATGACCCTCGAAAGGGTGATTACCGCCCAGCCCGAAGTGGAGACCATGTTCTCGCGGACCGGCACCGCACAGGCCGCCGTCGACCCCATGCCGCCCAACATCTCCGACAGCGTGATCGTTCTGAAGGATCGCAAGGACTGGCCGGATCCCAAGCTTAACAAAGAAGATTTGATCGCACGTTTCGAAGCCGAGGCTTCCAAACAGATCGGTAACAACTTCGAGTTCAGCCAGCCGATCGAACTTCGCTTCAACGAACTGATCTCCGGCGTGCGTACTGACCTTGCCGTTATGGTCTATGGCGATGACTTCGCCACCATGCAGCGAGTTGCAGATCAGGTCGCCGGCGCCCTGCGCCAGACGACAGGTTCCGCCGACGTCCGGGTCGAACAGGCTTCTGGCCTGCCGACCTTGACCATCAGCGTCGACCGGTTCGCGGCGGCCAACTACGGCCTGTCCGCGGCCGACGTCTCCGAAGCCGTCTCGGCGGCGATCGGCGGCGCCCAGGCAGGTCGTATTTTCGAAGGGGATCGCAGGTTCTATGTCGTCGTCCGACTTCCCGACGGCGCGCGTAACGATCCGGCGGCCCTGGCGGCCCTGCCGATCGTGACCGCGACAGGGGTGACCGTGCCCCTGTCCTCGGTAGCGAGTATCCAGAGCGCGGAAGGTCCGAACCAGATCAGCCGCAACGACGGCAGTCGCCGGATGGTGGTCCAGTCCAATGTCCGGGGACGCGATCTGGGCGGTTTCGTCACGGATGCCCAGACGAAGGTCGATCAGATCCAGCTTCCGCCAGGCGTTCGCCTGACCTGGGGCGGGCAGTTCGAGAACCTGAAGCGCGCAGAGCAGCGACTGGGTCTGGTCATTCCGATCGTCTTCATCCTGATCGGGGTGCTGTTGTTCATGGCCCTGGGATCGTTCGCGGAGGCCGGTCTGGTCTTCGCCTGTGTCCCGCTGGCCTTGATCGGTGGCGCGCTTGCCCTGTTGCTGAGGGGCATGCCCTTCTCGGTGTCCGCCGCCGTCGGCTTCATCGCCGTCTCGGGGGTGGCGACACTGAACGGTCTGGTCCTGATGCAGGCCATTCGCGAGCGGTTGCAACTGGGTCAGACTCCGCGTGACGCCGCGATCGACGGGGCGTCCAGTCGTCTGCGGGCTGTCCTGACCACCGCCATGGTCGCCATCGTCGGCTTCATCCCGATGGCCTTGGCCCAGGGCGCCGGCGCCGAGGTGCAGAAGCCTCTGGCGACCGTGGTGATCGGCGGGCTGCTGACCGCAACCGCCCTGACCCTGCTGGTCCTTCCGACCTTTGCAGCCAAGGCAGTCCGTCACCGCAAGGATGAAGGGATCGAAGATTGATTGCTCGCAATCAGGACGACCGTCAGCAGCAGCGTACGCTGCTGACGGTTCTGGCGCTCAATGCAGGCCTCGCGGTTGCGCTCGGGGTCGGCGGCTGGTCCGCCGACTCCAGCGCCTTGCTGGCCAACGCCGTAGACAACACCTCGGACGCCGCAGTCTATCTGATCAGCTTCTTTGCGGTCGGCCGTGCGGCTTCATGGAAACGCGGGGCCGCGCGTTTCTCCGGCATCATGCTGCTTATATTCGGCGCCGGCGTCCTTTTGGACGCCGGTCGCCGTTTCCTTGTCGGAACCGAACCTATCGGCCCAACCATGATCGTTCTCGCCTTGGTTGCAGCCGTCATCAACCTCATCTGCCTGCAACTGATCCGTCGCCAGAAGAGCGGCGACATCAATATGAGGGCGGCTGAAACCTTCAGCTTCAACGACTTCGCGTCCAACGGCGGCATCCTCGTCGCCGGGGGGCTGGTGCTCTGGCTCAATCAAGCCTGGCCTGACCTGATTGTCGGCGTGCTCGTCGCCGCCATCGCGGTGAAGGGCGGCATCGATATCCTGCGCGACGCGGCCAGAAACCTTCCAGACGCAGGTGAGCCGACATGATACCCTACGATCCATCCAATAGCGTCCCTGCCGATGCGCGGCAGGACGTGAATGTGGATACTCCTGCGACCCTTCAACTTGACAGTGATCAACGGTCGACGATCGACATCCAATCCGTCCAAAGGTGGCGCAAGGCGGGCATTCTCGTCGGCGGTCTGCTGCTCGTCGGTTGCACGACGCTCGTCGCACCCTTGCCCGTGCTCGAACATCCTGTCGAGCAGTTGGGTCTGATCGCCATCCTGGTCTGCATCGTCGGCCGGGCATGGTGTTCGCTCTACATCGGCGGTCGAAAAAAGCAGGAAATCGTGTCTGCAGGGCCGTATTCGGTCAGCCGCAATCCGCTGTACGTCTTCAGTTTCATCGGCGCGTTCGGCATCGGCGCCCAATCGGGCAGCTTCAGCATCGGCCTGATTTTCGCGTTCGCCTGCTGGGTGGTCTTTCGGATCGTGGTCGGTCGCGAGGAACGCTTCCTGACGGATGCTTTCGGGAGCCAATATCAGAACTATCGCGAGCGCACTCCACGGTTCCTGCCCAAGCCCTCGTTGTGGCGAGACGAAGCCGAAGTCCTCGTCCGGCCCGTCTTCTTCGTTCGCACGGTGTGTGACGGCTTCTTCTTTCTCCTGGCGGTTCCGCTGTTCGGAGCGCTCGAACAACTTCAGCGACTCGGCGGCTTCGGCGCCGTTGTGCCGCTGCCTTGAGGTCGGGAGAGCCGGGATGACGACGTCCGAGCGAATGACGCCGAGGCCGACTTGCAGGGCGCGCCTTCGCAAGCCACGACGCGATCCCGCTCTTTCGATCATGTCGGTCGCCGAGATCGACTGCAACAGCCGACCCGCAAGGGCCGCCCCCAAGCCGGAACTCTGTTCATGACCAGCACGACACGACCGGACCATGCCGAAGGCGCGTCCGACGATCACGATCACGATCACGACCACGATCACGGCGGCATTCTGGGCTCCAATACCGAACTGATCTTCGCCCTGAGCAGCGGCTTCGCCCTGGGCGTCGGCTTCGCCCTCGAAAAACTGGTGGAAGGGCTTCCCGGCTGGATCCCCATCGCCCTGTTCGTGGCTGCGTATATCTTCGGGGGCTTCTTCACGGTGCGGGAGGCCTATGAGAACCTCCGTCAGAAGCGTTTCGAGATCGACACCCTGATGCTGGTCGCCGCCGCTGGCGCGGCGGCGCTCGGGGCCTGGGCCGAAGGCGCGCTCTTGCTGTTTCTGTTCAGCATCGGCCACGCGCTCGAACATTACGCCATGGGCCGCGCCAAGCGCGCGATCGAGGCCTTGGCCGAGTTGGCGCCGCGAACCGCTCATGTACGACGTGATGGGCAGGTCGTCGAACTGCCTGTCGAAGAGCTGGTGGTGGGCGATACCGTAGTGGTGCGTCCGAACGAACGACTGCCCGCCGACGGCTTCCTCGTGGTCGGAACCACGAGCATCAACCAGGCCCCCGTCACCGGCGAAAGCATGCCGGTCGACAAGCAGCCGGTCGCAGACCCTGTTGCGGCGCGCGAGCGACCGGCCCAGGTCGGATCGGCGTCTCTCGTTTTCGCGGGCACCATCAATGGCTCGGGCGCCATCGAGATCGAGACCACCCGCAAATCGAGCGACACCACCCTGGCCAAGGTGGTCCGTATGGTGAGCGAAGCCGAGACGCAGAAGTCTCCGACCCAGCGCTTCACGGACAGGTTCGAGCGCATATTCGTGCCCGTGATCCTGATTCTGGCCTTCGTATTGCTGTTCGCCTGGGTCGTCATCGATGAACCGTTCCGCGACAGCTTCTACAGGGCGATGGCGGTTCTGGTCGCGGCAAGTCCCTGCGCGCTGGCCATCGCCACACCGAGCGCTGTTCTCTCCGGCGTCGCCCGTGCGGCCCGCGCGGGGGTTCTGATCAAGGGGGGGGCACCTCTGGAAAACCTCGGCTCGCTCAACGCGATCGCCTTCGACAAGACCGGCACTCTGACGGAGGGTCGCCCACGCATCACCGAGATCATGACCGTGCGTGGGACGAAGGAAGCCGATCTTCTGGCGGCCGCCATAGCGGTCGAAAGGCTCAGCGACCACCCGCTGGCGGAGGCCATCGTGCGCGACGGCGTCGAACGGTTGGGCGATATCGCGATCCCGGTCGCGAGCGACGTAAAGAGTTTGACGGGCAAGGGCGTGACCGCTCAGTTGGGCGGCGAGACGATCTGGATCGGGAAGCCGGAGATGTTCGGCGTCGACGGCGTGGCGCCCCTCGGCGACGAAGCGACCTCTGTCGTGACGCTGCTGCGACTCCAGGGACGGACCCTGATGGTCGTGCGACGCGGTACGCGGGATCTCGGCGTCATCGGGCTTCTCGATACGCCTCGCGCGGCGGCACGGTCGACGCTAACGGCTCTTCGCGCCCTCGGCGTGGGGCGGATGATCATGATCTCGGGCGACAACCAAAAGGCCGCCCAGGCCATCGCCGGACAGGTCGGCTTGACGGAAGCCTGGGGCGACCTCATGCCGGAAGACAAGGTCGACGCCATCAAACGCCTCCTTGCAGACGGCAAGATCGCCATGGTGGGCGACGGGGTGAACGATGCGCCGGCCATGGCCACCGCGACCGTCGGCATCGCGATGGGCGCGGCGGGGTCCGACGTCGCGCTTGAAACCGCCGACGTCGCCCTGATGTCCGACGATCTGTCGCAGCTGCCCTTCACTGTTGGTCTCAGTCGGCAAACCCGCCGGATCATTCTCCAGAATCTCTACGTCAGCCTGGGCGTCGTCGCCTTTCTGGTGCCGGCGACCATCCTTGGCCTCGGCATAGGTCCGGCGGTGGCGCTCCATGAAGGATCCACGCTGCTGGTGGTGTTCAACGCCCTGCGCCTGCTTGGTTACCGCGACCGAAGCCGGCCCGCCCCTCCAACCGCAATCGCGGCCGGCCCCGTCGTCTCGCCCGGTCTTTCGAGTACATCGTCATGAAGCGTTTCGGTTGGATTTCCGTCATCGCGGTATTTCTCGCCCTGTCGGCCTTCGCCTTCGGCATGATCTCGCTGCAGACCCGTAAAGCCCCTGCGGCGGGTCCGCCCGTCAACGCACGTCCGATCTACACAGAGGCGAGCCACGAAGGCGTATCGACTGACAGTCCTTCTACCCGCGCCTATCGCGAAGCCAGCGCGCAGATGCACCAGGCCATGAGCATCAACTACACGGGCGACGCCGACATCGACTTCCTTCGAGGCATGATCGCCCACCACGAGGGTGCGCTTGCGATGGCCAAAATCGCCGTCGCGTATGGCGAAGCCCGAGACGTGCGCAATTTGGCCGATGAGATCATCGTGGCTCAGGAAGCCGAAATCATCCGCATGAAAATCCTCCTCGCGCGTCATGAGGACACGCCCGCGCCCGACGCCAGGCCCTGACGCATGGCCGGCACGCTTCATTGTGCGTGGCCGGAGCATTCATTGGCGAGAAGGCCGCTACGGCAAACGACGGAGGGGCGGCCCGAAACGACCGCTGAAGCCGCGGCCGGTGCTCGATACGCTCATCGCCATAGGAGTCAGCCTGTTCGTGGGTGGCGTCGTCTTCTGCATGGCTCTTCGGTTGCTCGGCGCCTACAAGGCGCCGCTGCATTTTGGGTACGGCGCCCACATGAGCACCACAGCGCCACTGCGGGGTCTGCGTCACGGAAGGGTGACTGAATGCCCAAAGCCGCCCTGACCGAGCCCTCGCCTCGCCCTCCGAGCGCGTGCGGTCCAATCCTTCGTGAGTGGCATCGATGGAGTGCGGTTGTTTTTTCCGGTCACGGCGTTAGGCCCTAATCGGGCCGCGTCAGAAGAATGCGATTGCCTTCGACGCTGATGGTGGCGTCGAGCGTCACGGCCGCCGTCTGGGCGAAGCCGGACGCATCGTCGAGACGAAACACCCCATACAGCCGCTCCTGCGCCAGGGCCGGATCGGTCACCACGATGGGAGTGGCGTTGTAGCGGTTGAACTCGTCGACGGCGGCCTGCAGGGTTTCGCCTTGAAGATCTAGGCGGCCGCTTCTCCAGGCCAGCTTTCGTTCTATCGTGGGCGCCGGCATCTCGGGCTCCAGGCGGATCAGGGCCGTGTTCGCGGCGTAGATCGCAGAGCCGGCCGTGACGAAGACGGCGTTTGCGCGTGAATCGCCCACCCAGACCTGAACCACGCCCTCGGTCACCATCACATCCGCGCCCGCTTCGCGCCGCCTTACCGAGAAGGCCGTGCCGACCGCTTCCACATGGACATCGCCTGCCGAGACGACGAAGGGGCGGGTCTTGTCCTTGGCGACCTGGAACCAGGCCTCGCCGGAGTCCACGACGACGGCGCGGCGCGCATCCGAGTATTCGACCTTGATCTGGCTGGCCGTATTGACCGCCATGGTCGATCGGTCAGCTAGCGGCACCCGACGGATCTCGCCCACTTCGGTGACGTAGACCTGTCCCTGATTTAGCAGAATGAACAGGCTCGCGGCGCCGGCGCAGGCGGCGATCGCGCCGCCTGCCCCCGTCCAGAGCGTCCGGCGCGTCAGCGTGGGTCGCCCGGCGCCACGCTTGTGGTCCGTCTGGTGTTGAGGCTGTCCGAGATCGTCCAGCATGCCCCACGAGGCTTCGGCCATCAGCAGGGCGCCGGCGCGTCGGGGATCTTGCGACACCCAGACCTTCAACTCCTGCTCGACCTGCGGCGTGTGGCCTTCACGGTCGATCCGCATGACCCAACGGGCCGCATCTTCGCCGATCTGATCGGCAGTTTCGCGCGCGCTCACGGTCGACCTCCGTCAAAATGAGGCGATCTGGTCGCCATTGCCCGAACCAGCAAGGCCAATCCCTTCACTGCGTCATTCTCGACGACGCTTTCTGTCACATTCAGCCGCTGTGCGATCTCCCTCTGGGAGAGGCCTTCGATCTTGCGCATCTTGAAGATCTCGCGGCAGCGCGGCGGCAGGGTCTCTATGAGCGCGAGCACCTGGGCCAGTTCGTTTCTGTCGGAGGTGATCCGTTCCGGGTTCAGATCGTCGGCATGGCCGGGCAGGTCGCCGATTTCACCGACGGCGTCGATGCGCACGACCTTGGAGCGTCGAATATGGTCGATCAACAGGTTGCGGACGATCTGGAAGAAGTAACCGCCGGGGCGGGCGACCGCTTCGAGCGCGGTGAGGCTGGACAGCTTGGCGTAGGCCTCCTGAATGAGGTCGTCTATGTCCTCGGGCGTGCGGCCGCGTTGCCGTAACCACGCCCGCACCGCCGGCTCGTGGGGCATGACTTCCCTTGCCACCCAGCCAGCGAGGCGGTTGCGAGACGTCTCAGTCGTCGGCGCTTGCCGGTTCACACCAACCAAATCTCCCGGTCCCAAGAGGGATGACGCCCCATTCTTATCCGACGCGGCCATGACAGCGCCACCTGTCTTTCCGCAGGTCAATCCTGGGCCCGTATCTGCTGGAGGTTCCGTCGATCCTCAGCCCTGTCGTCCGGCCAATAGGACCGAACGACCGGACAGGGGGCTCGCCAGCATCGACCATCAGAAGCTCTTCACGAGGGTAAGATAGTAGTTCGCCAACCGCGGATCACCGAAGGTGCTGTAGATTCGCGATGCAAAGACGCTGTCGACCGGCGGTCGCATGTTGAAGACATTGTTCACTCCGGCGCGCAAGGTGACGCCGTGTCCGAAGATATAGGAGCCCGACAAATCGTGATAAATCTGGCTGCCGATGGTGGCCGAGCCCTGGTTCAGCGACACGCTGCGGTCTGCGTTGACGAAATAGGAGTCGAAGTACCGCGCCTGCCAGGCAAGGCTGATCTTCTCGCCTGTCCATTGCACACGTGCAGCCCCTTTCCACTTCATCGTTCCGAACCCGGCCCTCAGGCCCAGGAAGTCGTCGCTGATCACACCCGCGTAATCGATGGTGGGCCCTTGCGGCACTTCCTGAAGCTCAAGCTTGCTGACGTAGGTGGCGCTGGCGTCAAAGTTCAGATCGCCACCGAACAGACTGCGCGTGTAGCTGGCTACGAAGTCGATGGACTCGCTCTCCGAACCCACCAGGTTTGCGATCGATGCGTCGATGCTGGTGATGCGGCCGACCGCAAAGCCATCGGACGGCGCAGCGCGGGTGACGCGATCCGGGTAACGCGTCAGGAAGGAGTCGAAGGCGGCCTGACCTCCGGGGGTGAAGCCGGGGAACAGCAGCTGGCTGGGATCGAAGTAGTTGTCGCGCTTGGTGATCCGCGTCCAATCGACCGAAACTCGAAGACCCGGAACGAAGGCCGGCGTGAAGATCGCCCCGGCCGTCAAGGTTTTAGATGTCTCGGGTTTGACGTCAGTGTTGCCTCCACGGAAACCCGGCACATAGAAGTTGCCTGGGAAGTCGATGTCCTCGATGCCGATCACCTCGTTGCCGCGAAGAGAATCCAGGGCCGTGGTGTAGAGGCGTTCCTGCGGAACCTTGACCAGATCCGTCAGCTTGGGCGTCAGATAGCCCGTCGCATAGGAGGCCCGCAGGGTGACCCCTGCGACCGGACGCCAGCGGACGCTGTAGCTGGGATTGATACTGGACTGTTCGGTCGTGGCCTCGACAATGGGGGCAGTGCAAAGCGAGGGCAGGTTCAGCGAAGGTAGGGGGCCCTCCGTAACGAAACACTGGAAGGCGGGTGACCCGGTCTCGCTGTAGCGCTCGTAACGCGCGGAAACGGTGAGCAGCAGTTCCTCAATCAGGGGAAGCGTGCGGCCCTCGCCGAAAATCGGCAGATTGATTTCGCCATAGACGGCGTCGACTTGCTGATGGCCGCGCGGCGAGTAGTTGACGACCGAGAAGTTCTGGGTGTTCTGCGCGGCATAATTCGCGGCCTGGTCCTGGCTCGTCCGTTCGAGGCGCAGGGTCACAGTGGGTTTGCCGCCGGGCAAGCTCACCGGCACCGGGCCGGCCAGTTGCAGCGACGTGGTGGTGATGTCGTTACGAGTCTGACCGTTGTTATAGCTGTAGGGCACCGGCTGGTAGACGTAGTTGAAAGCGGGTGGCAGCCGCACATCGCGAAGAATGTCCTGACTGCCGTTCTGGAACTGGATCAGGCTGCTTTGGTCGATGTTGGCGGGAGAGGGGTCGCTAGAGGTTTTGTTGCGGCCACGAGAGAAGTCGAGCACGGCCTGCCAGTCACCCGGCAGTTTCACAATCGCGCCCAGGACGCCTCTGTAGGTTTCGGCGATGGACTTGTTGGACTCGTAGTTGGCCCCGATGAAGGGCACCGTGACCTGGATGTCTTGCGTGAACGGATTATTGGGTGCGTCAGCCGCCAGATTTATGTTCAGGGGCACCGAGTTCGTTCGCGCGAGGCTTTCGGAACGGGTCCAGGCCGCTTCCGCATAGACCCTGAGCCACGAGGTGAACTCGCGTCGGCCGGCGATGGAAGCCGCCATCTGATCGATGCCATACAGCATCTCGCGATCTCCGCCCCCAGGAGCCGCATTCTCTGCAAGCCCCAAGGAATAGCCGTCGATGCCGGCGACCAGAGGCGCGACGCCGTCCGTGGCCACGCCTCGGAAACCGGCCGGGACGAAGGTGCGGAAGGATCCCAGCGTCGCGCCACCGTAGATCGGGTCCAACTGAAGAGGCGAGAAGTCCAGGGAACGAATATTCGGCGTCGTACCCAGCGGGGCGGCGAAGCGATAAAAATCGGGATTGTTCGCCAGGCCCTGCCGACGGCTGGCGAGGACCAGGTCTTCGCGGTCCCGATAGAAGAGGGGATCGGTCTGAGTCCAGTTGCCCGTGAACGTTATGTTGGTTCGCCCGTCTTCGAGCGACAGGCCGCCCGTGGCGTCGAAACGCTTGCCGGCCCGGCCGCCCTTGAAGGTGTTGCTGTAGGTCGTGGATACCTCGGCGCCGCGGTAGTCGCGACGAAGAATGATGTTGATCACCCCGCCGGTGGCGCCGTTGCCGTAGATGCCGGACGCCGAGGATGCGAGCACTTCAATTCGCTCGATCCCGGCCAGGGGGATGCCGACGATGCTGGTCTGGCCCAGGCTTCCGTCGCTGCTCGTCGTGCCCGCCAACCGCCGCCCGTCCACCAGGATCAGGGTTTCGCGCGAACCCAGGCCACGCAGATTGATGCTGCTGGTGTTGCGTGAGCCGGAATCGGCCTGATCCGAGGTTCCTGGAGAGGCGTTGACGCTCAACTGATTGCGCAGGAAGGTTTCGAGGTCGGGGGCGCCGGAGCGCCGGATGGCCTCGCCATCGATGACGACGAAGGGTTGGCTGTCGTCGGCGCTGCGTCTAATGCCGGTGTTCAGGGTCCAGTTTCGCGTGCCCTGCACGATGATGTCGGGCAAGGCGCCAGCCTCGACATACTCTCTATCGACGATCGAATAGCTGTTCGGGGCGGTCTTGCGCCAGTCGAGGGGGGTGCCATCAAGCAGGGCCGTCAAGGCTTGATCGACGGTCAGGTCGCCGGAAACGGCTCGGGTGGTGATGCCGCGAGCGTCATCTTCGCTGATCAGAACCTGCGTATCGGCCTGGCCGGCGAAAATACCGATCCCGATCTGTGCGGGAGCGGCAGGCACCGAAAAGGTGCGGGTCTGCGCGACTGCGATGGCCGGAGCCGCCGACATCGAGGTCAGAACGGCTGCCGCCAGATAGGCGTGAATGGAACCCCTGCACCGCATGATTTGCCCCCAAATCCATCAGGACATGCTTGTCCTGTGAAGATCGACGAAGGATTTGTATGCTTCCTTACAAAAATATGTCGCGAAAGGTTAAAATATGAAATGCGGGGTGTGACTGCACCCCGCATTTCACGCTGGCGTCACCCTAGTCGGCGTCAGACCGCACGACCTGGATGGGCAGATTCAGATCCTGAAGCTGAGGTAGGATCTTTTCCGCATCGCCAACGACGACCCAGACGAACTTGTCCGGATTGACGACGTTTCGGATGGCGGACTGCGCGTCGTCGAGACGAAGGGCGCCGAGCGCAGCCAGTTGATCCGAGAAATAGCTGTCGGGACGTTGGTAGATCGCATTCGAGCGCAGGGCGTCCAGAATGGATTTCGATGTCGATAACTCAGCCGGCATCGAACGCATTCGGCTATCGACGGAAAGCGTAAGCTCGGTTTGGGTCATCGGTTGGTCGCCGATGTAGCTCGCGACGATCTCCCGAATGGTCTGGATCGCTGCGCCGGTCTTGTCGGACTGTACGGGTGCGGCGACCATATAGTTCGCCGCATAGGCCTGAGCGCGGAAGCCGGCGCTGACGCCATAGGTCCAGCCCTTTCGCTCGCGCAGGTCGGTGTTCAGCCGGCCGAGAATGCCGCCGCCGAGACCGTCGTTGGCGACCTGAACGTCGAGAAGGTCGTCGATGTTGCGCAGGCCGGTATACTGACCTGCGAGGATGACGGACTGGGCCGAGTCAGGGCGATCGATCAAGACCAGTTGCGGCGCCGCCGATTGGGCTGGACGGGTGAAGTCCTTCACGCCGGCGGGGCCGGTCGGACGCCAGTCGCCGAAATGCTCTTCCAGAAGGGGCTGGACCACGTCCAGTGGGGCGCTGCTGACCACGAAGAGCCTGGCCTTGTCCGGCCGCAGCCAGGCGTGCTGGAAGGCGACCAGATCGTCGCGGGTCAGGGCGCGAACCGCCTCTTCGTCTCCCGCCCCGTGATCGTTGACGTAGGGCGAGGCGGCGTTGAGCAGCCCGATGAGGCGGCGGTCGCCAAGGGTTCGGGCATCGGTCGCTTCATCGGCTATGGCGGCCAACTGGCTGGTGCGCTGAAGCTCGATCCGATCCGGGGCGAAGGCCGGATTCCTGGCCATGTCGGCCAGAAGAGCGACGGCTGCAGGCAGGTTCCCGGTGGGGACAGACAGGGTGATGCTGGTCCTGTCCTTGGATGAGCCGCGACGGATGTCGCCTCCGAGGCGTTCCAGCTCGTTGGCGAACTGAGTCTGGCTGCGCGTGAGGGTTCCCTGATCCAGAAGATTCAGCAGCATTGTTTGCGCGCCGATGCGGCCGGGTTGCTCCGCCGCAGACCCGGCGTCGAACTCCAGCGAGACATAGGTGATCGGGCTGGCGGCGCGGCGGACATACTCCACGCCGAGACCATTGCTCAAAGACGGACGCGCGACTTGCGGGAAGTTGAGGGCCGGCGCATCGCCGACCGGAGGCATGGGGCCTCGCGCGCTTTCGCGCGGTGGAGCGACGTCCTGAGTTCCCGTCTTGGTCGAAACCGCAACATCCGCCGCCTCTGACTCGACGTAGCCGACACGAGGACCGGGCGCGAGGGTCAAGGCATACACGGGCCGTGTAAGCCATTGTTTGGCGACGGCCTGAATGCCGGAGGGCGTCTGCGCCGCCAGGCTGACCAGGCGATCCTTGAAATAGTCCGGTCCCTCGCTGAGGAAGCTGCCGTCCGCCAGGGCGTAGCCACGGTCGGACACCGCGTCGATGCCCGAAAGGCTGCCGGTCACGTCCAGGGTGATGTAGCGTTGGAGATCGTCCGCGGTCGGGCCTTTCGCGAGGAAGTCGGCGATCACGGCGTCGAGCCTCTTTCCGGCGGCGACGGGATCGACGCCTTCAGCCAGTTCGCCGGCGACGACGAACATGCCCCCGCGATCGGAAAGGCTCGCGCTTGCCGATGCGCCCGTGAACAGCTTTTCGTCCCGAACCAGGATTTGCTGAAGTGGCGATGAGCCGAGCGCGCCGAGAAGGCCTGCCGCCGCTTCCAGCGCCACGCCTTGAGGATCGTCCCGTCCGGGCACCGCCCAGGCTCGCACCAGTGTCGTCGCGGACACTCGATCGGTCATGGTTTCGTCTTTGCGGGCGGGCAGGGTCGGGACTGTCACGGGAGGCGACACGATGCGCGGCCCCGATGGGATGTCGCCGAAATACTGGGTCATCAGTCGCCGCGCCGTGGCGACGTCGATGTCGCCGGCCAGGGTCACAGTGGCGTTGTTGGGGCCATAGTGCGCCTGGAACCAGCTTTTGACGTCATCCAGCGTCGCCGCATCCAGATCCGCCATCGAACCGATGACGCTGTGACCATAGGGGTGGTCGGCGGGATAAAGCCCCTCCGTCAGTTTGTATTCGACAAGTCCGGCCGGCTCGTTGTCCCCCTGACGCTTTTCGTTCTTCACGACAGCCCGCTGTTCATCAAGGCGCTGCTGCGTGATGGCGCCGAGCAGGTGACCCATGCGGTCGCTCTCCAGGAACAGGACGCGTTCGAGTGCAGGCGTAGGCACGGTCTCGTAGTAGCTGGTCTTGTCCGCCTGGGTCATGCCGTTGTTCGCCGTGACGCCTGCGGCCTTCAGGGGCGTGAAGAAGTCGCCAGGGGCGTTCTCGCTTCCGCTGAACATCAAATGTTCGAACAGGTGGGCGAAGCCGCTCTTGCCTGCAGGCTCATGACGGGCGCCCACGTCATAGATCACGTGGAAGGACACCAGGGGCACGCTTCGATCCGTGTGGACGATGACCCGCAGGCCGTTGTCCAGCGTGAAGCTTTCGTACGGAATGCTTACAGACTGAACCAGCGTCTGCACGGGGACGGCGTCCTGCATCGACGCCCAGGCCGGTTGGGACAGGCCGAGCGCGACAAGCGCCGTGCCCGCGAGTGCGATGCGTCTGAAAGTCATGGTCTAGAAGCTCCCCGAAATGAGCCCGTTCTGTTGCGACGGCGATGCCGGCGTGCGGGCCTAGTTCCGACGAAGGCGAACAGGCTTTCCTTATCGAGCCGCTCTGTATCGTGACGGCCGAAGGGGCAGCCCCTGGCTGACTTCAGCGTTCTGCAAGAAACGCGGTCCCGGGCTCGTCATTTACGACATTGAACGCAAGTCCCCGCTGTTCGAGCTGTGGTCCGATCAGGGCCTTGTCGCCGACGATCACCCATATGAAGCGATCGGCGCGGATCGCGGCCGCGATCGCCGATCTCGCCTTATCGACGGTCATGTCCCGATACCGCGCAGCCAGGCCGCCTTGATAATCGTCAGGCCGTCCAAGTCGCCTGTTCTCCCGGATGGCGCCCAGGAAGGACTGTCCATCGTTGTAGGTCAGGGGCAGGGCGCGGACCTGATTGTTCACGACGAGATGGAACTCCTGATCGGTAAGGGGGGCGGTGGTCAGGAAGTCGGAGATATCGGTCTGGATGGCCGCAAGGGAGTCGGCGGCGCGATCCTGCTGGACGGGGGCGGAAACGACATAGCGGTCGCCGTGCGGGCGCGTCTCGACACGTCCCTGCACGCCGTAGCTCCACCCGCGCGTTTCCCTCAAGTCAGTGTTGAGGCGGCTGGAGAAACTGTCGCCCAGGGCGCTGTTCGCGACCGTGGCGGCCAGCCGCTGGTCGTCGTCGCGGAAGACGATGTCCTGGCCGCCGAAGATCAGCGCCTGGTCCGAGTCTGCGCGGTGGATGAGATAGATGCCCGGCGCAGCCGGCGCCGAGCGTGACGGGGATGCCGGAACGCCCGGCTGCCCTTCGGCGCCCCATTGCCCGAAAGAACGCTCAAGCATCGGCAGAACCTCCGACAGAGGTTTGTCGCTGGCGACATAGAGCGTCGCCTTGTCAGGTCGGATCCACGCATTGTGATAGGCGACGATAGCTTCGCGCGACCAGTCGTTGTCCGACGCCTGGGTCGGGGCGTCGGATCGTCCTTCGACCAGTTTGGAAATTGCGCCCTGCACGTCTGCGCCTTCCAGACGCGCCTCCTGCATGGCGTCGCGTCGCGCCTGTCGTTGGCGATCCAGGCTCTGGTCGGTGAAAGACGGGGTCATCAGCGATTCCGCCATCAGGTCCAGAGAGGACTGTAGATTCGGGCTCAGCGCCGACAGGCTGGCGAGCGTCTGGTCGCCCTGCGAGGTCACGTTGAAGGTCGCGCCCAGAGCGTCGCGTTCCAGCGACATCTCCGCTTCGCTGCGCTGTGCAGAGCCGTCGGTGAAAAGACCGACCAGAACCGGAAGGAGCGAAGCCGAGGCAGGCGGTGCTTCGGATTCGCCGATGTCGAACTGGACGTCCACCTGGGTCAACGGCGTCTCGGAACCCTTCATGTAGATGACTTCGATGCCGTTGCTCAGGCGCGCCTGTTCGGCCGCAGGGAAGGCGAGGTCTTCGAAGGCGCCGAGCGGGGGCAGGCCGCCGCGGCTGACACGCGGCGCCGGTGTCTCGGCCGTCGAACTCGTCGGCGCACGAACGGGACCGACCACTTCGAACGGCGCCGCCGCGCCTGGGAGTACGGTGAGCGCATAGGCGGGGAGGCCCAGCCATTTACGCGCGGCGGTCGTTACGCTGGCCGGTGTCTGGCCGGCCAGCCCGTCCAACTGCGACCGGTAGTTCGCCGGATCGCCCGTCGTGCGCATGGCGGCGGCCAGCAGACTCGCGCCGCTGGAATCCAGTGTGCGGATTCGCTGGGACACAAGGTCGGTGACATATCTGTCGATGTCGTCCTGCGCCGCGCCGAGCGACAGCATCTGGGCGATGGCGGCGTCGAGGCGTGCGCTGGCGACGGCCGGATCCACGCCTTCGCGGACAGAGCCTTCGATGACGATCAATCCGCCCCGATCACCCAGATCGAAGCTTACGGTCAGGATGCTGAAGGTCGAATCCCCTTCAGTCAGCTGCTTCTTGAATTCACTCGTCGACGGCCGTGCCATGACGCCCAGGGCGACGTCGAGAGCGAGCGCTTGCGGGTCGTCGTCTCCTGGCGTGGCCCAGGCGCGAAACAGGCGCGGCGAGGCGATGCGATCCGTCATCGTCTCCTCGCGACGGCTGGACGGCTCAGGCACGGGTGCGGGTGGAGGCGTGCTTATAGGGCCGGCCGGGATCCCGCCGAAATAGCGTTCGACCAGTCGCCGCGCCGTGGGGCCGTCGATGTCGCCGGCAAGGGTCAGGATCGCATTGCCGGGCGCGTAGTGCGCCTTGAACCACGCCCGAACGTCGTCGAGGCTGGCGTCGTTGAGATCCGACATTGATCCGAAGACGGTGTGCGCATAGGGATGTCCGGCCGGATAGACGGCTTCACGAACATGGTCCCGCACCCTGGCCAGCGGCCGATCGTCGGCCTGCCGCTTTTCGTTCTGGACTACCCCTCTCTGCTCATCGAGCGTGGTCTGGCTGACGGCGCCGAGCAGATAGCCCATGCGGTCGCTTTCAAGGAACAGCGCTCGTTCCAGACCGGCCGTCGGAACCCGCTCGTAATAGGCGGTTCTGTCTGCGCTCGTGACGCCGTTCAAGTCCGCACCAAGCTCTTGGAACCACAGGCTGTAGTCGCCGGGCGCATTCTCGCTGCCGTTGAACATGAGGTGTTCGAACAGGTGCGCAAAACCCGTCCTTTCGGGGGGCTCGGACGTTGATCCGACCAGATAGTCGACCTGGATCGTCACCAGACTGGATCGGTGATCGGGCTGAACGATCACCCGCAGCCCGTTCGGAAGAGTGAAGGTCTCGTAGGGGATCGAAATCTCTCGCACGACATCCGCGATCGGTGTCGGCTTCACATCGACGACTGAGGACGCATCGCTGCGGACCGCCGCAATCGCGGGCGACGTCAGGCTGGAACAGGCGAGGAGAAACATGAGCGCGCAGCCCCCGGAACGCATCGTCATCGTTGATCGCCTTTCGCCAGGACGGAAACTCGGCTGTGCTCGCCCGGCCGTGCTTGTAGCGTCGCAGAGGTGCGGCGTTGATCACGGGCCACCACGATCGAATAGGTTGATGGACCGGTTCTTCGAGACTGAAGTCCGCTGCCTCGCAGGAGCACGCTCAATCCGGCATCCGCGGTGTAGTCGCCTTTCAGCGCGTTCGTGCGGCGCGCCCTGACGGTTTCGTGCGACATCAGGATCTGGACCGTCGACGCCTGGCGCGAGAAGGCGTTCAGCCCGCCGATCGCGCTCTGGGCAGGGATGTTGAACCGCCAGGCTTCGCTGTCACGGGCGGCGCCGAGTAGGCAAACCGCCACGGCGGGAACCAGCGTGAGTGATCGCAACCAATGCACCATGTGCCCCGAACATGCGGCGACCCAAGAGCATCGCGCATGAGTCCAACGAAGCGGCGACCCGTTTCCTTACAGAGAGGCCCTTCGTGGCGTCGGCCGATCAGCGGGCGGCGGCGCGCGCCTCGGCCAGTTCGCGGGCGGCGATGACGAAATCCGACTGGAAGGCCAGGTCGGCCTTCAGGCTGGCGAACAGGGCTGCGCCGACGATGCGGCCGGCCTCGACGTCGCTGGCGTAGTGGACGCCGCAGATCATCCGGCTTTCGCCATAGGCCAGACCGCGCGCGAGGATTTCGTCGGCGCGGTCGGGCGCCATCTCGGACAGGACCAGCGCCCAGGCCCAGCCCAGGGCGGAGTGGCCCGAGGGGTAGGAGCCGCTGGCGGCCAGCCATGGCTCGGGCGTGATGCAGGTCTCGGCGGGCTCCGTCACGAAGGGGCGCGGACGGATGAAGCCGCGCTTGGCGGGGGTCTGGACGGTCTCCAGATCGCCCAGCATCCGGCCCAGCAAACGGGTCAGGGTGGGCATGCGTTCCGGGGTGAAGCGGATGCCCAGAGCCTCGTCGAAGACGCGGGGCGCGCTGGGGGTCTCGATCTCGTTGTCGGCGCGGGCCTGGGCCCAGCGCGGGGTGTCCTTCAGCGCGCGGGTGGCGCGATAAACGGCGATGTCGTCCTGTTCGCGCAGCGAACCGGCTTGCGGCGGAGGCGGAAGGAAGGCGGCAGCGTTCGGGGCGTCGTCCTTCGCCAGATAGCCGTGCGGATGGTCGCGGAAGCCGGTCCAGAAGGTGGGGGCGGATGCAGGCGCGCTGGCGCAGCCGACGAGGGCGAACGCCAGGGCCGTCGCCGTCAGGAGACGGGCGTGGGAAAATGTACGCATTGGGAACTCTGGGACTGTTGGATTTCAGGCGAGCTGGGCGCCGGGACGGCCGTCCTCGACGACCCAGGTGTTCAGGGTGGACAGGGTCGCCCTGGGATCGCGGACGTCGCTGATGGCCTGGTACCGCGTGGTCATCAGGCGCAGCGTGATGTCCATGGACATGTAGCCCCGAACGCGACTGTCGAAGAATTTGATCTGCGGGTTGTTCGGCATGTTCGCCATCAGGGAGTCGTAGGGCGGGCCCGAGGACGAGATGGAGGTGCCGACGAATTCGGTGGCGACCGTCGCCGACGACGGATCGGCGCTGACGCGCTTCACGTCGTTGGTCCAGAACGAATGATAGTCGCCGCTGAGCACGACGGGATTGCGCGGCTTCAGCGTCGCCAGGGCCTCGGTCATCCGGTCGCGGGCGACGGGATAGCCGTCCCAGGTGTCGGTCCAGTAGCGCGTCTGCGCATCGCCGTTTCCGAACCGCAACCCCGCCATCACCAGGTCCTGGCCCAGGATGTTCCAGCGCGCCTGCGATCTGGCCAGGCCGTCATAGAGCCAGTTTTCCTGTTCGAAGCCCAGGAAGGTGCGCGAGGGGTCCAGGCGATCGGGACAGGCCGCGTCGGTGACGACCTGCCCCTTGCCGCCGTTCGGGCCGTCGCTGCAGGCCTGTTTGGACCGATATTGCCGTCCGTCCAGCATGAAGAACTCGGCCAGGTTTCCGTATCGGATGCGGCGGTGGATCGGCATCTGAAGTCGAGCGTCGAGCCGCGTGCGGCGGATCGGCATGGCCTCGTAGAAGGCCTGATAGCCGGCGGCGCGACGCCGCAGGAAGTCGCTCGGCGTGACGCCGGGCGTCTTGGACCAGATGCCGGAGTAGTCGTCCTGAATTTCGTGGTCGTCCCACGTCGCCAGACAGGGCGCGGCGGCGTGCAGGCGCTGCAGGTCGGCGTCGGTGCGGTGCAGGGCGTAGCGGTTGCGATAACCGGCCAAGGTCGTGGCCTCTTCCAGGCCATAGGGGCGAACGACATTGGCCGCCTGGGCGCCGGTTCGGCTGTATTCGTAGATGTAGTCGCCCAGAAACAGGGTCAGGTCCGGCGCCTCGTCGGCCATGTGGCCATAGGCGCTGAAATAGCCCGACTCCCAGTTCGAGCAGGAGGCGACGGCTAAACGCAGCCGGTCGACGGCGGCGTTCGGTGCGGGCGCGGTGCGCGCCAGGCCGACCGGACTTTGCTGGCCGGCGGCGGTGAAGCGATACCAATAGGGGCGGCCGGGGCGCAGGCCCTGAACCTCGACGTGAACGGCATGGGCGGCAGAGACGTCCGCCGTCGCGCGTCCCGAGGCGGCGATGCGGCCAAAGCCTTCGTCCGTCGCGACTTCCCACACGACCTCGATGGGCGCCGACAGGCCGCCCAGGCCATCGGGCGCGACGGGATCGGCCGCCAGACGCGTCCACAGGACGAAGCCGTCGGGCCAGGGATCGCCGCTGGCGACGCCGAGCGGAAACAGATAGGCGCCGCCGGCCTGCGCCTGGCCGAAACGCAGCACGACCGGGGCGGCGACCAGGCCCGCGATCAGGGCGCGGCGGCTCAGCGGCAACGAAGGTTTGAGCATCAGCATCGGCGACGGTCCCGGCAGGCGAAAGCAAGAGGGCGGCGGGCCGGACGAACCGACCCGCCGATAGCGACCTGGCCTAGAAGTCCATCGTCAGGCGCACGCCGACGGTGCGGCCTTCATTCGGCGAACTGGTCGGACGGGCGCCGCCGTTGAAGTTGTTGCGGGTCTCTTCGTATTCGGTGTTGAAGAGGTTGCGCGCCCACAGGCCGACGCGCCAGTTGGCGTTCTCGGGTCCTGCGCTCAGGTTGGCGTTCCACAGCCAGTAGCCCGGCAGGACCGAGGCCGAAGAGGCGTTGTAGATGCCGTCGCGCTGATTGTAGTTGGTCTCGGCCCGCAGGGCGATGCCGGCCATCGACCAGTCATAGGCGATGGAGCCGCCATAGTTGAACTTGGGAAACTGCAGCGGCTCGCCCGAACGGTCGTTCGAGATGATGATGTCCCACGGGCCGTTGACCGGGTTGGCGGCGTTGGTCGCGGTGGGGTCGATGGCGAAGTATTCGTTATACTTGCCTTCCTTATAGCCGAAGTTCTGGCTGATCGTCAGGCCCGAGAACGGCGTCCACGTCAGCTCGATCTCGCCGCCATAGATTTCGGACTTGGGCACATTGGTGATCTTGCCCAGCTGGCCCGTCTCGCGGCTGTATTCGTTGCCCTGGATCTGCTGGTTTTCGTAGTCGTAGTAGAAGACGGCGCCGTTGACGCGCAGGCTATTGTCGAACAGGTCCGACTTGATGCCGGCCTCATAGGCGATGACGATTTCCGGCTTGAAGGACGTCCGCGACTGGCCGTTGTAGGTGGTGAAGCCGCCCGACTTTACGCCGCGCGCCACGCTGGCGTAGAGCAGGGCGTTGTCGGCCAGGTCGTATTCCAGGCCAAAGCGGCCGGTCCATTCCGACAGGGAGGTCTCGAATGTCGCCTCCGGGCCGACGGCGACGTTCAGGCGGCGCGTGCCGGTCGTGGTCAGGCTGCGGTCCTCGTTCTCGTAACGCAGGCCGGCGATCAGGCTCAGGCGATCCGTCAGGGCGAAGCTGTTGTGGGTGAAGACGCCGATGGCCTGGACCGACTGATCATAGGGCGTGTTGATCAGGTTGCGGTTTGCGCCGCGGAACTCGGTGTAGAAGCCGCCGTCGACGCTTTCGTCGGCATAGTGGGCGCCGACCATCCAATTCAGGCGGCCCGCCTCGTTCGACAGCCGGGCCTCCTGAGAGAAGGCCTTGATGTCGTTGTAGAAGTAGACGTCCGATTCCGCCGCCGGCGTGCCGTCCCAGTCGTTGTATTCCGAACGGCTGAAGGTCTGATAGGCGGTGATGGTGTTCAGCGTGGCCCAGCCCAGGTCGGCGCGGACGCGGGCGCTGAGGTCCAGGCCGTCATTGTCTCGGCCGGGCTTGGCGTTCAGGCTGCGACCGGACACGGCCGCAAGGGCCGGCGAGATCTGCCAGCCTGTGATCCGGCGCGCTGTATCGGCAGGGTAGGTCACGCTGCCGTCGAAGACCGGGTAGGGCGCGCGCAGGCGGAAGCCCAGGCCGTCCGACTTGTCGACCGAATAGGTGGCGGACAGATCGACCGTGACGTCCTGCGAGGCGTCCCAGGTCAGGCGGGCGCGCAGGGCGGTCTTGTCGCGATCGCCCAGCTTTTCGCCGGTCGTGCGGTGGTACTGCCAGGCGCCGCCCTGTTCGGTGACGGCGGCCAAACGACCCAACAGGCCGGGTGCGATCTGGCCCGAGACATAGCCTTCGACCTTGTAGCGGTCATAGGAGCCGTATTCGGCCGAGAAGCCGGCGCGTTGATCGACAGTCGGCGCATTGGTGATGATGTTCACCGCACCGCCGGTCGTGTTGCGGCCGTACAGGGTGCCCTGCGGCCCGCGCAGCACTTCCAGTCGCGAGATGTCGAACATCGCGCCCTGGGTGGTGATCGTATAGGGATGGGCGACTTCGTCGACATAGATGCCGACGGTCGAGGCGTTGTTCGAGGAGTATTCGCGCGTGCCGATGCCGCGGATGCGGAAGCTGGGCTGGCCGCTGCCGAACTGGCTATCGACCTCCATGTTCGGGACGACGTTTTCGATGTCGTTGATGACGTTGACGCCCTTTTCGCCGAGGTCCTGACCGCCGACGACAGTGAGCGCTATGCCGACGTCCTGGCTGGACTGTTCGCGGCGCTGGGCGGTGACGACGATGTCCTGCACCGTCGCGGTGTGGGCCTCGGAAGCGGTTTGGGCCGCTGCGGGCATAGCAGCAAAGGCGAGCACGACGCCGGAGGCGCCGAGGAGAAGACGTTGCATGTTGACCATCCTTCGGGCGACGCGCGGGGAGACCCCCTCCCTCGCGCGCCGAAGCGTTTCGGGGTGCTGTCGAACAGTCGTGATCCGGCGGTCAGGCGGGGCGACGACAAGCGCAGGGGAGGAGGCTGAAGCCGCCTTCGCCGCGCCAGAAAAACAACTGTTCGACAACGATGCGCCATTAGGCCGCAGCGGCGATGCTTTTGTGACGCTTAGCTGAAGTGTTTCTGTCAGGCGTGCCTATTCGGCCGGCATTTCTCGGATAACGCGTGTTCTGTCACGTGCGGCGCGTAACCAGTCGCAACGCACCCCTTTGTAAGTCCGTCGCCGTGATGTCTTCGCCTGTCGCGCGCGCCGTCAGGGCGGCGCCCTTGATCCACAGGGCGAAGCGCGTAGCCGCCAGACGATTCAGGTCGAACTCTGAGGGCCAGACGCCGACGCTGTTGTAATAGGTGCCCCCGCCTTCCGGCCCGCGCAGCAGCATGGCCAGATCCTGCAGGGACGGGTCTCGCCGCGCCTCTATACAGGCGCTCGCGATCAGCCGGGCGTAGCGAACGTAGAAGCCCTCGGCCTCCGGCTGGATCGACACGGTCGGCGCCATGATGCGCGCCCAACTGTCCAGATCGGCCGCAGCGGGATCACCCTCGGGCCGCTGACCGGCGAGATAGCGGGGCATGTCGCGGAACACGCTGTGCCACACCGCATCGAGAACGAACCGCCGCATGTCGGGCCAGTGATAGGCGATGGTCGAGGTCGAGGTGCCGGCGACGACGCTGACCGAACGGTTGGTGACCGTCGTCACTCCGCCGGCCAGCATCTGGTCGGCGGCGATGTCGAGAAGTTTGCGCCGCATGGACTCCGGCTCAAGACCTTCGGCGGGCGCCTTGGGCAGCACCAGATTTTCACGCCGCCACAAGGTCGCGGTCGCCGGGCCGTCGGGACGCCCGAAGACGTGATCGACCAGACCGCCCAAACCCTCGGCGACGATGATCGCATAGTCGGTGCGCCCCGAAAGCGCGCCGGCATAGAACTGCTCCATGGTCAGCCAGGCGACGAGCGGTCCGGCGAACTCGGCCAACCTGTCATCGACGGCCAAATGATTGCGCCAGGCCTCGCACCGCAGCGCGTCCCACCGGGCCATTAGATCGCGACGTTCAGGCCCGGCTTCTGCGTCCAGCAGCAGGGCTTCCCAAATCCGCACGAAACCCGCCTCAGACCTGGCGCGCAGGCTCAGATAGTGCTGGATCAAGGCCAGCAAGTTGTCCCGTTCGACGGGCAGGCCGGCGACGGCTTGGAAAAACCTGTCGTGAAACGCCGCGTCCCGGTGCAGGGCCTCTTCGCCCACCGCCTGGATCAAGCCGGACTTGGCGCCGAACAGATTGACTATGACGGTCGTGCTCTTGCCGACGGCCTGGGCCAGATCGCGCAAGGTAAGGCTGTTCAGCCCCTCTGCGGTCGCATGCGCGATCGCAGCTTCGACGATCTGCTGGGCGTCGATGGCGCGGCTGGTCGTTGCGGGAGCGAGCATGAGGGCTTCAATGCCGGGCAGACTGGCGTGTGTCGAGTGCGATCGAGCACTGCAACGACGTGTTCAGAAGGCGCACCGAACTCCTGACCAAACAGGAGCGACCTCGCTGTTTTAGAGATCAGGGCGTAAAGTCGATGGTGCGTTCGAAAGGGGCATCGACGGCGCGGCCGTTTTCAGTGATCGGGGTGACCTCGGCATCGCTCATCAGGGCAAGGGCGGCTTCGCCGAAGCCCAGGCCGGGGCGGCTTTCTTCCAAGACAACGCAGTCGGTGACGCGGCCGGACGCTAGGGCCGTGCAGCGCAGGCGGACGCTGAAGTGGTCGGCGGCGGGCTGCTGAACAGATGTGCGCTCGATGGCCGGGGTGGTTGCAGCTTCGAGATCTGCGTCACGCAGCATTGGGGCATTGGGGGCGCCCAGCAGGGTGGTCATCAAGGTCAGGCTGAGGATCAGGGTCATGGCAAATCTCGCTCGCCTGACATTAAGATTTGACGGCGACCTCTGTTCCCTCGAACGCGGAATTGTCCTGGAAGGTGTGGCCGAACTGTTGTGACGCTAACCCGCGAGCGGCGCATAGGGTCTGAGGCTGGCCTGGCGAGCGTCGCACAAGGTCTTCAGCCAAGTGCGCACAGTTCGCATGCGGGCGGTGTCGTGAACGTCCCTGTGGGTGGCCAGCCAGAAGCGGCGCTCGATCAGGACGGACGGCAGGACGCGCACCAGGCCTTTGGCGAGGAAGCAGGGCAGGACGCCGATGCCGCCGCCGGCCGCGATGATCTCCTTCTGGGCGCGGATCGAGGACGAGGCGACGTGGGGCGTCAGGCCGGGGCGCACCTCGTCCAGGTATCGCAGCTCCGGCGCATAGATCAGGTCATCGATATAGCCGACGATGTCGAAGGCGGCCAGGTCGTCGACAGTCCGGGGCGCGCCATGCTGCGCCAGATGGTCGGGCGAGGCGTAGAGGGCCAGCTGATAGGGCGTCAGCGGCTCGACGATCAGACGCGCGGCGTCAGGCGCGGCCAGGGTGATCGCCATGTCCACCTCGCGCCGGGTCGGCGACAGGAAGCCGGAGGTGGCCGCCAGCTCGATCCGCAGGCCGGGACTGGTGCGGCGCAAGGCGGGCAGGGCGGGGGCCACGATGCTGACGCCGAACCCTTCCGAGGCGCTGATGCGCACGACGCCGGCCAGGGTGTCGGACTGGGTCACGCGGGCGGCGGCCTCCATCGCGCTTTCGGCCTCCAGCCCCATGTCGAGCAACTGGGCGCCGGCCGCCGTCAGCTGAAGGCCGGTGGTGGACCGGACGACGAGGGTGGATTTCAGCGTGCTTTCCAGCCGCGCCACGCGTCGCCCGACGGTAGCCGCATCCACGCCCAGCCGCACGGCCGCGCCGCCCAGCGATCCTGCCCGCGCGGCGGCGATGAAGATGCGAAGGTCGTCCCAGTCAAACATGGCGAATGATCCCGTCATGCAAAAATGCAGAAAGCTGTCTGCAACTTTGCATTATCGACCTGCGGTGCGGGGTGATAGCCATAGGCAAACAAAAGAACGATCAGGGAGATCCAGGCCATGCGCGACATTCGCCACTTCATCGACGGTGCGGCCTTCGATGGCGCATCCGGTCGTTTCGGCGACGTGTTCGATCCCAACACGGGCGACGTTCAGGCGCGCGTGCAACTGGCCACGACCGGCGAGGTCGATCGCGCGGTCCAGGCGGCGCAGAACGCCTTCGACGGCTGGGCCAGCACCAATCCGCAGCGCCGCGCCCGCGTCATGTTCGACTTCAAACGCCTGGTCGAGGCGCGGATGGATGAACTGGCCGAACTGCTGTCGTCCGAGCACGGCAAGGTTATCGCCGACTCCAAGGGCGACATCCAGCGCGGGCTGGAAGTGATCGAGTTCGCCTGCGGCATCCCCCACGCGCTGAAGGGCGAGTATACGCAAGGCGCCGGCCCCGGCATCGACGTCTATTCGATGCGCCAGCCGCTGGGCGTGGTCGCGGGCATCACCCCGTTCAACTTCCCCGGCATGATCCCGATGTGGATGTTCGGCGTGGCCATCGCGGTCGGCAACACCTTCGTGCTGAAGCCGTCGGAGCGGGATCCGTCCTTGCCGGTGCGTCTGGCCGAACTGATGCTGGAGGCCGGGGCGCCGAACGGCGTGCTGAACGTGGTGCATGGCGACAAGACGGCGGTCGACGCCATCCTGACCCATCCGCTGGTCCACGCCGTCAGCTTCGTCGGCTCGTCCGACATCGCCCACTATGTCTATCAGACCGGCGCCGCCAACCATAAGCGGGTCCAGGCCATGGGCGGGGCCAAGAACCACGGCATCGTCCTGCCTGACGCGGACATGGATCAGGTGATCAAGGATCTGTCGGGCGCAGCCTATGGCTCGGCGGGCGAACGCTGCATGGCGCTTCCGGTCGTGGTGCCGGTCGGCAAGCAAACAGCTGACCTTTTGCGCGAGCGGATGGTAGCGGAAATCCCGTCGATGCGTGTCGGCGTCTCGACCGATGCGGGCGCCCACTATGGCCCCGTCGTCACCGCCCAGCACCGAGACCGCATCGCCGGCTGGATCGAGAAGGGCGTGCAGGAAGGCGCCGAACTGGTCGTCGATGGCCGCGACTTCAGCTTGCAGGGCCACGAGAAGGGCTATTTCATCGGCCCGTCGCTGTTCGACCATGTGAAGCCCGAGATGTCGTCCTACCAGGAGGAGATCTTCGGCCCCGTCCTGCAGATCGTGCGGGCGGAGACGTTCGAGGAGGCGCTGGCCCTGCCGTCGAACCACCAGTACGGCAACGGCGTCGCCATCTTCACCCAGAACGGTCGTGCGGCGCGCGACTTCGCCGCCCGGGTCAATGTCGGCATGGTCGGCATCAATGTGCCGATCCCGGTGCCGGTCGCCTATCATACCTTCGGCGGATGGAAGCGCTCGGCCTTCGGCGACATCAACCAGCACGGCATGGAGGGCGTCCGCTTCTGGACCAAGACCAAGACCGTGACGGCCCGCTGGCCGGACTCGACTCTGGAGTATTTGGACAGTTCATTCGTCATTCCGACGATGCGCTGAGGCCGTCATGGATTTCGCCCTTACCGACGACCAGCGCGCCATTCAGGACGCGGCCCGCGCCTTCGCCGACGCAGAGCTGGCGCCCCATTCGGCCCGCTGGGACGAGGACAAGCATTTCCCCGTCGATGTGATGAAACAGGCGGCCGAGATGGGCTTCTGCGGCATCTACACGGCTGAGGAACACGGCGGCATGGCCCTGGGCCGGGTCGAGGCGGCGCTGATCTTCGAGGAATTGTCGCGCGGCGACGTGGCGACGGCGGCCTTCATCTCGATCCACAATATGGCGACGTGGATGATCGACCGGTTCGGGTCGGACGATCTGCGCGGCCGGTTCGTGCCGGATCTGGTCGGTATGGAGAAGATCGCCAGCTACTGCCTCACTGAGCCCGGCTCAGGCTCCGACGCGGCGGCGCTGCGGACCACGGCGGTGCGCGACGGCGACCACTATGTGCTGAACGGATCCAAAGCCTTCATCTCGGGCGCGGGGACCAGCGACCTCTATGTCGTCATGGTCCGCACAGGTGGGGAGGGCGCGAAGGGCGTGTCCGCCATCGTCGTCGAGGCCGGGACGCCCGGCCTGTCGTTCGGCGCGCAGGAACGCAAGATGGGCTGGAACGCCCAACCGACCGCCATCGTCCAGTTCGACGACTGCCGCGTGCCGGTCGCCAACTTGCTGGGAGAGGAAGGCGCGGGCTTCCGCTACGCCATGGCCGGGCTGGACGGCGGGCGTCTGAACATCGCCGCCTGTTCGCTGGGCGGGGCGCGGCTGGCGCTGGAGACGGCTCAGGATTACGTGGCCACGCGTAAGCAGTTCGGCCGTCCGATCGGCGAGTTCCAGGCGCTGCAGTTCCGCCTGGCCGATATGGCGACGGACCTTGAGGCTGCGCGGCTGATGGTGCTGCGCGGCGCCTGGGCCATCGACAACGACCACCCGGAAAAGACCAAATGGTGCGCCATGGCCAAGCGCCAGGCCACCGACGCCTGTTTCCAGATCGCCGACGAGGCGCTGCAACTGCATGGCGGCTACGGCTATCTGAAGGACTATCCGCTGGAACGGATCGTGCGCGACCTGCGGGTCCACCGTATCCTCGAAGGCGCCAACGAGATCATGCGCGTGATCATCGCGCGGGAGATGGCGCGAGGATGATGACCTTGCGTGCGCCATCTGCTATTCTGACCATAATGGTCAGGAGCCTGTGATGCGTGAAGTCGGGATACTGGAAGCTAAGACTGGCCTGTCCGGTCTCGTGGCGGAAGTCGAACGTACAGGCGAGGGGATCGTACTGACGCGACATGGCCGCGCGGCGGCGAAGATTGTACCGATTAGTCAGATTCCGCAGCGTGATCCACAGACGTGGCGACAGGTGGTCGAGGGCATTCTCGCGCGTCGGGATGCTCAACCGGTCGTGGCGGGCTTTGACGACCTCAGTTGGGATGAATTGAAACGGATCGCGCGCGGTGATGATCGTTACGATTGATGCATCGGCGGCGGCCTCCTGGATTTTCCCGCGCCAAGCCTCGGCCGCCGCTGACGCTTTTCTGGCCAGCAGCGCTGATCGCCGCTTCGCGGCGCCTGGCATATTCGCATGGGAGGTAGGCAACCTGATTGCAACGCGGGCGCGTCGCGCAAATCTCGAACCCGGCGATTTGATCGATCGTCTGGCGGGACTGGGGATCGAGATTGCATCGTCGCCGACCAGCGAAAACGTGTTCGGTTTCATCGACGCCGCGATGAAGCACGACCTGACTTTGTTCGATACTGCCTACCTCTTGCACGCCCTTGGTCACGGCGGTGGGTTGGCGAGCCGGGACGCCGGCTTGCTGAAGGCCGCCATGGCTGCCGGCGTGGATGTTTTTGACCTGCGCGACTGACCGTCATGAGACGCATCAATGAAAAGGGACACATGGCGATGACGTCGAAGTCATGACCGAACCTGAAATCATCATCCGTATCGAGAACGGCGTCGGACGCATCACTCTGAACCGGCCCAAGGCGATCCATGCGCTGAACCGGTCGATGTGCGAGGCGATGACGGAGGCGCTGCTGTCCTGGCGCGACGACGTCTCGGTGCAGTCGGTATTGATCGACCATGCGGGCGAGCGCGGATTCTGCGCCGGGGGCGACATCCGCATGATCGCCGAGAGCGGGGCGGGCGATGCGTCTGAGGCCAGGGCCTTCTTCCTGGCCGAATACCGGCTGAACCATCTGATGTTCGAATATCCCAAGCCGATCACGGCCATCGTGGACGGCATCGTCATGGGCGGCGGAGTCGGGATCTCTGAGCCGGCGGACATCCGCGTGGCGACCGAGCGGACGACCTACGCCATGCCCGAGACGGGGATCGGCCTCTTTCCCGACGTGGGCGGGGGCTGGTTCCTGCCGCGTCTGCCCGGCCAGACCGGCGTCTGGCTGGCGTTGACGGGCGCGCGGCTGAAGGCGGCGGACACGGTGGCGCTGGGCATCCACACCCACTTCATCCCCCTGATCGACATCGAAGGATTCAAAGGGGCGCTGCTGTCGAATCCAACCGATCCGCTTGAAGAAGCGGACCGTTACGCCTGCCCGACCGAGCCGGAAGAGGCGCCGCTGAACGCCCACCGCGAGGCCATCGACCGGCTGTTCGGCTTCGACACGGTCGAGGAAATTTTCGCGGCCCTGGAGGCGGACGGCTCGGACTGGGGCCTGGCACAGCTGGCGCTCTTGAACACCAAGTCGCCCCAGTCGTTGAAGGTGTCGCTGCGCCAGATCCGCACCGGCGCAGGTCTGGCCAGCTTCGCCGAGAACATGGCGATGGAATACGCCCTGGGCGGTCGCGTGGTGCGGACCCATGACTTCCAGGAGGGCGTGCGCGCCGTGATCGTGGACAAGGACAATGCGCCGAAATGGTCCCCGGCGGACCTGTCGGGCGTTACGGATGCGACGCTGGACGCGCTGTTCGCGTCGCTGCCGGACAATGAAAAATGGACGCCGCTGCCCTGACAGCGACGCCGATATAGGGAGAGAGACCATGACCAAGATCGCCTTCATCGGCCTGGGCAATATGGGCGGCGGCATGGCCGCGAACCAGGCCAAGGCGGGCCATGCGGTCACCGCCTTCGACCTGTCGCCCGCCGCGCTGGAGCGGGCCAGCGCGGCGGGTTGCGGCTCGGCCGCTTCGGTCGCCGAGGCTGTGAAAGACGCCGAGGTCGTCATCACCATGCTGCCCGCCGGCCCGCATGTGCTGAAGGTCTATTCGGAGCAGATCATCGGCGCCGCGCCGTCATCGGCCCTGCTGCTGGACTGCTCGACCATCGACGTTGAGACGGCGCGCAAGGTCGCCGGTCTGGCCAAGGCCGCCGGTTACGCCTTCGCCGATGCGCCGGTGTCGGGCGGTACGGCGGCGGCGGATGCAGGAACGCTGGCTTTCATGGTCGGCTGCGACGAGGGCGAGTTCGGCCGCGTCGAGGCGGCGCTGGAGCCCATGAGCCGCATCACCATCCGCGCCGGCGACCACGGAGCCGGTCAGGCGGCCAAGATCTGCAACAACATGCTGTTGGGCATCTCCATGCTGGGCACCTGCGAGGCCATCGCCCTGGCCGAGAAGCTGGGCCTGGATCCCAAACGCTTCTTCGAGATCGCGTCCAAGTCGTCGGGCCAATGCTGGAGTGTCAGCAGCTATTATCCCTGGCCCGGCCCTGTGCCGACGGCGCCGTCCAACCGCGACTATCAGGGCGGGTTCGCCACGGCCATGATGCTGAAGGACCTGAAGCTTGCTCAGGATGCGGCGGCCAAGTCGGGCGCCTCGACGCCGTTGGGCGCTCAGGCTGAGGCCATGTACGCCCTGTTCGACGGCATCGGTCACGGCGGTCGCGACTTTTCCGCCATGCTGCAGATGTTACGCGGCCGGTTGTCGGATCTGAATCCCGCTTGAGGATCGACGCATCGTCGAAATGAGGTCTGCATCGTTCGGTGATGCAGACCTTTTTCATGTCTGCCCAGCGATTCGTTCTGTCGTCCTGCGGTGCGGCCAAGACGCGCGGCCGACACGCACCGCCATTTTTGCAGGCAGGTGTGGCGTGAGCAAAAACCTTCGCTTCCACAACGTTTTACTTGCTTTCCGTCGTTCTCGATGACCGACCTTCGGCGAGAAATAGCCTAAAATGCGGCCGAACGTGGCTTGCGGCTCACATTGCTCCTGTGTCATGTAACCGCTTACATCATCTATCGACGGATCTTCGAGAAGGGGCCGGGACGGTAGGGAGCAGGGAGAGACCGATTGGATATGGCCGCGCCAACCGCAGCGCCGTCTGCGACGCATGAGGGTTCGCCTTTCGCCAAGGCCGCGACCATGCGCGACGTGGCCGAACGCGCCCAGGTGTCGGTGGCGTCCGTCTCTCGCGTGCTGAACGGGCTGGGCGTGACCTCCGACGCGACGCGCCAGCGGGTGCTCGATGCCGTGGAACATCTGCGTTACGTGCCGCACTTCGGCGCCCGCAGCCTGTCGACCAGCAAGAACGACACGATCGGCGTCATCCTGCCCGACCTGTTCGGCGAGTTCTTCTCGGAGCTGATCCGGGGCATGGACCTGGCCGCGCGCGCCCACGGCAAACACCTGATCGTCTCCAGCTCGCATGACGGCGCTGACGACACCCTGGCCGCCGTTCGGTCGATGCGGGGGCGGGTGGACGGAATGATCGTGCTGTCGCCGCATCTGGGCGCGGCGAACCTGGCGTCGGAGTTCGCGGGCCGCATGCCAGTGCTGCTGATGAACGGCGGCAAGGCCGAGGCGGGACGCGCCGCCATCATGATCGACAACCACGGGGGCGCCGTCGCCGCCGTCGAACATCTGATCGCCACCGGCCGTCGTCGCATCGCCCACATTCGCGGCGCCGCCGGCAACATCGAGGCCGATACCCGCGCGGCGGGCTATGCCGCAGCGCTGGATGGTCATGCCCCCATCATCGTCGAGGGCGACTTCTCCCAGGCCTCGGGCCACCGCGCCGCGACCCGGTTGCTGGCCATGTCGGAGCGGCCCGACGCCGTCTTCGCCGCCAACGACATGATGGCCGTCGGCGCGCTTCTGGCCTTCCAGGAAGCGGGCGTGCGCTGCCCTGAAGACATCGCCGTCGTCGGTTTCGACGACGTGCCCATCGCCGCCCTGATGCGGCCCGCGCTGACCACCATGCGCGTCAATATCGCGGAAATCGGCCGTCGAGGCGTCGAACGCCTGATCGGTCTCGTTCAGGCCGGCCAGAACGCCGAGGCCCCGGACACCGCTTGCGAAATCGTTCGGCCGATCTTGGTCGAGCGCCAGTCCACCGCGGCGGATGCTTCCGCCAGGTTCAACAAAGGGTAGGCCAGCCATGTCGCTGAAAACCGATCCCGTCAGGAGGGGAGAGCTCAGGATGAACCAGTTCAACACGCGTAAGGCCGCCCTGGCCGCCGCATCGGCCATCGCCATCAGCATGGCGTTTGTCGGCGCGGCGCACGCGCAGAATGCGACGACGACGCTGCGTGGCGCCGTCTTCGACGGTCAGACGGCGGAAGCCGGCGCGACGGTCGTCGCGACCGAAGTTTCCACCGGGTATGCCACGCGTTCGCGCGTCGGCGGCGACGGTCGTTACGTGCTGTCGGGCCTGCGTCCCGGCACCTACCGCGTGCAGGTGACCAGTGCGGACGGTTAGACGGCGGAAGAGACCGTCACCCTCGCCCTGGGCCAGGTCGGAACCCTGAACCTGGACGTCGCGGCGACCGCCACGACCGGCGCGGCGACGGATGGCGCGACGGAGCTGGGCGACATTGTCGTCACCGGTCGCCGCGTCTTTGAGGTTCGCACGCCTGAGGTCGCCACCAATGTGACGCAGCAGCAGATCAACAACCTGCCGCAGATCAGCCGCAACTTCCTGAACTTCGCCGCTCTGGCTCCCGGCCTGCGGGTGACGGAAGACGACACCGAGCGGACGATCTCCGCCGGCGGCCAAACCGCCCAGGCGATCAACGTCTTCATCGATGGCCAGAACCGCAAGTCGCTGATCAACGACGGCGGTGTAGCCGGTCAGGACGACAGCCGCGGCACGCCCTTCCCGCAGGGCGCGGTGCAAGAGTTCCGCGTCATCAGCCAGAACTTCAAGGCCGAGTACGAGCAGGCCGGTTCGGCCATCATCACCGCTGTCACACGCTCAGGCACCAACGAGTTTCATGGCGACGTCTTCGCTTTCTATCAAGACCCGGATTGGGTCGCTCAGGACGAGATTTCCGAGCGTCGCGGCGCCGAAAAGGCCCCGGTGCGTCGTCTGCAATACGGCGCCAGCCTGGGGGGGGCGATCATCCAGGACCGCCTGCACTTCTTCGGCGCCTACGAGCGCAAGGATGAAGACCGCGTCGCCCAATCCTTCCTGAACCGCACCGAATACAACGACTTTTTCGCAGCGGATTTGGGCACGGTCTCGACGCCCTATGAGCAGGACGTCTTCTTCGGCAAGCTGTCGTGGCAGATCGACGACCGTCAGCGTCTGGAGTTCAGCACCGAATACAAGACGGAAGAGGACATTCGCGGCGCCAGCGGCCAGAACGCCCCGAGCCGCGCCGCCCGCAACAACGGCGAGACCCAGGCCTTCAACCTGCGCCACCAGTTCCAGGGTCAGCATTTCCTGAACGAGTTCGCGATCGACTATCTGAAGTCGAGCTACGAGCAGTCGGTGATCAACGGATCGGACTATGGTCGCGAATACGTCATTTTCCGCGATGACAGCGCGACCACGCCGGGCTTCCAGTACAATATCAACAACCGCGACTCGACCGTATTTACGGCCGGCGGTCGCGCCGATGCCCAGTTCCTGGAGCAGAAGAGCACGACGATCCGCAACGATCTGACCATCCCGGATCTGGCATGGATGGGCACGCACACGATCAAGATCGGTGCGAAATACTCGATGCAGAACTACTTTGTGCAGAAGGATTTCGGACGTAACCCGACGTTCGTCTACGACATCGAAGCGCGTCCCGAAATCAACGGCAGCCGCACCATTCCGGTCGCTGTGAACCTGGGGGTCGCCGTGCCTCCGGCTGACGTGGATAACAATGTCATCGGTCTGTATATTCAGGACGACTGGCAAATCACCGACAAGCTGGAAATCAACCTCGGCATCCGTTGGGATTACGAGGACAATGCGGTCAACAACGACTATCGCACGCCCGATTCCATCCGGAACATGCTGACGGCGATCCAGAACCTGCCCAACTATGATTTCCCGTCCTACTTCAACCCTTCGGACTATGTTTCCGACGGTGATCGCAAGGCCTTCAAGGGCGCCTTCCAGCCGCGCTTCGGCTTCTCGTATGATGTGTTCGGCGATGAGCAGACAGTCATCTTCGGTGGAGCGGGCCGCTACTACGACCGTATCGGCTTCAACTTCGCCTTCGACGAACGCTTCAAGCCCTTCCAATTCAACAAGAGCATCTACTTCTCGAACGCCGGTGGTCCGCGTGGCGGACAACAGACGATCGCCTGGGATCCGCGTTACCTGACGCCAGCCGGTCTCGATCCCCTGCTGGCGGCCAGCCCCGGCGCAGGCGAGGTCTTCCTGGTCAAAAACGACTTCGAGCCGCCGCGCACGGATCAGTTCAACATCGGCGTGCGCCAGAAGTTCGGACGCTGGCAGACGGCGCTGACCTTGGCCGCAGGTCACACCGAGGGTGAATCGGCCTGGAACATCGCCAACGCCCTCACCGAGACCGGAGGTCGGTTCAATGGCCCGACGCCAGGTTCGGTCGGCTTCACGCAGTTCCGCAACCTGATCTTCTTCCAGAACACTGACAAGGAACGGGACTACAAGGCGATCTACTTCACCGCCGACAAGCCGTACAATGCTGAGGATCGCTGGGGCTTCAACGTCGCCTACACCTATATGGACGCGACCCAGAACGGCAGCCGCGACAACGGCTACGGCGCCTTCGACTTCGACTACAACACGCCTGCCCAGTCGCCCAAATATCGGTCGTCCACGGACGAGCGTCACCGCATCGTGGCGTCCGGCACCCTGGGTCTGCCCGCCGACTTCCTGCTGTCGGGCATCGTCACCCTGGGTTCGGGTCTGCCGTACAACATCAACGACTGCCCGAGCGCGCCGGTCGGTGGTCCCAACATCTGCTGGAACGCGGGCAATCCCGAGAAGCGGGCCTTCTTCCCTGGCTTCAACTTCGCCTATCGTCAGGTCGATCTGCGCCTCACCAAGGGCTTCGACGTCTTCGGCGGACAGCGGGTCGAGTTCATCGCCGACGCGATCAACATCTTCAACTTCACCAACTTCAACGCGTTCGACACCGGCTTCAACAGCCCACGCTACGGCGCGGGAACCGGGGTCTTCCTGCCGACCCGCAGCTTCCAGGTGGGTCTGCGCTACTCCTTCTAAGAACCTGAGCCTGGGCCGTCTTCCGCTTGTCGGAAGGCGGCCTTTTTTGATTTCCGTAAAAACAGTGAGCGTGCCCATGAACCGCCGAAACTTTCTGATGCGAACGACGGCTGGAGCGGCCGCCTTGGCGGTCGGGGTTCCAGTGGCGGCGGTGGCGCAGCAGGCGGTTACGGGGGCGGTGAACGGGACGGAGCGGCGGCCCTTGAGGCTGGATCGCGAGATCGAGGAGCTTCAGGAGCGGACGTTCCGCTGGTTCGAGAAGGTCACGGATCGGCGCACGGGTCTGACGCCGGATCGCTGGCCTACGCCGTCCTTCTGTTCGGTGGCGGCGGTCGGGTTCGCCCTGACCTGCTGGCCGGTGGGCGTCGAGCGCGGCTGGATGAGCCGGGCCGAGGCGCGTGAGCGGACCCTGACCACGCTGCGGTTCTTCCATGACTTGCCGCAGGGGCCGGAGGCGACCGGCACTGCGGGTCACAAGGGGTTCTTCTATCATTTCCTGGACATGGAGACCGGGCTGCGGTTCGCGCAGAACGAGCTGTCCACCGTCGATACGGCCCTGCTGATCGGCGGCATGTTGTTCGCAGCCCGATACTTCGACGGCCGCCATGCCGACGAAGCCGAGATCCGCCAGAAGGCGCAGGCCATCTACGAACGGATCGAATGGCTGTGGGCCGTGATCCGCGACAACCGCATCACCATGGGCTGGCACCCCGAGAGCGGCTTCATTCCCTCGGACTGGCACGTCTATAACGAAGGCATGCTGGTGCTGCTGCTGGCCGTGGGCAGCCCGACACATCCGGTGTCGGTCAATGTCTGGCACGAATGGGCCGCCAGCTACGACGAGAGCTGGACCGATCGCTGGGGCAGCTGGCACCTGAACTTCGCGCCCATCTTCGGGCATCAGTACAGCCATATGTTCATCGACTTCCGCGGCATTCAGGACGCCTGGATGCGGGGGCAGTCGGCCCAGCTGGGCGAACAACTCGACTATTTCGAGAACAGCCGCCGCGCCGTCTATGCGCAACAGAAATACGCCCACGACAACGTCGCGGGCTGGGCCGGCTATTCGTCCGAGGTCTGGGGCCTGACGGCCTGCGACGGGCCGGGCGACTTCAAACAGGTCATCGACGGCAAGGAGCGCGAGTTCTTCAGCTATTCTGCGCGGGGACCAGGCGAGCGCGACGACGGCACCATCGCCCCCACGGCTGCGGCCAGCTCGATCGCCTTCGCGCCCGAGATCGTCGTACCCTGCATCAAGGCGATGAAGCAGAAATACGGGGCCGGCATCTATACCGAGTGGGGCTTCCTCGACAGCTTCAACCCGACCCTGACGGTGCGCGACGGGCCTTTGCAGCACGGCAAGATCGTGGACGGCGTCGGCTGGGTGGACGGCGACTATCTGGGCATCGACCAGGGGCCGATCGTTATCATGACCGAGAACCACAGGTCCGAGTTCGTCTGGCGCTACATGCGCGGCGAGCCCAATATCCGTCGCGGGCTGGAGATTTCGGGCTTCACCGGCGGATGGCTGAACGCATGACGCAGACCGCCCATAGGCGCGCGGCCTTGGCCCTGATGGCGGGAGGGGCGGCTGCGGCCTGCACCCCGCGCCGTGACGGCGAGACCGTGCTGCGCTTTTGGGCCATGGGCAATGAGGGCGGAACCGTCGGGCAACTGATGCCCGAGTTCGAGCGGCGCAATCCGGGCGTTCGGGTCTCGGTTCAGCCCCTGCCGTGGACGGCGGCGCACGAGAAGCTGCTAACCGCCTATGCCGGGGCCTCGCTGCCGGACGTCAGCCAGATCGGCAATACCTGGGTGGCGGAGCTGACGGCCATCGGCGCCCTGTCGCCGACCCCGCCCGAGGCGGCGAACCTGCTGACCGACCAGTTCCCGGCGGTGCTGGAGACCAACCAGATCGCCGGCCGAGCCATGACTACGCCCTGGTATGTGGACACGCGGCTGCTGTTCTATCGCAAGGATTTGCTGGCGCGGGGCGGTTTTGCGGTGCCGCCCGAGGACTGGGCCGAATGGAAGCGGGCCATGCACGCGATCAAGCGGGTGGCGGGGGGCGACAACTACGCCATCCTGCTGCCGCTGAACGAATTCGAGCAACTGCTGACGTTCGGGCTTCAGATCGACGAGCCGCTGCTGCGCGACCGGGATACGCGGGGAAACTTCTCCAGCCCCGGTTTCATCGCGGCCCTGGCCTTCTATCGCAGCCTGTTTGCGGAAGGTCTGGCGCCCCTGGCCTCGGCGACGCAGATTTCCAACGTCTGGACCGAGTTCGCCAAGGGCTATTTCAGCTTCTACTTTTCAGGCCCTTGGAGCGTGGGGGATTTCCGCAGCAAGCTGCCCGCGTCGTTCCAGCCGAACTGGGCCACGACCGGCGTGCCGGGACCGAACGGCCTGGGCGCGTCGGCGCCGGGCGGGTCCAGCCTGGCGGTGTTCAAGTCGTCGCCGCACCAGGACGCGGCCTGGGCGTTGGTCCGCTATCTGTCCGAGCCGGCCGTGCAGGCCCGGTTCAACACCATCGTCGGCGACCTGCCCGCGCGCCAGAGCGCCTGGGACATTGCGGGGGTCGAGCGTGATCCGATGTTGGCGCCGTTCCGGGGGCAGTTGGCGCGCGCCAAGGCGGTGCCCAAGGTACCCGAGTGGGAGCGGATCGTCACGGAGATGCAGATCGTCGCCGAACGGATGGTGCGCGGCGAATACAGCCCTGAGACCGCCGCCGCCGAGATCGACCGCCGCGCCGACCGCCTTCTGGAAAAGCGCCGCTGGATGATGGAACAGGGCAGGGCCGTATGACCGTGGTTGATCCGACATTGGCTAAGGTCAGGCCGTCGCGGGGACGCGGCGCACGCGAACGCGCCGCCTGGGCCTTCGTCGCCCCGGCCCTGATCGCCATCGGCCTGTTCTTCGCCCTTCCGGTGATCGCGGCCTTGTTGCTCAGTCTGACCGACTTCGACATCTACGCCCTGGCGAACCTGGACAATCTGCGTTTCGTCGGGCTGCAGAATTATGAGCGGCTGCTGACCAATCCCCTGTTCTGGGGGGCGATGAAGAACACCCTGACCTTCGCCGTCCTGGGCGTGCCGCTCTCCATTGCGGCCTCTCTGGCGGCGGCGGTGATCCTGAATGCGCGGGTGGTGAAGTGGCGGCCGATCTGGCGGGTGATGTTCTTCGCCCCGTACGTCACCACACTGGTCGCGACGGCCGTGGTCTGGCGCTATCTGCTGCACACCCGATACGGCGTCATCAACTGGGGCCTGGAGAGCATCGGCCTGCCCGCGGTGGACTGGCTAGGTGACCCGTCGACCTCGATCCCCGCCATCCTGATGTTCGTGGTCTGGAAGATCTTCGGCTACAATATGCTGATCTTCCTGGCGGTTCTTCAGACGGTGCCGGACGACCTTTACGAGGCCGCGCGCATTGACGGCGCCGGGTCGTGGAAGCAGTTCCGCCATGTGACCCTGCCGGCCATCGCCCCGACCATGCTGCTGGTCTCGATCATCTCGGTCGCCAGCTTCTTCCAGCTGTTCGCCGAACCCTATGTGATGACACAAGGGGGGCCGGCCCAGAGCACGGTGACGGTGCTCTACTTCATGTATGAAGAGGGCTTCAAATGGTGGAACCTGGGCTCGGCCAGCGCCGTGGCCTTCGTCCTGTTCCTGTGCATCCTGGCCATCACCCTGGTCCAGTTGGCCGTCGCCAAGCGGGTGGGGGCGTATCAATGAAAATCCGCGCGATCCTGCTCAACCTCGCCGTCGCGCTGATCGCCCTGATCGTCCTGTTCCCGCTGGTCTGGATGGTGTCGGTCAGCTTCATGGCGACGGGCGAGGCGGCCGTCTTCCCGCCGCCGCTGCTGCCCTCGCACTGGACGCTGGAGCATTACCGCGACCTGTTCCTGAACCAGGGCATGGGCCGTTATCTGTGGAACAGCTTCGCCCTGGCGACCCTGGCGACCATCCTGGCGCTCAGCTTCACCGTCCCGGCCGGCTACGCCTTCGCCAAGCTGAAGTTCGCCGGACGCGAGCGGTTGTTCCAGTTCCTGGTCGCCGCCCTCGTGGTGCCGGCCCAGATCGGCACCCTGCCGCTGTTCCTGATGCTGAAGTCGATGGGCCTGGTGAATACCTACGCCGGGGCCCTGGTGCCCTGGCTGGCCTCGATCTTCGGCCTGTTCCTGGTGCGCCAGTATGCGCTGAGCATTCCCGACGAGATGCTGGAGGCCGCCCGCATCGACGGCGCCAGCGAGGGCCAGATCTTCCGCCGCGTGGTCCTGCCGACGTTGCAGCCGATCATCGTGACCCTGGGCCTGTTCGTCTTCCTGGGCAGCTGGAACGACTTCCTGTGGCCGCTGATCATCCTGACGGATCAGTCGAACTATACCCTGCCGGTCGCGCTGGCCGCCCTGTCGCGCGAGCATGTGCAGGACATCGAGCTGATGATGGCCGGCGCCGTCGTCACGGTCGCGCCCGTGCTGATCCTCTTCCTCGCCCTGCAACGCTACTACATCCGCGGCATGCTCGCGGGCAGCGTAAAGGGCTGACCAGAACTGCGAGTTTCGATGCGTAACCTCCTGCTGGCCGCCGCCTCGGTCCTGACCCTCGCTCTGGCGGCGCCCGCCGTCGCGCAGGAGGCGCGCGTTCTCGACAGCATGGACGACGCGGCGCGGTGGGAGGCCAGCGCCTCGACCGACGTTCACGCCGCCGTCTCCGCCGTCGCCGGCCATGACGGACGGGCGGTGCGGCTCGATTACGATTTCGACGGCAAGGCGGGTTATGCGGTGCTCAGCCGGCCGCTGCCGTTCGACCTGCCCGACAACTACGAAATCAGCTTCTGGGTGCGTGGCGCCGGGCCGATCAACACCTTCGAGGTCAAGCTGACCGACGCCTCGGCCGACAATGTCTGGTGGAAGCAGACCGCCCGCTACGACTTCCCCGACGGCTGGACCCGGTTCGTCATCAAGCGTCGTCAGGTGTCCAAGGCCTGGGGGCCCAGCCCCGAAAACATCCTGCGTCGCGCCGAGCGGGTCGAGTTCGTCGTCGTCGCGGCCGACGGCGGCAAGGGGGCGATCGAGATCGACCAACTGACCCTGCGCGCCCTGCCGGTCGATCCGCCGGTCCCGCCCCAGCCGGTGGCCAGCGACGGACGGTCTGAGACGACCGCCGCCAACGCCGTCGATCTCGATCCGAAAACCGCCTGGACCCCGCCGGTGGGCGAGGCCTCGGCCCTGACGCTGGACCTGGGCTACGAACGCGAGTTCGGCGGCCTGACCCTGCGCTGGGGGGAACGCGGCGCGGCGGTGGACTATCGGGTTTCGGCCTCGACTGACGGGCGGGACTGGCGCGAACTGGTTTCGGTCCAGGGCGGCAATGGCGGCGTCGACTGGTTGCGCACGCCCGAGGCGACGGCGCGCTGGCTGAAGCTGGAGCCGTTGAAGCCCGTTCCGGCGCCGGGCGTGGTCGGTTCGTCCGGCGCGGGCCAGCGGCTGGGCGCGACCCAGGCGACGACCTATGCGTTGAACGAGATCGAGGTCGAACCGCTGGCCTTCGGCGCCGACCCCACGGTCTTCGTCGAGGCGGTGGCCAAGGAGAACCGGCGTGGCCTTTATCCGCGTGGGTTCTCCGGGGAACAGTCCTACTGGACCCTGGTCGGGGTCGATGGGGGCGGCGAGAGCGGCCTGATCGGCGAGGACGGCGCCATCGAACTGCGCCGGGCGGGGCCCAGCATCGAGCCCTTCGTCGTCGACAACGGCCGGCTGATCACCTGGGCCGACGTCGGTATCGAACAGGAGCTGAAGGACAACGACCTGCCGATCCTGTCCGTGACCTGGACCGCCGATGACTGGACGCTGAAGATCACCAGCTTCGCCGACGGTCAGGCCGATCAGGCGCAGTTGGGGGGGCGATACGACCTGACCAACACGTCCAGCCGGCCGCGCACCCTGACCCTGGCCCTTGCCGCGCGGCCGATGCAGGTGAATGCGCCACGTCAGTTCCTGGCCATCCCCGGCGGCGTCAGCCCGGTCGAGAAAATCGCTTGGGACGGCGCCGAACTGGCGTTGAACGACACGGTTCGGATACAGCCGCTGGCGACGCCGGATCAGGTCGCGCTCGCGACTTTCGATGCAGGCAGCGATCCTCAGTCCCTGATCCTGCCGTCCGCGCGGCGACCGGCCGTCCAAGCCCTGACGACGACGGACGCGACCGGCCTGGCTGCCGGCGCCTTGACCTATGATCTGACCTTGCAACCGGGCGAGACGCGCACGGTCGGTTGGGTGTCGCAATTGTCCGGCGAGGATCTGGCGCCCGAGCCGGTGGGGCAGGCGGCCGCGGTTCTGGATACGGTCGAGACACGGCTGGCCGCCGAATGGCGCGAGAAGCTGGACCGGGTCGAGCTGACCCTGCCGCCCGCCGCCCAGCGGATCGAGGACGCGTTGAAGTCTTCGCTGGCCCATATGCTGATGTCGCGTCAGGGGCCGATTCTTCAGCCAGGCACCCGCAGCTACAACCGCTCCTGGATCCGCGACGGGGCGATGATGGCCGAGGGGCTGAACCGGCTGGGCATGGCCGAGCATTCCGCCGACTATCTGCGCTGGTACGCCCCCTATGTGTTCGACAACGGCAAGGTCCCTTGCTGCGTCGATGCGCGCGGCGCCGATCCGGTGCCGGAAAACGACAGCCACGGCGAGTTCGTCTTCCTGGCCGCCGAAACCTACCGCTACACCAAGGACGAAGCCCTGCTGCGCCAGGTCTGGCCCCAGGTTCAGAAGGCCATCGCCTATATGGACGACCTGCGCGCCTCGACCCGGACGGCGGCGTTCGAGGCGCCAGATCAGCGGCATCTTTACGGTCTGCTGCCGCCGACGATCAGCCACGAGGGCTATTCGGACAAGGCGGCCTATTCCTATTGGGACGATTTCTGGGGCCTGCTGGGCTACAAGGACGCGGTCTTCATCGCCGAGACCCTGGGCGATGCAGACGCCGCCGCCCGCTATGCGCAAGCGCGCGATCAGTTCTCCGCCGACATCCGCGCCTCCATTGTCGCGACGGCGCAACATCACGACATCGACTGGATCGCGGGCGCGGCCGACCGGGGCGATTTCGACGCCACCTCGACCACCATCGCCCTGTCGCCTGCGGGCGAGCAGGATAATCTGCCGCCCGAGCTGATGGCGCGAACCTTCGACCGTTATTGGGAAAACTTCCAAAACCGGCTGACTAATCGCACGGCTTGGAAGGACTATACCCCCTACGAATGGCGGCTGGTCGGGGCCTTCGTGCGGCTGGGTCAGAAGGACCGCGCGCTGGCAGTGATGGACTTCCTGATGGCCGATCGCCGGCCCGAGGCCTGGAACGGCTGGGCCGAGGTCGTCGGACGCGAGAAGCGAGAGCCGCGCTTCATCGGCGACATGCCCCACGCCTGGATCAGCTCGGACTATATCCGCTCGGCGCTGGACCTGTTCGCCTATGAGCGGGACCGCGACCACGCCCTGGTGTTGGCGGCGGGCGTGCCGGAGGCCTGGCTGGATACGGCCGAGGGCGTCGGGGTGCGGGATCTGCGCACCGCCTATGGGCCGCTGACCTATGGCTATCGCAAGGAACGTCAGGGGTATGTGCTGACTTTGAGCGGTGAAGCGACGCCGCCGGGCGGGTTCGTGCTGCAATGGCCGGCGGGGCAGGGACGGCCGGAGCGGGTGCGGATCGACGGGCGTGCGGCGACGTGGGCGGGCGACGAGTTGGCGATCCCGCCCGGCGCGCGGCGGGTCGTCCTGAAATGATCCTTCTCCCCTTGGGGGAGAAGGTGAGGCCGGAGGCCTCGGATGAGGGGTATCTATCCGCTTCGAAACGGTAACGGCGAGGCTGGGGAAGCAGCCCCCTCATCCGTCTCGCTACGCGAGCCACCTTCTCCCCCGAGGGGAGAAGGATCTAGAGGCGTTTGAACGCCTTGCCAGTTGCGTCGAACAGATGCGCTTGTTTCGCGGGGACGTGCAGCGTCAGGCGCTCGCCCGCCTTGGCGCGGAGTTCACCCACCAGCTGAACCGTCAGGGTGTCTTCGGACGCTGGATGCTTCAGGTGCGCTATGGTCGTCGCGCCCAAGGTTTCCACGAACATGACCTCGGCGGTCAGCGCATCGCCGTCGCCGGTCGTGGTCAGATGCTCGGGACGGACGCCCAGGGTCACGGCATCGCCCGGCTTAGGCGAGGCGGCGTCAACCGACACCCGGATCGTCTCGCCTGCGGACGTCTTCACCGTAGCGCCAGCAGTCGAGGCTTCCACGATCTCAGCGGCAAGCAGGTTCATCTTGGGGCTGCCGATGAAGCCGGCGACGAACAGGTTGGCGGGGTGTTCGTACAGGTCCATCGGCGCGCCGACCTGCTCGATCCGACCGGCGTTCAGCACCACGATCCGGTCGGCCAGGGTCATGGCCTCGACCTGGTCGTGGGTGACGTAGATCATCGTCGTCTTTAGCTCGGCGTGCAGCCGCGCAAACTCGTAGCGCATCCGCACGCGCAGGGCGGCGTCCAGGTTGGACAAGGGCTCGTCGAACAGGAAGACCTCGGGCTCGCGCACGATGGCGCGGCCGATGGCGACGCGCTGGCGCTGGCCGCCCGACATGGCCTTGGGCTTGCGGTCCAGATAGTCGGTGATGCTCAGCGCCTCGGCGGCGGCGTGGACGCGGCGGTCGATCTCGCCCTTGTCCGTCTTGGCCAGCTTCAGACCGAAGGCCATGTTCTCATAGGCCGTCATGTGTGGGTAAAGCGCATAGGACTGGAACACCATGGCGATGCCCCGGTCCGACGGCGACAGATCGTTGACCACGCGGTCGCCGATGGAGACCTGGCCCGTCGTCGCCTCTTCCAGCCCGGCGATGGTGCGCAGCAGGGTGGACTTGCCGCAGCCCGAGGGGCCGACGAAGACGATGAACTCGCCGTCGGCGATCTCCAGATCGACGCCCTTCAGCACCTCGACGGCGCCGAACGCCTTCTTCACGTCGACCAGACGGACGTTCGCCATGCTTCCTGCTTCCCTTGCCCGTTCCTAGGCCCGTTCCTTGGGCCGTTTCTGTTTTGTCGCACCGTAACCGGTTACATCGCCGGATCAATGGCGCGATAGGTCTCAGCCGCAATCGAATTTGCAAAACTGCAAAAATGGTCTTTCGCAAAACCTTGGCGCTGGCTAGAAGCCCGCCACTGATCGCGGGGAGCATGAGATGACGCAGCGCAAATTTCTGATGGCGACGGCTTCGGTCGCGTGGCTGGCGGCCTCGGCCGTGCAGGCGCAGGATGCGTCTCAGGTCGAGGACATCGTCGTCACCGGCTCGCGGATCGCGGGCGGGGACCGGATCGCGCCGGTCGAGACGGTGGGACGCCAGGCGATCGCCGCCGCCGGGATCGCCGACGCGTCGCAACTGGTCCGCCTGGTCACCGCCAACTCGGGTTCGGAAGCCCAGGTCGATCAGCTGAACCAGCCGCAGAGTTCGGGCACGGCCCAGTTCAACCTGCGCAATCTCGGCCTCGGCTCGACCCTGGTCCTGGTGGATGGCCAGCGCTGGACCAACAGCGCGGTGGTGGCGACGGACGGTTCGGGTTTCGTCGATATCAACTCGCTGGTGCCCATGATCGCCCTGCAACGGGTCGAGGTGGTCAAGGACGGCGCCTCGGCCGTCTATGGCTCGGACGCGGTGGCGGGCGTGGTCAACTTCATCACCCGGCGCGGCGTGGACCGGCCCGAGGTCAGCGCCAAATACGCCGTCGCCGACGGGTCGGAAGAGAGCGTGATCGAGGCCATCGGCGGGCTGAAACTGCTGGGCGGCGACCTGACGCTGGCGGCCTCGCATTTCCATCGTTCGGCCCTGGGGTCGGACGAGCGGGACTTCACCCAGGCCGAACGCTATGGCCGCGCCGCCTGGACCGCCGTGACCAGCTATGGCCAGCCGGGTTCCTATTTCCGGCCCAGCCGCAACGGGTTCTCGCCCGACCCGGCGTGCGGCAATCCGGCGTTCGGGAGCGCCTATCTGAATTCGCCGACGGATGCGTTCTGCCGGCTGGACTATTCCGACTTCTTCGACCTGACGCCGGAGGAGACGCGGACGCAACTGTTCGCGGACTATCGTCGGCCGGTGGGTGACATGACCCTGTCGCTGCAAGGCGCGTGGTCGGCGACCAACACCATCGCGCGCCAGTCGCCGTCGCTGCCGATCCTGGCGCGGTCGCTGACGGTGCCGGCGAACCATCCCGACAATCCGTTCGGTGAGGCGGTGCTGTTCCGGGGGCGTCTGCTGGGCGCCGAAGCGGGGGCGTCGCAGGCCGAGTTCGATTATCGCACCTGGCGCATCGCCGGCGGTCTGGACGGGCGGTTTTCCAACGGCTGGGCCTGGAACCTGAGCGCGACCAGCAGCCGTCAGCATGTCGCATACGACAAGCCCGACACCATCGGCAGCGCCTTGCAGAACGCCCTGAACGGCCTGGGCGGAGCGGGCTGCAACCCGGCGACGGGCGCGCCCGGCGTCGGCGCCTGCCAGTATTTCAATCCGTTTGGCAGCGCCTATCTGGGGACCGGCACGGCGAACAGCGCGGCGCTGATCGACAGCCTGATTGGCTATACCGGCCTGCGTGGCGCCTCGACACTGACGACCGCAGACGCCTCGACCAGCGGCGAGGCCTATGCCTGGGCCGGCGGGTCGGTCGATGTCGCGGTCGGCGCCCAGTATCGCCGCAGCGGCTTCCGTCATGACTGGAGCGATCTGGTCAATGCGGGCGACCTGCTGACGGCGGGCGTGTCGCCCGACTTTGAGGGCGATCAGGAGGCGCTGGCCGCCTTCGCCGAGGCGCGCCTCCATCTGGGCGACCGAATCGAGGCGCAACTGGCGGGCCGCTACGAATCCTATGACGGCGACGAGGGCCGGTTCAGCCCCAAGGCCGCCATTCGATGGGACGTCACCGACGCCCTGGCCCTGCGCGCCTCGTGGGGGCAGGGGTTCCGCGCCCCGTCGGTCTATGCGCAGTCCGGCGCCCAGGCGTCGCAGCCGTCGGTGTTCGACCGGGGCGCCTTCGTCTTCGTCAACACCCTGACCTCGGGGCGGGCCGACCTGAAGCCCGAGAAGTCCGAGAGCCTCAGCCTGGGCGCCCTTTGGCGTCCTATCGAGGGGCTGGAGCTGGGTCTGGACGCCTGGCGGTTCGACTATACGGACCAGGTGGTCAAGGAGTCGGCGCAGGCCATCATCAACCAGGCGGCGGCCGATACGGCGGCTGGCCTGACCGGCACAGATGCGCAGGCCCGCATCACCCGCTCGCCCAGCGGCGCCCTGACCTTCGTCCAGCTCTATTTCGTCAACGCCTCGTCCATCGAGACGCAAGGGATCGACATGTCGGCCCGGTATCGTCACGGCCTGTGGGGCGGGGAGGCGACGGCCTCGGCGACCTGGACCTATGTGGACGCCTATGACATCCGGCTGAACGCCTCGGCAGGCCAGGTGTCGGGGGTCGGTTCGACCAATCTGAACAATATTGGCCGGTCCCTGCCGCGCAATCGCGGGGAGTTCGCCCTGGGCTGGAGCGGGGGCGCGCATGCCGTGACGGCTCTGGTCCACTATACCGACGCCTACGCCAACGACCGCAGCGGGATCACGGACGCCAGCATCGCCAGCCAGACGACGGTCGATCTGCTCTACAGCCGCGCTATCGGGGCCGATCTCGATCTGGCGGTCGGTGTGGTCAATGTCGCCGACAAGGCGCCGCCGCTGGCGCAGTTCGCCCTGGGTTACGATCCCGTAGTGGCCGATCCGCGCGGTCGGGTGTTCAGCGTCGGCCTGACGAAGCGGTTCTGATCCTCGCCTTGCGCGGTCAACCGGGCGGTGTATGCATCCCCTCTGGGGAGAATCCGATGACCGACGGCGAGACGACGCGCAAACAGGCGATCAAGGACCTGTCGGAGGATACGCTGGGCTTCGGCGGGGCCGAGGTGCGCACGGCGCGCGACCTGCTGGTGCGGCCGCGCCTGGTGCTCCAGGCCTGGATGATCGAGGGGCCGACCGGGGGCGGGCGCTACGCCAAGCCGCTGAAGCTGTATCTGACGCTGAACGCGATCATCATGCTGATCGTCTTTCTGAAGGGCGGGCTGAGCGGCTATCTGGAAGGCATGCCGGCGGAAATGCTGAACCCCCTGTTGGCGCAGGCCGGCAAGTCGCGCGACGCCTTCATGGCGGATGCCGACGGGTGGATGTCGTTCCTGACCATACCGGTAATGGCGCCGCTCTACGCCCTGGCGGCCATGCCGCTGTTTCGATTGTGGGACGCCGAAGACCTGGGCGTGCGCCGGGGGTTCCGGGCGTCCTTCGCCTATCTGAACGCCTGGACCGTGCCGATGCTGCCGCTGTCCTGGTTCGTGTTCGGGACGGGGCCGGCCGCCCTGATCGCCAGCCTGTTGATGGCCGTGCTGGGCTTCGCCGCCTTCCTGCGCATGGGACGGGGACGGTGGTATCGCGGCGTCCTGCCCGGCGTCGGCAAGGCCCTGATCCTGTTCGCGGCCATAGGCCTGTCGGGGGCGTTGGGGACGTTGATCGTGATCGTGATCGGTGTGATCGCCGGGGTGGCGGCCTGAGGCGGACACCTCGGAAAAACAGGGTGCAATCTGTGCACTTCGTCTGAAATCGGCGGCGGGCGAAATTGCACTGCACCCCGAAAACGCGTGCAAAGTGCAAGAAGGTGCAATTTGCGAGAGCGCTGACGTTTTCAAAGACCGGCCGGGATCATAGCGCGGTCTGAAGGGGCGTCAGGTCGATTGACGCTGCTGGACGAGAAGTAGTTGAAAACGCGGTGGATTGATTGCGGGATTAAGATGGTCAGTAAGGTTTGGAACGCTCCTAGTTTCAGCTGAGACTGAGCGGCACTGGACATACCCCGTAGACCAGTGCCGCCTTCCGCCGTCGGGCGGCTAAGTTGCGGGCGAATGCACGTGGATCGAGCCACATCACGAATTCAGTAGGTGCGTAGTCGGCGAACATCGCCATGGACTCTGCGAGCACGGCATCGAAGGCCTTAAGCACAAAGTCCGGCAGGCTGCTGCCCCCTATGTTCTGGCACCAGAAGTTGGGGGAGGGGCAATTGGGCTCAAGAACAAACACGTCGGGGCGATGTTCATCGTACAGCTCTTGGCTCGCCCGGTGCATCTTCGTCAGGTGGTTGAGGACAATGACGCCGTCGATGGCCGCGAATGGTACGCGTATGCCCGTCGCGTCTTTATAGAAGGACGCCTCGGTGAAGAGGCCGCTTTCAACGTGATTGAACGACGAGATGGGCTCGTACATGGAGCCGTCCCAAGCGACAACCAAGACCCCGGTCTGGGGTTTGGCCGTCTGAAAGCCGGCGATCTTTTCCTCGGCGCTGACGAGGAAGTCCTTAAGTTTGTTATCTTGGGGCAGGGTCACGTCGCCCGCGAACAGGGGAAGAGCCCGTTCCCGGATCTCAGACTTCGACAACATTGTCCGCGCAGGGAACTGGCGCGGGTTCTTGGTGCGTTTGTGCTGATGGTCGAGCAAACCTGGACACTTGACCTCAAACACGAAGACCCGCTCAGGCGTATCGACTACAAACTCCGGCCGCTTCTTGGACACCGGGTTGGTGGGCTCGTGGAGAAAGATAGTTCCCTCCGGCCAGTCAATCGACACAAGGGTGCGCAATACCGTGACTTCAAACAGTTTCTGGAGCAGATGCTCGAACATCTGCTGGCCATTCTTGTTCTGGGCGTAGGGTATCTCCGCCAACTCCTTCGCCAGTTGGAAGCCGAGGCCCGACGCGATCAGCTCGCAGGTGGCCAGCGCCTCAAGCAACTGCAGGCCAAATGCCGACGGCTTGGCAAAGTGATACTCAAGCCAGTGGCGCCCCGGCTTCCTGTAGGTCTGGTAATGCCGTTCGATCAGCACCATCAGCAAAGCGCGATCGGTTTCGGGTTTGGCGCCTTCGATAGGCGCGATGGGCATTGTCATGGGAGGCTCTGGTTGGCGAGCGTCCTATATGGGCCAGGAATCCCCGGCAGCAATGAGTCTGGCCACAGTTCACGGCGGCTGTACCATCGCGTTGAAAAAGCTACTGGGTTTTGCCGCGAGGGGACTTTTCCAAAGTCTCAGACACGTCAAAATCGGCTATGAACTGGCCCCCCAAAACCGACATTCGAGACACCCATGACCTACACCCTCTACGGCATTCCCAACTGTGACACGGTCAAGAAGGCGCGGGTCTGGCTGGAGCAGCAGGGGGTCGACTATGTCTTCCATGACTACAAGAAGGCCGGGGCCGATGCGGGGCTGCTGGGGCTGTGGATCGACGAGCATGGGTGGGAGAAGGTGCTGAATCGGGCCGGGACGACGTTCAAGAAACTGCCGGATGCGGACAAGGCGGACATCGACAAGGCCAAGGCGATCGCGCTGATGCTGGCGCAGCCGTCGATGATCAAGCGGCCGGTGCTGGACCTGGGGGATCGGCGGCTGGTGGGGTTTAAGCCCGAGGTCTATGCCGCCGCGCTTATCTGAGCCGGACGGTCGCGGCGACGCCGAAGTGGTCGGAGGGGTATTCGCCGTTGGTCGGCGCAGCGCCGAAGATGTGGGCCTCGACGGGGGCGAAGAACTCCGGCTCGACGAAGATGTGGTCGATGACGCGGTCGGGGTGACCCTTGGCCGGGTTCAGGGTGGTGGCGACCGAACCGCGGGGCAGGGCGCTGAGGAAGCGCGGGCCGGTCATGGTCGCCAGGCCTGAATCCTCCTGTGTCGCGTTGAAGTCGCCCATGACGATCAGCGGCACGCCTTCCTGGGGCAGCCAGCTTAGCAAGGACGAGATCTGACGCGCGCGCACCGGGCCGGCGTCGGGCTGCCAGGCCAGATGGGTGACGACGACATCGACCGGGCGTGCTTGAACCGAGACCCGAAGACGGAGCGCGGTGCGGAAGTCGTCCAGCGGTTCCAGCTTGATCGAATCCTCGGCCAGCACCGGCAGGCGGGTGAGCAGGGCGTTGCCGTATCGGCGGGGCGCCCCCTCCGGGTCGGTCGAGACGAAGGCGACGTGATAGCCGCCCAATTCGCGCGCCAGCATCCGGGCCTGGTTCTCCAGCCCGACGGCGGCGTCCTCCAGCACTTCCTGAAGGGCGATGACATCGGCGTCCTGGGCCTTCAGCGCCGCGATCAGCAGCGGCCGACGGGCGGTCCAGTCGCCCAGATTGTGCCAGATGTTGAAGGTGACGAGCCTTAGCCCGGCGGCGGGGCGGGCCGCCGGGGTGGTGGCGCAGGCCGCCAGTGGCGCAAAGGCGGCGGCGGCCAGCAGGGTGCGGCGCTGGATCACGCCGTGTTCAGCCCTCGACGTCCGTGCTGGGGCGGTCGTGGCCGTCGGCGCTCTCGGTCACCCACTTGCCGTCGGCGGTCTCGTATTCGATGGCGGCGGTCTCGTCGGGCACGCGCTGCTCGCGCGCGACGCGGACGGCGGCCGCCTTGGCGTCGTCATGGGTGGGATAAGTCTCGGAATAGGTGCCCCCGGACATATAGGCCCAGCCGCCGTCGTGTTCGACGATGCGATAGGTGACATGGGCCATGGGACGCGCTCCTGAGGTTGATGCTCGAACCCTAGACCGAACCGGCGCCGGCTGGAACGGCGACCTTACGAAGATTTCACGTAAGGCGGCGCATCCGTGGGCGCACCCTGCAGCCTCTTGTGATCAGAAGGCCGCCGCATCAGGCTGCTGCAACGGTTCAAGGGATACCCATCATGGAAGACTTCATTCCGATCTTCGCCATCTTCGCCGTCTTCGGCACGATCACGGCCATCGTCTTCGGCCCCACCTTCCTGAAGTACCGCGAAAAGCGCGACATGCAGGAGACCGTTCGTCTTGCGGTCGATAAGGGCCAGGAACTGCCGCCCGAACTTCTCGATGTGATGACCAAGGATGTGCAGAAGGGGCTGCCGTCGCGCAGCAAGGATATTCGCAAGGGCGTACTCAGCCTGGCGAGCGGCGTGGGCATCGCCGGGTTCGGCCTGGTGGTCGAGGGCACGAGCCACATCTGGGGCGGCAATGGTCAAGGCGCGCTGCTGGGCATCGCCTGCATTCCCGCGGCCATCGGCGTCGCCTTCATCATCCTGGGCTTCTTCAACCCGAATAAAGACTGACGTCCGCCGGAAGGGGGAAACGTCATGGTCAAGACACTCAGAGACTTTCACGATGTCGAGCTGGCCGCCCAGGCGGCGGCTGGGGGACGGCGAGAGTATGGCGAACTGGTCCGTCGGCATGGGTCGGCGGTGCGGGGGCTGCTGCGCCGGATGGGGGCCACGCCGTCCCTGTCCGACGACGTGGCGCAGGACGCCTTCCTGCAAGGGTTCCAGCGCTGCTCGGAGTTCCGGGGGCAGGGGACGTTTGCAGGCTGGATCAAGAAGATCGCCGCGCGGCTCTATCTGAAGCGGGTCGCCAAGGAGGCCCGCTATGTGGCCGAGGTCGAGACGGATCAGGCGGATGTAGTCGTCGATCGCGGCGGCCTGATGGATCTGGACGAGGCGCTGAAGACGCTCAACGAAACCGAGCGGGTGTGCGTGTCCCTGTGCCACGGCGCGGGGATGTCACATCCCGAAATCGCGGCGGCCATGAATTTGCCGCTCGGAACGGTGAAATCCCATGTCAAACGTGGTCTGGATAAACTTCGCGCGCGGCTTCAACCGGCGCAGGGCGACGGGAGGTCGATCCATGTCGGCTGATGAATTCGATCCAATGATCGAGCGGTTGTTCGCGCAAACTCCGCGACTGGCCGACGAGGCTCTGTTCCTGGCGACGTTGCAGGCGCGGATGGAGAAGCGGTCGCGCTGGCGGGTGCTGGCGTTGACGGCGGCCGGGCTGGTCGGCGGCGCGCTGGCGATTCGCGAGGGTATGACCGTGAACTTCGCCTCTGGCGGCGAGACGACGCTGGACCAAGGGCTGCGCGCGGCGGCGGCGACGGCGCAGGGCGCGGCCCAGTCGGGGCTGGATGGGCTGGGGATCGGCTCGGTCGATCTGTCCAGCGGCACGGGCGTTCTGGCCTTCTGGATCGTGGCCGGCGCCATGGCTGCGGTGCTGGCGGCGGGCGCGGCTCGACTGTCGCAAGACGTCTGAAGGTGACTTCACCGTTCGGCGGGCCTATCTGACCGCTTCACGTCAGGAGGCCCGGCGATGTCCGTCCATACCCAAGAGACCGTCAAACGGATTTCCGTGCCCGATATCGCGGGTCGCAAGGGCGGCGAGCCGATCGTCTGCCTGACCGCCTATGACGCGCCGATGGCGGCCCTGCTGGACCCGCACTGCGACGTGCTGCTGGTCGGCGACAGCCTTGGCATGGCGGTTCACGGCCTGCCCAATACGGTCGGCGTCACCCTGGAGATGATGATCCTGCACGGGCAGGCGGTCATGCGCGGCGCCAAGCGGGCCATGGTGGTCGTGGACATGCCGTTCGGCTCCTACGAGGGCGGCAAGGAGATCGCCTACGCCAACTGCGTGCGGGTGATGCAGGAGACTGGCGCCCAGGCGGTGAAACTGGAGACCAGCATCGAACTGGCCGAGATCGTCGCCTTCCTGGTCAAGCGCGGCATACCGGTCATGGGCCACGTCGGATTGCGGCCTCAGGCGATCTTGGCCGAGGGCGGGTTCAAGGCCAAGGGTCGCACCGATTACGAGCGTGAACGGGTCATGGCCGAGGCCAGGGCCACGGCAGAGGCGGGCGCCTTCTGCATCGTCATCGAGGGCGTCGCCGAATCGCTGGCGCGCGAGATCACCGAAACCATCGACACCCCGACCATCGGCATCGGCGCATCGGCCGCCTGCGACGGTCAGGTGCTGGTGATCAACGACATGCTGGGCATGTTCGACTGGACGCCGCGGTTCGTGCGGAAATACGCGGATCTGCGCACAGAGATCGACCGCGCGGCCGCCGCTTTCGCCGCCGATGTGAAAACCCGCCGTTTTCCTGCCGAAGTCGAGACCTACTTCTCGAAAAAGCCGGCTTCGCAGTAACGGACGACGTTGCGGGCGAGGAGCCGACCTTCTAGGGTCCGCGCCGGTTTGCATTTCGCGATTTTGGGGCGACGTTTCAGTGGTTGATGTCTTCGAGCAGGTCGAGGAGGAGCTTCGCTCCGAAAAGGTGAAGCGTCTGGCCAAGACCTGGCTGCCCGTCTTCGGCGTGGTTCTGGTGGTCGCCCTGATCGGCGCCCTGGGCTGGTGGGGCTGGGACAGCCTGAACACCAGCAAGGCCGGCAAGGGCGCCGAGGCCTATGATCGTGGCATGGAGGCTTTGAGGGCCGACAAGCCGATGGACGCCCGCGCCGCCTTCGAGGAAGCGGTCAAGGAAGGCAATGGCGCCTACAAGGTCATGGCTCTGCAGCAGCAGGCCGGCCTGGCCGTCAGCGCCAACAAGTTCCCCGACGCGGTCCGCCTGTTCGACGAAGCCGCCAAGGCGTCCAGCGATCCGCTGCTGTCGGATCCGCCCGCGCTTAAAGCCGCCTTCCTGATCATGGACACCGCGCCCCTGGCCGATATCGAGGCCCGCTTGACGCCGCTGGCCGAGGATGACCGCCCTCTGCGCGCCTTCGCCCAGGAAGCCCTGGCCCTGGCGCGCCTCCATCACGGCAAGACCAAGGAAGCCCGCGAGGCCTTCGTCCTGCTGCAACTGGGTCAGGACGTGCCGGACTCGATCCGCCAGCGCGCCCAGATCGCGGTCGAAAGCATCGACGCCGGGACCGCAGCCGCGATCAAGAAAATCATCGACGCCGCCGCCAAGGCCACGCCGCCCGCGCCCGGCGCAGCAAACGCAATGACCCCCTCGGCGCCTGTAGCGGCTCCCGCCGCCGCGCCGGCCGCCCAATAGTGACGACCCCTTACAGGACGCCCCCGATGAACCGAGTTCTGAAAGTCGCGCTGATCTGCGGCGTGGCCGCCACGGTCGCGTCCTGCGGCACCGTGCGTCGCAACCTGCCGTTCGGTCTGGGCGGCAAGGAAGAGGCCGGAGCCACCGCCTCTGCCGGTCAGCGGATTTCTGTGCTGGAGTTCGAACAGAGCCTGACGCCGTCGGCCGCCCTGTCGGGCCGTGACTTCTTCCTGCCCGGACCCCAGGCGATCACGGCCTGGACCCAGCCGGGCGGCACATCCGAGAACCTGGTCGAGCACGTCATCGCAGCGCCGAACTTCCAGATCGCCTGGAAGCGCGACATCGGTTCGGGATCGGCCCACGTCGGCAATGTCATGGCGCCCATCGTGGCCGCCGACGGCAAGATATTCGTGCTGGACGGCGAATCGACTGTCTCGGCCGTGTCGGCCGACACCGGCGAAATCCTGTGGAAGGCCAACGTCAAGAATTCTGAGCGTGACCGCAACGGCGGCTTCGGCGGCGGCGTCGCCGTGGGCGGCGGCAAGGTGTTCGTCTCTTCTGGCTATCGTTCGATGTCGGCGCTGGACGCCAACACCGGCGCGGTGGTCTGGACCCAGCGGGTGGACGCCCCGATCCACGGCGCCCCGACCGTGTCGGGCAACCGCGTCTTCGTGGTCAATGTGGACAGCCAGTTGTTCGCCTTCGACGCCGCCACCGGCGCCCAGGACTGGACCTATCGCGGAATCGCCGAGCCGGCGCGCGTCATGCGCGCCTCCAGCCCGGCCGTCAGCGGCAACACCGTCGTCGCGCCCTTCGCCTCGGGCCAACTGGTCGCGCTGAGCGCCCTGAACGGTCAGGCCGTGTGGGAAGAAACCCTGTCGCGCACTAGCCGCACCAGCGCCTTGTCGGAAGTTCGTGATGTGGCGGGCCGTCCGGTCATCAGCCGCGGCATGGTCTATGGCGTCAGCCACTCGGGCGTCCTGTCGGCGCTGGACCTGCGTTCGGGCCAGGCCAAGTGGCAACTGCCGGTGACGGGCGTGAACGCGCCGCTGCCGGTCGGCGACGCCGTCTTCGTCGTGTCCAAGTCGGGTCAGCTGATCACCGTCAATCGCGACACGGGCCAGATCTACTGGACGCGCGAGCTGAACGAGGGACGCGTCCGCAAGGAAGGCGGTCTGTTCGGCTTCTTCGACCGCGAACTGACGCCGCAATGGTCTGGTCCGCTGCTGGCGTCCAACCGCCTGGTGATGGTCAACTCGTTCGGCGAGGCCGTGGCCTTTGATCCCAAGACCGGCGCTGCGCAGACGACCCTGAAGCTGGGTGCGCCCGCCTATATCGCGCCCGCCGCCTATAACAGCGCCCTGTACGTGCTGACCGATAACGGTCAGCTGATCTGCATCCGCTGATTTTCAGCCCGAACTAAGCTAGAAAGCCGACATGGCTCTGAAGGTCGCCATCGTCGGCCGCCCCAATGTGGGCAAATCGACACTGTTCAACCGCCTCGTCGGCAAGCGCCTGGCGCTGGTCGACGATCGCCCCGGCGTGACCCGTGACCGGCGCTATGCCGACGGCAACATCGGCGACATGGATCTGACGCTGATCGACACGGCCGGCTACGAGGATGTCACCGACGACAGCCTGGAAGCCCGGATGCGCGAGCAGACCGAGGCTGCGCTGGACGACGCCGAACTGGTCATGTTCATGATGGACGCCCGCGAAGGCGTCACCGCCCTGGACCGGATCTTCGCCGAGCGCCTGCGCAAGGTGCACAAGCCGATCATCCTGCTGGCCAACAAGTCGGAAAGCCGCGAGAGCGGCGGCGGCGTCGGCGAGGCGCACGCCCTTGGCTTCGGCGAACCCGTCGCCATTTCGGCCGAGCACGGCGAGGGCATGGCTGACCTCTACAAGGCCATCCGCGCAGCCTCGGAAGACATCTTCATCGAAGAGATCGACGAGCCGGACAAGCCGATCCGCATCGCCGTCATCGGCCGTCCGAACGCGGGCAAATCGACCCTGATCAACCGCCTGATCGGCGACGACCGCCTGCTGACCGGGCCGGAAGCGGGCATCACCCGCGACTCCATCTCGGTTGACTGGGTGTTCGAGGGCAAGAACATCCGTCTGGTCGATACGGCCGGGATGCGTCGCAAGGCGCGCGTGCAGGAGAAGCTGGAAAAGCTGTCGGTCGCCGACACCATCCGGGCCATCACCTTCGCCGAAGTCGTCATCCTGATGATGGACAAGGACGACGCCTTCGACACCCAGGATCTGCAGCTGGCCGACCTGGTCGAGCGCGAAGGCCGCGCCCTGGTCTACGTAGCGTCCAAGTGGGACCTGGAAGACGAGCCCCAGGCGCGCATGGCCAAGCTGAAGGGCATGGCCGAGGACAAGCTGCCGCAATTGAAGGGTTCACCCTTCGTCGTCCTGTCGTCGCATAGTGGCCGGGGCGTCGAACGCCTGATGCCCGCGGTGCTTCAGGCCTATGACACCTGGTCGGTCAAGGTGAAGACCAAGGACCTGAACACCTGGCTGTCCATGGCCACGCAACGGCACCCGCCCCCGGCCGTGGACGGCAAGCGGATCAAGCCGAAATACATCGCCCAGACCAAGGCCCGTCCGCCGACCTTCGTGCTGATGGCCAACCGCGCCGAGTCGATGCCCGAGCATTACAAGCGCTATCTGGTCAACTCGATCCGCGAGAGCTTCGACCTGCCGGGCACGCCGATCCGCCTGAACGTCAAGTCCAGCGGCGTGAACCCCTATGCCGAGGGCGGCGCCAAGTCGGGGCCGGAACGCTACAAGGGCGACGCCAAGACCGCGCCGCGCCGCGTGATCAAGAAGGCCGAGAAGGAAGAGGCGCTGTCCAAACTGCCCGGCAAGGCGCTGGAGCAGAAGAAGACCCGCAAGGCCCAGCCCAAGATATTGGCCGGGCTGAAATCCAGCGCCTCCAAGAAGGCCGGCTCGTCCATTGCGGTCCAGAAGGGCGCCCGTGGCGGCGCCCGTCAGGTCTCGCGCTCCGGCCGGATTCGTACGGGCCAAAAGGGCGGCGCCAAGAAGTGACGGCGTGACCGACGCGGTCGCCCCCGTCCTTCCCGACCGGCCAACCTCGCGCTGGCTGATCCTGGACGGGCAGGGGCGGGTGCTGCTGTTCCACTTCGTCTTTTCCCAAGGACCTCTGGCCGGCACGGCCTTCTGGGCCACGCCGGGCGGCGGTTGCGAACCGGGCGAGACCTATGAGGACGCCGCCCGTCGCGAACTGTTCGAGGAGACGGGGCTGGTCGTTGACGATCCCGGCCCCCAGGTCGCCCAGGTCCGCGTCAGTTTCCGCCTGCCCGACGGTCGCATGGCCGATGTGGACCAGAGGTTCTTCCTGTTGCGCACGGAGGCGTTCGACCTGTCGTCCGCTGGCTGGACCGTTGAGGAGCGGGACGTCCTTGTGGCGCATCGCTGGTGGAACCTCGCCGACATCCGCGCCTCGACCGAGACGATCTGGCCGGCGGAGCTGGCGGATTTGCTGTCGAGCCTCTGAACCGTCCGTCTGCGGCCTTTCGAGACCGATTTTCGCTCGCAAACATACCGCTTGCTCGTCCGATGAAAGCGGCGCTTGGATTTGGGATCAATCTGGAGCGATTCATGACCACGACCCAGGTGTTCGACCTTCAGGCGGTTCAGAAGATCCGCAAGGGCGCCGTCCTTGTCGCCCTGCTGGCACTGGTCGGACTGACCATGGTGTCCCAGTCGGTCACCGGGGTGGACAGTCCGCTGCATGAGGGCGTCGAGGCCGTGGGCCTGGCCGCCATCGTCTTCGCCATCGTCGGCCGCGCCTGGTGTTCGCTCTATATCGGCGGTCGCAAGAAGGCCGAGATCGTCTCGCGGGGCCCCTATTCGATCAGCCGCAATCCGCTCTATATCTTCAGCTTCTTCGGCGCCTTCGGCATCGGCGCCCAGAGCGGCAGCCTGACCCTGGCGGTGCTGTTCACCCTGGCGTCGCTGGCGGTCTTCTATCTGACGGTGCGCCGTGAAGAGGCCTGGCTGGGCGCGACCTTCGGCGCAGACTATGCGGCGTACAAGGCACGCACGCCGCGTTTCTGGCCCAACATCGCCCTGTGGCGCGACGAGGCGGAACTGTCGGTGCGGCCGTCCTTCTTCCTGACCACCATCCGCGACGGCATGGTCTTCCTGCTGGCGATCCCGCTGTTCGAGGCCATCGACCTGGCCCAGGCCGAGGGCTGGCTGCGGGTTCTGGCGCGGCTGCCCTAAGGCGCGCGACCCAGCCGCACCAAAACGGCGTCGCGATGTGTGCGGCTGACCACCAGTTCGGCGCCGCTCTGCATCGTCAGCCGCCATGACCCGTCCGACAGGGGCTGCACACCCTCGACCCGCGCCAGATTGACCAGGGTGGAGCGGTGGATGCGGGCGAACAGGCGCGTGTCCAAACGCGTCTCCAGCGCCTGAAGGGTGTCGCGGACCAAGCCCTCGCGCCCGTCCCAGTTCAACACCACATAGTTGCCGGCCGAAGCGAACCATTCCACGGCCTGTAGATCGACCGAGGCGCGGCTTCTGCCGGTCGAGACCAGCAGGCGGGCGTCGTCGGGCTGAACCTGTCGGGCAAGGGCCAGTGCGCGGGTCAGGTGGTCGAGGCGACCTTGAACCTCGCGCGCCTTGCGCCACTGGGCGGCGGCCAGGCCGACGGCGACGGTCGCGGTATAGAGCAGCAGGGCGACCGGAAGCCGGTCGATGATCCGCTCGATCCAGTCATCCGGCGTGGGGGTCAGATGCAGGAAGGTCAGGTCGATCCGTGCGCCGAGGGCGGCGATCAGCGGCACGACGGCGACCATCAGCCCGGTCAGGACGCCCGCCGCCTTCCAACCGGCGCCCCATCGCCGCATCACCAGCCAGACCATCAGGCCGACGACCAGCCACGGCGCATAGGTCAAGGCGGCCCACAGCAAGGATGTCGGCAGAGTCAGGTCTGGCCGATCCCGTCGCAGGTACCAGGCCACGGACGCCACCGTCGCCGCATAGGAATAGGCTGTGAACCCCATCATGACGACGGCGACCGACGGCGTCCTCATGCCTGTAGGGCGCGACGCCGCAGGATCAGGGTCGCCGTCCAGATCACGGCCATCGACTGGAACAGGACGGTCGGCCAGAGCTGGCTCTAGGGCTGGGGCAGGAAGGTCAGGAAGTTGCCGGAGAAGGCGCTGAGCACCGCCGCGTGGGCGCTCAACATCTTCACCAGATGCTCGTATCTCCACAAGTCGGGCGAAAAAGGCCAGTCGCTGGGGCGTGAAAAGCGCCACAGATCCCACGCTGCGACAGACAGCGCCCCATAAGCCAGGGCAGCAGAGACCACGGGCGGGCCGTCCGAGCGGCCCAGGGCGATCAAGGCCAGCACCCAGACGCCGATGCCCAACGCGCCCAGAGTCGCCGCCCAGTCCAGCGGCCTGGCCCGGTCCTGGGGTCGGATGTCCGGCCGTTTGCGCCCCAGCACCCGCACGCCTGAGAACAGGGTCAGAGACGCCGTCGCCGACAGCGCCAGGAAGTAGGTGTTGAACCGCAACGCCGTCATCACCCAGGCGCAGGCCAGCAGGGTCGTCATCAACACCACGAAGGCGCGGCCCCACAGTCGATGCGCGCGCGACCCCTTGGCGGTCAACAACGGAGCGAAGCCGACCAGAACGGCGGCCATGCCGGTCGAGATGTGCAGGACGAGGAAAGGCTGGAGCAGGGTCATGTCCGGCCCATGACCGCTGCGCTCGACCAGCGGCAAGGCGCCTGGGACCGGATGCAGCCGTCAGGGACGAACGGTCAGTCGACCATCAGGGTTTCGCGCATCCTTGCAGCATCCCTGCCCGGAGGCAGGCCGAACTGGCGAGCGTATTCGCGGCTGAATTGGGACGGGCTGTCATAGCCGACGGCGAAACCGGTCTCGGCCGCGCCATCCAGGCCGGTCAGCAGTCGGGCGCGCGCTTCTCGCAGCCGCACTTGTTTGTGGAACTGCAGCGGGCTCATCGTCGTCACGGTGCGGAAATGGCGGTGGAAGGTCGACAGGCTCATCCCCGCCATGTCCGACAGGGCCTCCAGCCGCATCGGTTCGGCGTAGTGGGCGCGTATCCAGCTGATGGCGCGGCTGACGCCCGACAGGCGGCTTTCGGCTGAGCCGATCTGGCCCACAGTGGCGGCGTGCCGGCTGTGGAGCAGGCGCCAGACCAGTTCGCGCTCGATCATCGGCGTCATGACGGCGATCTCGCCGGGTCGGTCCAGAAGGCGCAACAGGCGCGCCATGGGCTCCAGCAGTTCGTCCTCCAGTCGAGTCACGTGGATGCCGGTCGGCGGCGGCTGATCCGAGGTGCCGGGGGCGTCGATCTCCAGCATCAGGCCGGCGATGGTCGCGGGGTTCAGGTCGAAGCTGAGGGCGCGATACGGCGCCTTGATGATGCTGCCGCACACCGGCAGTTCCGCCGACACCACCAGACAATCGCCGGCCCGATAGGAATAGACCGTCTCTCCCAGGATGGTCTGTTTGGCGCCGCACACCACGAGGCACAGCATGGGATCATAGGCGACGGCGATCATCCGCGTCTGCGCGTCGCTGCCATACAGGCGCAGGCCCGGCACGGCGGATCGCGACAGATCCGACGGCGCGTGGCGCGCGACGATGTCGGTCATTTCGGGCAAGAGGCTCATGGACGCATCCAACGCCCGTCGTCGCGTGCGCGCAAGCGGGCGGGGACAGTTTGACAGGATCGTGCAAGACTTCGCCCGGATCGCCCTAACGCGAGGAAGCTGAAACGGCGTCTTCTCCGTCCCGTCAGACAGAGGAGACTTCCCATGACATCGACAACTCAAAAGACTTGGTTCGTCACCGGCGCGGCCCGTGGGCTGGGCGCCGGGATCGCCCGCGCCGCCCTGGACGCCGGCGACCGCGTTATCGTCGCCGGTCGAAATCGCGACGCCCTGATCAAGGCCTTTGGCCCGGATAGCGACACCGTCCTGTCCGTCGCGCTGGACGTCACGGACGCAGCCGCCATCGCCGCCGCCGTCGAGGCCGCCGTGGCCCGCTTCGGCCGTATCGACGTACTGGTCAACAACGCCGGCTACGGCCATCTCGGCGTCTTCGAGGAGACGACCGCCGAGGACGCGCGCACCCAGTTCGACACCAATGTCTTCGGCCTGTTCGACATGACCCGCGCCGTCCTGCCGGTCATGCGCGCCCAGCGCTCGGGCCACGTGTTCAACATCTCGTCCATCGGCGGTCTGATGGGCGGCGAGAGCGGGTCGATCTATTGCGCATCCAAGTTCGCGGTCGAAGGGTTCAGCGAATCCGTCGCCCAAGAGGTGCGCCCGTTCGGCATCCACATGACCATCGTCGAACCGGGCTTCTTCCGTACCGACTTCCTGGATGCATCCTCGATCCGCTACGGCGACAATCCTATCGCCGACTATGCCGAGGCATCGGCCGCCATCCGCGCCTTCTACGACGCGCGCAGCCATAACCAGGCGGGCGATCCAGCGAAGCTGGGCTTGGCTCTGGTCACGCTGGCGAACGCGGAAAACCCGCCTGTGCGATGGTCGGCCGGCACGGACGCCATTGGCGTCGTCGAGATGAAGGCGGACAGCCTGAAGGCCGAGCTGGACACCTGGCGCGAGCTGTCTGCGTCGACCGACGGGGACTTCGCCTTCCGCGAAGAACCTAAGGTGGGAGGCGCCTGGGGCTGACCCCGGCCTAGACCAGCGCTTCCGTCGTCGGTCCGGCCTTCCAGTCGCGGAACCGGATCGTCAGCGGGGGCGTGGCGTCGCCGTTCGCCAGTTCGACGACCAGAGGTCCGATCTCGGACGGATGGGGCAGGCCGGACGGGTCCTCGCCCGGATAGGCCTGGGCGCGCATGGCGGTGCGCATGCGGCCCGGATCGACGATGCTGGCTCGCACAGGCGTGCTCTCGATCTCGTCGGCCCAGGCCTTCACCAGGGCCTCGGCGCCGGCCTTGGTCGCGGCGTACATGCCCCAGAAGGCCTTGGGCGCGCTGGCGACGCTGGTGGTGAAGTGGATGGCGCGGCCGGCGTCGGAGGCGCGCAACAGCGGTTCCAGCGAGCGGATCAGGCGATAGACGGCGGTGAAGTTGGTCTTCTCGATCTTGGCGAACTCGCGCGGATCGGCGTGGGACACCGGCGTCAGGCCTGACGGCCCCATGGTGGCCGCGGCATGGACCCAGATGTCCAGCTTCTTGAACCGTTCGAAGATGGCGCCGCCCAGCCGATCGATGGCCCCGCCGTCCACCAGATCGAACGGGATCAGGGTCGCGTGGCGGCCGGTGGCGGCGAAGATGGCGTCGTCCAGTTCCTCCAGCCCGCCCTGCGTGCGGGCGGTGGCGATGACGTGCGCGCCCGCCTTGGCCAGGGCCAGCGCGCTCTCATAGCCGATACCGCGCGAGGCGCCAACGACGAGGGCGATACGGTCGTGCAGGGGGAAGGCGTCGGTCATCCTCGGGTGGTAGGAGTGGCGACGCGACGGGTCAATGTGTTACATTGCATGACATTCAAGCGAGGCGATCATGGCGAAGTCGGCGACGCTCACCCTCCGGGTCAGCCAAGAACTCAAGGACAAGCTGGGCCGCTATGCCGAGCAGACTCAGCGTTCGCCTTCGGCGGTCGCCGAACGCGGCCTTGAAGCGTTCCTTGATCGTGAAATGGAAATGCAGATCGCTATCGACGCCGCGCTCGACGATTTCGAACATGGGCGCGTCGTGGCTCACGAAGAGGCCATGCGTCAGATCCAGGCAACTATCGACAAGCATCGGAAGACCGTTTGAGGCATGTCGAGTGGTCGCAGGTCGCACTGGCTCAATACCATTCCGCCATCGACTATCTCGCGGAACGTAACCCCGATGCGGCGCAGGATGTGGCGGATCGTATCCGAAGCACGATAGATGCTTTAGCGCGTCGCCCGATCGGTCGTCCCGGCGAGCGATCAGGCACCTATGAAAAGGCGGTGCTGCGCACGTCTTACATCATCATCTACAGCCTGGTCGGCGGTGCGAACGACAGCTTGCGTGTCTTGCGCGTCTATCACACCGCCCAGAATTGGACCGATTGGTCGCCGATGCCCGACGAAGAAGTCTAAGCCTACAAGCCCTACGCGCTGACCAGCAGCGACAACTGTTTGGCGCCGAACTCGCGGCCGCCTTCCTCGATCTCGCGATCCAGCAGGCGGGTGGGGTAGTCGCCGGTGAAATAGTGGTCGGTGAACTGGGGTGCGGCGTTGTTGCGGCCGGTCTCGCCCATCGCCTGATACAGGCCGTCGATGGACAGGAAGCCGAGCGAATCGACCTCCAGCAGGTCGCGCATCTCTTCCAGCGTCTTGTTGGCGGCCAGCAGCTGGGCGCGCTCCGGCATGTCGATGCCGTAGAAATCGGGGAAGAGGATCTGGGGGCTTGCCGAGCGCAGGTGGACCTCTGTCGCGCCGGCGGCGCGCACGGCGCGAACCAGCTTCAGCGAGGTGGTGCCGCGCACGATGGAGTCGTCGATCAGCACGACGCGCTTGCCGGCGAGAGCCGACTTGTTCGGGCTGTGCTTCATCCGCACGCCCTTCTGCCGGGCGCCCTGGCTGGGCTGGATGAAGGTGCGGCCCAGATAGTGGCTGCGGATGATGCCCATCTCGTAGGGGATGCCGCTTTCCTGGGCATAGCCAAGAGCCGCCGGCACGCCCGAGTCGGGCACCGGCACGACGATGTCGGCATCGACGCCCAGCTCGCGGGCCAGGCCCCGGCCCATCTCCTTGCGGACCTCATAGACCGAACGACCGTTCACGACCGAATCCGGGCGCGAGAAATAGACGTATTCGAACAGGCAGGGGCGAGCCACGCGCGCCGGGAAGGGTTTCATCGACCGCAGGCCGCTGTCGTCGATGACCACGATCTCGCCGTGCTCGATGTCGCGGACGAAGGTGGCGCCCATCATGTCCAGGGCGCAGGTCTCGGACGCCAGCACCCAGGCCTCGCCGACCTGACCCAGAACCAGCGGCCGGATGCCCAGCGGGTCGCGCGCGCCGATCATCTTGGTGCGCGTCTGCGCGACCAGCGCATAGCCGCCCTCGATCCGCGCCAGGGCGTCGATGAAGCGGTCGACGATCTTGGCTTTGCGGCTGCGGGCGATCAGGTGAAGGATGACTTCGGAATCCGAGGTCGACTGGAAGATTGCGCCTTCGCTGACCAGCTGGCTGTGCAGGAATTTGAAGTTGGTCAGATTGCCGTTGTGCGCCAGGGCGATGCCGCCCTGGTCCAGGTCGGCGAACATCGGCTGGATGTTGCGCAGGAAGGAACCGCCGGCGGTCGAATAACGGGTGTGGCCCACGGCCGCGCTGCCGGGCATCCGGGTCATCAGGTCGGCACCGCCGAAGGCCTCGCCCACCAGGCCCTGGTGACGTTCGGTGTGGAAACGCTCGTCCCTGACGCTGGCGATGCCGCAGGCTTCCTGGCCGCGATGCTGAAGGGCGTGCAGGCCCAGGGCGACGATGGCCGAGCCTTCGTCCGCGTCCGCGCCCCAGACGCCGCAGACGCCGCATTCCAGACGAAGCTGGTCGTCCTCCGGCTCGCGCCAGTGCTCGCGGTGGACGACGGGATCGGCGATATGGTGGCGCATCGTGGGGCTCCGATGACCGGGGAAACTTAAGGGGCGGCTTCGCGCGGCGAGTTAGGCTCTGATTGCGTCGGGGGCAAGGCTTCGTCGTCCGAAAATCCCCTGCGCACGGACGAATCGACCACGGGGGTGATCGCGTCGGCGCCGCGTCCGAGGCTGGGCAGGACGATCTGGATGGCGCGGGCCCCCGTCGCGCTGACCGGATAGAGGGCCGCATTGGTCAGCCAGCGCGGCGTCCGCTCGCCCGGCAGGGCCGCCACGACGACCAGATGCACGGCGCCGATCAGGACCAGGGCGCGGATGCCGCCGATCAGCAGGCCGAACACGCGATCGACGCCGCCAAGATGCGGATTGTCCTTGGCGCTCTTGGAGATCATCGACCCGACGAGGCGCAGGCCGAAATAGACGACGAAGAAGGTCAGGACGGCCGCCAGGATCGACCCGGCCCATTCGGGATCCACGAACGAACGGCCGATGCCGGCGGTCCACGGCAGGCTGATCAGCGCCACCAGGGCGGCCAGGGTCGCGCTGAGCAGGGTGATGACCTCGCGCACCCCGCCGCGCACCCAACCGGCGGCGACGGAAAACATGATCACCACAATGGCGAAGACGTCGTATCCGGTCACGCGTTCGGGATCCTGCGGCTGCTACGAGGGTCTAATAGCGGTTCTGCGAGATTCGTTCGACCACATCCGTCAGTCGCGTCACCGACGTCACCTTCACCCCCTTGGTCTTGGCGGTCAAAGTCGGGCTCAGAACCTGATCGAAGCCCAGTTTTTGCGCCTCGCGCAGGCGGGCCTCCGCGCGGCCGACGCTGCGGACCTCGCCCGACAGGCCGATCTCGCCGAAGACGACGCAGCCCTGGGGCAGGGAGACGCCGGTCGCCGAGCTGATCAGGGCCGCCGCCGCCGCGAGGTCCGCCGCGGGCTCGTTGATGCGCAGGCCGCCCGCGACGTTCAGATAGACGTCCTGATCGCCGAAGCCGAAACCGCAGCGGGCCTCCAGCACGGCCAGCACCATGGCGAGGCGTCCTGTTTCCCAGCCGATCACGGCGCGGCGCGGGGTGCCATAGGCGGATTTGGACACAAGCGCCTGCATCTCGACCAGCACGGGTCGAGAGCCCTCGATCCCGGCGAAGACGGCGGCGCCCGGCGCGCGCTCCTTGCCCTCGCCCAGGAACAGGGCGGACGGGTTGGCGACCTCGCGCAGGCCGCTGTCGCCCATTTCGAACACCCCGATCTCGTCGGTGGCGCCGAAGCGGTTCTTGCCGGCGCGCAGGATGCGGAACGGATAGCCGCGCTCGCCCTCGAAGGTCATGACGGCGTCGACCAGGTGTTCGACCACGCGGGGGCCGGCGACCTGGCCGTCCTTGGTGACGTGTCCGACCAGAACGACCGCCACGCCTTGCGACTTGGCCAGCCGCACCATTTCGCCGGCACAGGCCCGAACCTGGGTGATCGAGCCGGGGCCGCTCTCGTGCACGTCGGACCACAGGGTCTGGATCGAATCGACGATGACGATGTCGAACTGCTCGCGCTTCAGCGTGCCCAGGATTTCGCGCAGCGCGGTCGCCGCCGCCAGATTGACCGGCGCGTCGGCCAGACCCATTCGCTTGGCGCGCGCCCTGATCTGCTCGACGGCTTCCTCACCCGAGATGTAGGCCACGCGGGATCCCTTCAGCGCCGCCTTGGCCGCAACCTCCAGCAACAGCGTGGATTTGCCCACGCCAGGGTCGCCGCTCAGCAATATGGCCGATCCCGGCACCACGCCGCCGCCGCAGACGCGGTCGAACTCGGCCACGCCCGTGGTGATGCGCGGCGGTTCGGGCGTGTCGGACTGAAGGGTCTCGAATTGAATGCCGCGCGATCGGGCCGAGGTCGCAGCCGAGGGTTTGATCGCGCCGGGCGGGGCCGAACGGCTTTCCTCGCTGAGGGTGTTCCACTGACCGCAGGAACTGCACTGGCCCGACCATTTGCCGTGAACCGTGCCGCAGGACTGACAGACATAGAGGGCGGAATCGCGAGCCATGGGCTTCCTTAGCAGATCGGACGGTGTAGGCCGCCTGTTCGACGGCGCATGGCCTGTTTCCACGACAGTTTCGGTCGTACACGCAACCTTTGCCATACCAAGGTATTGAGAACCCGTCGCACGCCCTTGCTACTTGAGGCGACGCAACGTCAACATCCGACCTTATCCATCGCCGAGGCGCCCATGACCGATCCGACGTCCCAATCACAACCCGCCGTCGATCCGGCGCTCGTCGCCAGGGTCAAGGGAATGCTGCTTCAGCCCAAGATCGAGTGGCTGCGCATCGACAGCGAGTTCGCCACCACCAAGAGCCTGTTCACCCGCTATGCGATGATCCTGGCCGCCATCGGTCCGGTCGCGACGCTGATCGGCAGCGTGGCGTTCGGCCACGCCTCGATCGTCAGCGCCCTGGTGCTGGCCATCGTCTCCTATGGCCTGTCGCTGGCCAGCGTCTTCATTCTCGGCATCATCATCAACGCCCTGGCGTCCAGCTTCGGCGGCGCGCCCAATCAAGTGCAGGCGATGAAGCTGGCGGTCTATGCCTCGACCGCATCGTGGATCGCGGGCGTGTTCAACCTGATCCCGCTGCTCGGCTGGCTGTCGATCATCGGCGGCATCTACAGCCTGGTCCTGCTGTTCCTGGGTCTGCCGATCCTGATGAAGGTCCCGGAAGACAAGAAGGTCGTCTATTTCATCGTCGTCCTGATCGCTGGCATCGTGCTGGGCATGGTGATGGCCGCCATCATCGGGGCTATCGCCCTGACGTTCGTGGCCTCGACGGCTGGTCTGGCCGCCATGGGCGCAGGCTACTGAGATAGACGCGGCGCGCGGTGGGGACCGAGGTCAGCACTCCAGCTGATGGCCCCCGCCGCGAACGGCCTCTGATCGCTTTCTTCGTTCCACTCCGCCGATTCCGTGGCAGGATCGGCGGATCACGGGGATGGGGATTTTCATGACACTCTGCAAACGCGCCATTGCCGGCGTAGCGACGCTGGCGATGACCCTGATGGCGAGCGCCGCCTGGGCCGAGACGCTGGTCGTCACCGCCGACCGCATGGTCGATGTCGAGCGTGGAGTCTATGTCGCCGCTCCTGTGGTGGTGATCACCGATGGCCGGATCGTCTCCGTCGGCGACCGCGTCCCGGCCGACCTGCCGGCGGATGCGAAGCGTCTGGACCTGCCGGGTCTGACCCTGCTGCCCGGCCTGATCGACATGCACGTCCATCTGGGCGGCACCCCTTATGTCGCCGGTTTCGAGGCCCTGCGGTTCGCCGACGACTTCGAGCCGATCCTGCAGGTCCCGCATGCGCGCGCGACGCTGATGGCCGGATTCACCACGGTGCGGAATCTGGGCGGTCCGCCCTTCGCCGATGTCGCCCTGCGCCAGGCCATCGACGGCGGCTTCGTCGAGGGGCCGCGTGTCGTCCCGGCGGGGGTTTCTTTCGGCGCGACAGGCGGTCATTGCGATCATACCGGTCTGCCGCATTCGATGGAAATGCGGAACGAATACAACGCCGACAGTCCCGACGCCGCCCGTCACAGCGTGCGCGAGGTGCGCAAATACGGCGCCCAGGTCATCAAGGTCTGCGCTACCGGCGGCGTCTTCTCGAACAACACCGAGCCTGGCCAGCAACAGATGACCGAGGCCGAACTGCGCGCCGTCGCGGACGAGGCGCACATGTGGGGCCTGAAGGTCGCCGCCCACGCCCACGGGACCGAAGGCATCAAGGCCGCCATCCGGGCCGGCATCGACACCATCGAACACGCTTCGCTGATCGACGACGAGGGCATCCGCTTGGCCCGAGAGCACGGGACGTGGCTGTCGATGGACATCTACAACACCGACTTCACCCAGGCGACCGGCACCGAGTTCGGCGTCACCGAGGACAATCTGCGCAAGGACCGCGAGATCGCCCAGGCCCAGCGCGACAACTTCCGCCGCGCCCACCACGCCGGGGCGCGCATGGTGTTCGGTTCCGACGCCGCCATCTATCCGCATGGCCGCAACGCCGAGCAGTTCACCGTCATGGTCCGCTTTGGCATGAGCCCGGCCGAGGCCATCCGCGCCGCCACCTGGAACGCGTCGCAGGCCCTGGGACGCGAGGCCGACGTGGGCGCGGTGTCGGTCGGTCGTTACGGCGATCTGATCGCGGTGGCGGGCGATCCGCTGGCCGACGTGACCACGCTCCAGACCGTGCCCGTGGTCGTCAAGGGCGGCGAGGTAGTCAAGGACGCGCGGTAATGTCCGGCGCCGTCTAATCCACGTAGCGACGCGGGACGCGCGTTGTGATCGAGGTCAGCAGCTCATAGCTGATGGTCCCCGCAGCCGCCGCCGCGTCGTCGATGAAGAGGTTCGCGCCGAACAGCTCGACCGGATCGCCGACCGCGACGTCCAGGCCGGTGATGTCCACCGCGCAGACGTCCATCGAGACCCGGCCCAGCAGCGGTCGGGTCTGGCCCGCGATCCAGACCGCGCCCTGGGGCGAGTAGGACCGCAGCAGTCCGTCCGCATAGCCCGCCGCCACCGTGGCGACTCGCATCGGGCGCTCGGCGATGAAGCCGCGCGAATAGCCGACGCTCTCGCCCGCCGGCACGTCGCGCACCTGAAGCACCTGGGCCGTCAAGGTGGCGACGGGGGCGATCCGGGGATCGGGCCGTCCCTCCGGCCCGCCGCCGTAAAGGCAGATCCCCGGCCGCACGGCGTCGAAGGCGAACTCGGGGCCCAGGAAACAACCGCTGGAGTTGGCGAAGGATCGGATCACGCCCGGATAGCGATCCACCACGCCCGCAAAAGCGTCGCGCTGGCGCCGGTTCATCGGATTGGCGGGTTCATCGGCGCAGGCCAGGTGGGTCAGGACCAGGGCCAGGCCGTCGAAGGCCTCGGGCGCATCCTCGGGCCGGACGCCCAGCCGGTTCATGCCGGTGTCGATCTGCAGGCCGCACGTCCCGCCGCCCGCCGCCAGCCAGGCCTGAATCTGCGCGGGATGGTTCAACACCGGCCGCAGGTCCGCCGCCTTCAGCATCCCGGCGTCGTCGCCGTGGCAGCCGTCGAGCACATAGATGACGGGACCATCGGCGCCCAAGGCCGCCCGCAACCGAACCCCTTCCGCCGCTCGCGCCACGAAGAAGGTCCGCGCCCCCTCGGCCATCAGCCGTGTCGCTACGGCTTGCGCGCCCAGCCCATAGCCGTCCGCCTTGACCACCGGATGCACCGGCTGGCCGCTGACGGCGCCCAGCGTATGGTAGTTCCGCGCCAGGGCGCTGAGATCGACGGACAGGACGGCGGGGGTCAACATCCGCTCGTTATGCCCCAAGTTTTTGACGATGGAAGAGGGGAAGGCTGTTAGGTTTTGATCATGACGTTCGTTCCGCATCAGCCGAAGCGCAGCCAGCCGTTGTTAATCTGGCTGATCGTGGCCAGCGTAGGCGGTGTGCTGGCGACGGCGCCGGCGGGGGCCATGGCGGCGGCGACGCTCATGGGCTTCGGGACTGATCGTTCTGTTCCGGCGCAGATATTCTTCTGGACGGTTCTGACCCTTCCCATCGCAATCCTGGTGTCACCGCTCCTGGCCTGGATCGCCTATGGACTGAGACAGCCAAGACTGGCGCTGGGGTTGAGCCTTGCACCCTTGCTATGGGCGGCTGCTATAGGCTTGAGCGTTCTCGGTTCAGGACCGCGCTAGAAGACACGCAGGCGTCAAAGCGACTTACTCGTAGCTGACCTCTTCATAGCCGTGCGCCAGGTTGCCGAAGCGGACAGTGTCGGCGTCGAAGGCCAGTTTGACGATGCCGATGGGGCCGTGGCGTTGCTTGCCGATGACGACCTCGGCCTGGCCTTGCAGGCGGTCCATGTCCTGCTGCCATTGCAGGTGTTCTTCTGAACCCTCGCGCGGTTCGGCGCGGCCCAGGTAATAGCTTTCGCGATAGACGAACATCACGCAGTCGGCGTCCTGCTCGATCGAGCCGGATTCGCGCAGGTCGGACAGTTGCGGGCGTTTGTCGTCGCGCTGTTCCACCTGACGCGACAACTGCGACAGGGCGATGATCGGCACCGACAGTTCCTTGGCCAGGGCCTTCAGTCCGCCGGTGATTTCGGACACCTCCTGAACCCGGTTCTTCTGGCCACCCGCGTTGCCGGTCGTGACCAGTTGCAGATAGTCGACGATGATCAGGTCCAGCCCGTGCTCCATCCGCTTCAGGCGGCGCGCGCGGGCGGCAAGCTTGGACATGGACAGGCCGCCGGTGGCGTCGATGTAGAGGGGAGCCTCGCCGATCTCGACCGCTGCGTCGCGCAGCTTGCCGAAGTCGGTGGCGTCGATCTCGCCCTTGCGCAGCTTGTCCGACGACACGCCGGACGCATCGGCCAGAATACGCATGGCCAGCTGTTCGGCGCTCATTTCCAGCGAATAGAAGGCGACCACTCCGCCGTTGACCGTCTTGCGGCCCTCGGGTGTCGGTTCCCACTGATAGGCGCGGGCCACGTTGAAGGCCATGTTGGTGGCCAGGGCCGTCTTGCCCATCGACGGACGGCCGGCGAGGATCAGCAGGTCGGAGGGGTGCAGGCCGCCCAGTTTGCGGTCCAGGTCGTTCAGGCCCGTGGCCAGGCCCGCCAGCTTGCCCTCACGCTGATAGGCCTCGGCCGCCATCTGAACGGCGCCGGACAAGGCGTTGGAGAAGCTGACGAATCCAGACGACGGCTTGCCCGTCTCGGCCAGCGAATACAGGGTCTGTTCGGCCTGTTCGATCTGTTCGTCGGCGGGGGTCTCGGGATTGGGCGCCTCCTTGATCATGTCGCCGCCGATGCGGATCAGGTCGCGGCGCAGCGCCAGGTCATAGACGACGCGGGCATAGTCGGGCGCATTGGCGGCGGGCGGCGCGCGGTCCACCAGATCGGCGAGGTAGCGCAGGCCGCCGAACTCCTGAAAGGCCGGATCCTGCTTGAACCGCTCCATCAGGATGGTGGGCTCGGCCAGCATGCCCTGGCGGATATGATCCTCGACCGCATCGAACAGCCGCTGATGGAAGGGTTCGTAGAAATGCACTCCGCGCAGTCGGTCGTTCAGCCGTTCGAACACGGCGTTGTCGAACATCAGCGAGCCCAGCAACGCCTGCTCGGCTTCCAGATTGTGCGGCATCGAACTGACGCCGCCGTTTTCCATGGGCGAGGACGAGAAGGGCATGGGGGCGAAGGCGTTCATCGATTAACGCTTTAGCCGTCCCATACGCCTGCGTCAGACGAGGACGTCGCCTGCACCGTGGACAGATTGTTGGGGCTGGGGACGAACCGGAATTCCTCAATCGGATTTCGTCCGTCCTGCGAAGGATCGTCGATCCGCCTGACCCTATCGGCAGGGATACTCCGCCGCCATCCATTCGCGCATCGCCTGGGTCACGCTGATGTTGCGACGCGCGGCGGGAATGGTGTTGAAGCGGGCCAGGATCTGGTCCGGCGAGAAGCCGACCTTTTCCGGCATGCAGGTCGCGGGCGGTCGTCCGGCCGTCGTGGCGGCGGTCTGTTCGGCGCGAACCGTGCGGGCGGCGCCGCGAAACTCGGCCATCAGCCGGCGCGTGTCCGAGCGCAGCAGGGCCGTCGGGTTCTGAGGGATGGCGTTGGCGGTGGTCAGAAACTCCTGCACCGTCATGGCCTGAGCGGCGCCGGCGATAAGCGATAGCGCGACGACGCCTGCTGCGATGGTTCTGGTCTTCATGTCGGTCCCCTCCAGAGCCCCCTCTGGCAAGGCCAAGGTTGAACGCCGATATGTGTCGCAACTGCGGCGCGGTGGAGGGGCTAAGCTGAAGTTTTCGTAATCCGATCAAGGAAAAGGGCGCTCCGCAGAGCGCCCTTGCCTCATAGCTCGTCAGCTCGACCTCACCATTTCAGGCTGACGCGCGCATAGCCGTAACGCCCGTTGAACCCGAACGGCGAATAATAGGGGAAGCCCAGCACGCCGTTGGAGTTCAGCGTTCCCGGCACGAAGTCCGGGTATTCGTCGAACACATTGTCCACCCCGATGGCTACGCCGACGCGTTCCGTCAGCTGAAAACGGCCTTCCAGATCGACGACCGTCTTGGCGCCCGTGCTGTAGTCGTTGGCCGGAACCGACCCGGCCTGCAGCACGTCGCCATAGTAGGTGGCGCGGACGGTGGCGCCCCACTTGTCACGGCTCCAGTCCGCCGCCGCCGAGACCTTGGTGTCCGGCGTGCCGTCTTCGATGGTCAGGATGCGCTGGCGGGCGAACAGGGTCGGGACCGGGTTCAGCACCGACGACGAGGTCGGCAGGCTGTTGACCGACACATCGTTGATGTTGGCCGCCAAGGTGAAGTCGAAGTCGCCGAGCGTGTCGGTCGGCAGACGATAGCGGCCCACGATGTCCACGCCCTCGGTCGAGGTCGAGACGCCATTCAGGAAGAACCGCGCCGCCTGGATGCCTTGCGGGTCCAGCAGGCTGGCGACCTGGGGCGAGAAGGAGCGGTTGATCAGCTCCGAGAGCACGATCTGGTCCTCGATGTCGATCTTGTAGGCGTCCACCGTCAGGTCGAACCGGCCCAGGCGGATGACCGCGCCCAGCGAATAGTTGGTCGAGGTCTCGGCCTTCAGCGGGCGGGCGCCCAGGGCCGCAGCGACGGCGCTGGTGGCGGGGAAGGTGCCGGTCTCGACCACGGCGCCGTTCTGGATCACCGAGGCGGTGGAGGTGAAATACGATTGCTGCAGAGACGGGGCGCGGAAGCCGGTCGAGACCGAACCGCGCAGGGCGAAGCTGGGCGTGAAGTCATAGCGGGCCGACAGCTTGCCTGTCTGGGTGTCGCCGAAGTCGGAATAGTCCTCGAACCGCACGGCGCCCTCGACACGCAGCTTGTCGGTCAGGGGGATTTCCACGTCGGCGTAGGCGGCGAAGTTGTCGCGATCCACATCGACCGCGTTCGAGGGCTGGAAGCCGACGAAGCCCTGGGCGCCCCCGGTCAGGGCGGCATTGGCGCCCAGCGGGCCGCGATTGTAGCTTTCGGGCTGACCGGCCTCGATCTTGTAGTTCTCCCAGCGCTGCTCAAGGCCCCAGGCGAAGTTCAGCGGGCCGCCGGACAGGCCGACCTCGAACTCGCGGCTGAAGTCGGCGCCCAGCACCAGCTGGTCATAGATCAGGCTGCCGGAATCGAAGCTGGTCGGCGAAGCCGCGCCATAGGTCGCGTTCAGCGAGTCCTCGGTGCGGAAGTCCAGCGCATTGCGGCCATAGGTCACGCTGACGTCCGTGTTCCAGCCGGCCAGTTCGCCGCGCAGTCCGCCGGCCAGCGAGGCGTCCTTGGAGTTGATGGCCACCTTGGGTAGGAAGCCGTTGGGATAGATGGCGGCGACATTGTTGGCGTTGTCGGACAGGCGAGGGAAGGCGGCGCCTTCGCTGTCGCGGTCCTGATAGCCGGCCCAGCCATAGGCCTCCCAGCCGTTGCCCAGGCCCTTGCCGGCGTTGGCGAAGACCGTCCATTGCTCCACGTCCGGGTCGCCGAAGCGGGCGGTGATCGCGCCGTTCGCCGCCGCGCGGGGGTCATAGTCCGAGCGGTTGGTCGATTCGCGGTTCAGATATTCGGCCGACAGGGTCAGGAAGCCGTCGTCGCCCAGCGAGAAGCCCTGCCAGGCCGAGGCCGTCACAGTGCCGCCGTCCTGTTCGTCGCGTTCGCCACGCGCGGTCTTCACCGTGGTGAAATACTGGCCGTAGGTCACACTGGCGCCGCCGCCGCTGGAGGCTTCCTTCAGGCGCAGGTTCACCACGCCGGCGATCGCGTCCGAGCCGTACTGGGCCGAGGCGCCGTCGCGAAGCACCTCGACCCGGTCCAGGGCGCCGGTCGGGATGGTGTTCAGGTCGACGGCGGCCGAGCCGCGACCCACGACGCCGTTGACGTTGACCAAGGCCGAGGCGTGACGCCGGGTGCCGTTCACCAGCACCAGCGTCTGATCCGGTGACAGGCCGCGCAGGGTGATCGGGCGGATCGAGTCGGTGCCGTCGTTGGCAGACGGGCGCTGGAAGGTCAGCGACGGGACGGCCTGGGCCAGGGCGGTGGCGAACTCGGTCGTGCCGCGCGTCTGAAGCGCCTGCGCCGTCACCACGTCCACGGGGGCCAGGGTGTCCAGGCGCGAGCGGTTCTGGACCCGCGTGCCGGTGACGACGATGTCGTCTACTTGGGCGGCGTCATCGGCGGTCGGCTCAGCGGTTTGGGCGAAGACGGGAGCGGCGGTCAGCAGGGCGAGCGTTGAGACGGTCGCGAACAGGGCCGGGGCGGCGGCCCGTTGCAGGGTATTGCGCATTGAGAGATTTCCTAAGGCTTGTTTTTGGCGCGAGCGCGCATCGCCGTCGCTGATGGCGGCGGGCTTTGAAGTCGATCTGAAGTTCAAGTGTCGTACGGCCTCAGCCGCAACATCGCCCACGGTCGGGCGGCATCGCCACGAGATAAGGGGTAGTCGTCATCGCCGTCTCCAACCGCACGGTCGGGGAGATCCCGGCGGTCATGGCCATATCAGCGCGAAGGTGCGGCGGGTCAATCAGCGCGGCGCGCCATGTTTTCTGCGGCGAGCAATAGAAAATCTATCACCTGTGGTGAGTCAGCCAGTGATTGCGCCGAAGGGGTGTGCGCAGCGACGCTCAATTTTTAAGCAGCAAAAAGGGCGCATCCCTTGCGGAACGCGCCCTTGATGTCTTGGCGATCCGGCCCGAAGGCCGGGGTCAATCAGGCTTCGTCGCCGAAGCCTTCTTGTTGACCGGCGCCGCCTTCGATCAGTTCCTGGGCCGATTGCTCGGCGGCCTGGCGCTCATCGTCGAACTGGCTGCGGATCACGTCCTCGCCCTTGGCCTGACGCTCGGCTTCATCCATCGAACGGGCGATGTTGATCTTGACCGTGGCGCGGACCTCGGCGTGCAGGCGGACCGGCACTTCGTGGACGCCCAGGTTCTTGATCGCCGTGTTCAGGACGACTTGCGAACGCTCGACCTTGCCGCCTTCGGCCTGGATGGCCTCGGCGACGTCGCGGCCGGCGACCGAACCGTACAGGTGACCGGTTTCACCGGCTTGACGGATCATGATGTAGGTCTGGCCGTCGATCTTGTCGGCGACCTTCTGTGCATCGGCCTTGTTCTTGTCGTTACGTTGCTCGATGGCGACGCGGTCGAGTTCGAACGCCTTCAGGTTCGCGGCGGTGGCCCGACGGGCCTTGTCGCGCGGCAGAAGGAAGTTACGGGCGAAGCCGTCCTTGACGGACACGACGTCGCCGATGGCGCCGAGATTCTCGACGCGTTCAAGCAGAACGACCTTCATCTCACTTCACCACGTAAGGCAGGAGGGCCAGATAGCGAGCGCGCTTGATGGCCTTGGCCAGTTCGCGTTGCTTCTTCTGGGAGACGGCGGTGATGCGCGAGGGCACGATCTTGCCGCGTTCGGAGACGTAACGCTGAAGCAGCTTCACGTCCTTGTAGTCGATCTTCGGCGCATTGGCTCCCGAGAACGGGCAGACCTTGCGGCGACGATAGAAGGGGCGGCGGCCGGCGGCGCCGGAGCCCGCCGGTGCGCCCGGGGTCGGGGCGCCCGAGCTGATGGGGGTATCGGTCATGTTCCGGGTTCCTTATTCGGCGTCGGCGGCGGCGTCTTCGCGCGGGGTGCGCTCGCGCTCACGCTCGCGTTCACGCTCGCGACGGGCCAGCAGCGGCGACAGTTCCAGGTCGAGTTCCTCGACGCGGACGGTCAGCCAACGCAGCACGTCTTCGTTGATCGACAGCTGACGCTCGACCTCGGCCATGGCGGCTGGCGGGCAATCGACTGCGAGCAGCGAATAGTGAGCCTTGCGGTTCTTTTTCACGCGGTACGTCAGGTTGCGCAGACCCCAGTACTCGATCTTGGCGACGGAACCGCCGCCTTGTTCGATCAAGCCCTTGATGGTGTCGTTCAGCGCTTCGGCCTGTTGCGCCGAGATATCCTGGCGCGACATGACCGTGTGCTCGTAAAGAGCCATGCGGTATTCTCCCTTGTGGGCGTCGGCGTGGAAACGACCGGGTAAGTCGATCCCCACGATGGCTCCTGGCGCGGCGGCCGGACCGAACGTCCAACCCTTTGGTGTTCCGCGACAGGACCGAAGCCCTGGAAAGGCGGGGCCTATAGGGGAAAAGGAGCGGGGAGGCAAGGATGACGGCAGGCGCTTGTGACGCCTCGCGACCCCGCCTAAACCAGCCTCATGCCGAAGCTGACGTCAGCGGTCGATCCGCAAAGCCCCAAATACAAGTCCCTGCACGCGCACAACAGCGCTCTGGTCGCCGAACTGCGCGACCATGTGGCCAAGGCCGCGCGCGGCGGGTCCGACAAGTCGCGCGAGCGTCACGTCGCCCGCGGCAAGCTGTTGCCCCGCGACCGGGTCGAGCGGCTGCTGGACCCCGGTTCGCCCTTCCTGGAGGTCGGGCAACTGGCGGCGCACGGCATGTATGACGGCGAAGCGCCGGCCGCCGGCGTCATCGCCGGGATCGGCCGCGTCTCGGGCCGTGAGGTCATGATCGTCTGCAACGATCCGACGGTGAAGGGCGGCGCCTACTTCCCCATGACGGTGAAGAAGCATCTGCGCGCCCAGGAGATCGCCGAGCAGAACCGCCTGCCGTGCGTCTATCTGGTCGATAGCGGCGGCGCCAACCTGCCGCACCAGGCCGAGGTCTTCCCTGACCGCGACCATTTCGGCCGCATCTTCTTCAACCAGGCCCGGATGAGCGCCAAGGGCATCGCCCAGATCGCCTGCGTCATGGGCCTGTCCACCGCCGGCGGGGCCTATGTGCCGGCCATGTCGGATGAGACGATCATCGTCAGAAACCAGGGCGCCATCTTCCTGGCCGGCCCGCCGCTGGTGAAGGCCGCGACCGGCGAGGTGATCTCGGCCGAGGAGCTGGGCGGGGCCGAGACCCACGGCCGCCGCTCGGGCGTGGTCGATCATGTCGCCGAGAACGACGAGCATGCGCTGGAGATCGTGCGGTCCATCGTCGCCAATCTGAACACGACCAAGTCGGTCGAGATGGATGTTCGTGAACCGCGCGCGCCGGCCTTCGCGGCCGAAGAGCTGTATGGTCTGATCCCTGACGACGTCCGCGCGCCCTATGACGTGCGCGAGGTCATCGCCCGGCTTGTGGACGGGTCCGAGTTCGACGAGTTCAAGACACTATATGGCTCGACGCTGGTCTGCGGCTTCGCCCGCATCTGGGGCTATCCGGTCGCCATCCTGGCCAACAACGGCGTCATTTTCTCGGAAAGCGCCCAGAAGGGCGCGCACTTCATCGAACTGGCCAGCAAGCGGAAGATCCCGCTGCTGTTCCTGCAGAACATCTCGGGCTTCATGGTCGGCGGCAAGTACGAGGCGGGCGGCATAGCCAAGGACGGCGCCAAGCTGGTCACGGCCGTCGCGTCGGCCGAAGTGCCCAAGTTCACCGTCCTGATCGGCGGCAGCTTCGGGGCCGGAAACTACGGCATGTGCGGCCGCGCCTATTCCCCGCGCTTCCTCTTCACCTGGCCCAACAGCCGCATCGGGGTGATGGGCGGCGAACAGGCCGCCAGCGTCCTGGCCACCGTCCACCGCGACGCCGAAACCTGGAGCGCGGACGACGCCGAGGCCTTCAAGGCGCCGATCCGTCAGAAGTACGAGGACGAGGGCAATCCCTACTACGCCACCGCCCGCCTGTGGGACGACGGCGTCATCGATCCGGCCCAGACTCGCGACGTGCTGGGCCTGGCGATCAGCGCCAGCCTGAACGCCCCGATCCCCGAGACGACCTTCGGCCTGTTCAGGATGTGATGATACAGCCTGTTCACGTCATCGCCGCCCTGATGCTGGCCGTCTCGTTCGCGGCGCGTGCATTCGCCGAAAACGCGCTGAAGACCATTCCCGCCGAATATCAGGGGGAATGGAGCAGCGTGCCGGAAGCCTGTGGCAACCGCGAAAGCGGCGAGCGTTTCGTCATCAGCGACAGCTCGATCTCCTATTTCGAGGAGGGAGACAGCGTCGTCGAAGTGACCCGCATCGATGCAAACTCGATCCACCTCGTCGTCGATTACGAGGATTATGATGGGATCGAACGGCTCTATCGCACGCTCATCCTGTCCGACGACCGACAGACGCTCAGCTTCTATTATGGCGATGGCCCCGAGGACGTGAGCCGCCGCTGCCCCCAAGGAGACCCCCATGGCGAATGAAAATACCCCGGCGGACATCGACGCTCTGGATGTGACCGACGCGGAGGCGGCCGAGATCAATTCCATCGCCCAGCCGCTGGTCGCGGACCCCGCGCCGGATGCGAACGACGATCTGGTGCAGATCGATTCCACGACGGACGGCATCGTCTTCGTCACCATCAACCGGCCAGAGAAGAAGAACGCCTTCGACGCCGCGACCATCGCCGCCCTGCACGAGACGTTCGAGACCCTGCACGGCGCAGACCGCGTGCGCGCCGTCTTCATTCGCGGGGCGGGGGGCACCTTCAGCGCCGGGGCCGACCTGAACTGGATGCGCGACGCCGCCGGCTGGTCCGAGAGCGACAACCGCGACGACGCCATGGGCCTGGCGAAAATGCTGAAGGCGCTGCACGATATTCCGGCCCTGACGGTGGCCTTGGTCGAGGGCAATGCGATGGGCGGCGGGGCCGGCATCGTCGCCGCCTGCGACATGGCCGTGGCGGTCGAAGGGGCGCGTTTCGCCTTCTCCGAGGTCAAGCTGGGCCTGATCCCGGCGACCATCGCACCCTATGTCGTTGAGGCCATCGGCGCCCGCCGCGCCCGCCAGCTGTTCCTGACGGGAAACAGCTTCGACGCCGACTATGCCGCCCACACCGGCCTGATCGACCTGGTCCTGCCCGAGGGTTCGGTAGAAGAGTTCATCTCGATGCTGAGCGACAGCCTGACCGGCAATGCGCCCGGCGCGATGGGCGAGGCCAAGCGTCTGGTCAACGACATCGCCCACCACAAGATCGACTCAGGGCTGTTGGACGAGACCGCCAAACGCATCGCTCGCGCCCGCGTGTCCGACGAAGGCCGCGAGGGCGTGCTGGCCTTCCTGGAAAAACGCAAGGCCAACTGGACGGTCTGATTGCGTTGACCGGCCGTCGTTAGCGGCGGCCGGTTCAGCCTTAAGATTCAGGCGTAGTTGAAGCTGATCGATATGCGATCGGCCTTGGCCAGGTTGATCGGCACCTCGTGCCGCAGCCAGCTTTCCCACATCAGCACCGTGCCGGCTTGCGGCTTCAGATAGACGAACGGGCGTTCCGCCTCCGACGCCTCCTCGGTCACCGAGGGGCGGGCCATCATGAAGGGCAGGCGGGGGTCTTCCAATTTCAGCGACGAGGCGCCGTCGGGGATGTCGATATAGACGGTGCCCGACAGGAAGGCGTGCGGGTGGATATGGCCGGTATGGCCGCCGCCGGGCTTGAGGATATTGACCCACAGATTGTCGAGACGCGGCTTCCTCGCCAGGTCGAAGTTCAGCGCCTTGGCGTAGGCCACGGCGTGCCGATCCAGGTGGCGCTTCAGCTCCGCGAACTCGGGAAACCGCTGGGGCAGGTCGTTCAGCGATCCGTAGGAGGTGTAGCCGCGATAGGCGTTGGCCTTGCACCACCGGCGGCCGGCCTCGTCCTCCTCGGCCATCATGCGGATGACGTCGATCAGCTGTTCGTTGAAGTCGGGCCAGCCGCGCCCTTCGGCGAGGGAGGCTTCATAGACCTGGGTGATGAAGAGGGGGCGCAGGGACATGAGAGGGGCTTAACGCCTGCCGCGTCGCGTGAGAAGGGTCGTGCTCTGCCTCTCGCCTGATGCGCACGATCCGGCTAAGACCGCTTCATGTTCAAGTCCGTCCTTGTCGCCAATCGCGGCGAAATCGCCTGCCGTGTCTTCCGCACCGCCAAGCGGATGGGATTACGCACCATCGCCGTCTATTCCGAGGCGGATGCAAACGCCCTGCATGTGCGCGAAGCCGACGAGGCGGTGCTGATCGGCCCGGCGGCGGCGCGCGAGAGCTATCTGGACGGCGCCAAGGTGCTGGCGGCGGCCAAGGCGACGGGGGCGGAGGCGATCCACCCCGGATACGGCTTCCTGAGCGAGAACGCGGACTTCGCCGAGGCCGTGGCGGCGGCGGGCCTGATCTGGATCGGGCCGGACCCGTCCTCGATTCGGGCCATGGGGCTGAAGGATGCGGCCAAGGAGCTGATGATCCAAGCTGGTGTGCCGGTGACGCCGGGCTATCAGGGCGCGGACCAGTCGGAGGCGACCCTGACCGCCGAGGCCTCGCGGATCGGTTATCCGGTGCTGATCAAGGCGGTCGCGGGCGGCGGCGGCAAGGGGATGAAGCGGGTCGATGATCCGGCCGATTTCGCCGCTGGTCTGGCCAGCGCCAAGCGCGAGGGGGCGGCGGCCTTCGGCGACGACCGGGTGCTGATCGAACGCTACATCACCCGCCCGCGCCACATCGAGGTTCAGGTGTTTGGCGACAAGCACGGTGATGTCGTCCACCTGTACGAACGCGACTGCTCCCTGCAACGCCGCCACCAGAAGGTAATCGAGGAGGCGCCGGCGCCCGGCATGAGCGATGCCGTGCGCGCCGCCGTGACCGGGGCTGCGATCAAGGCGGCCAAGGCGGTGAACTACGTCGGGGCCGGGACCATCGAATTCATCGCCGACGCCTCGGATGGGCTGAAGGCGGACGGCATCTGGTTCATGGAGATGAACACCCGGCTTCAGGTTGAGCATCCCGTGACCGAGAGCGTGACCGGCGTCGATCTGGTCGAATGGCAGTTCCGCGTGGCCGCGGGCGAGCCGCTGCCGCTGAAGCAGGACGAGATCAGGCTGAACGGCTGGGCCATAGAGGCGCGCCTCTATGCCGAGGATCCGGCGAACGGCTTCCTGCCGTCCATCGGCCGGCTGGAGCATTTCGTCATGCCCGACGGCATCCGCGTCGATACGGGCGTAGAGCAGGGCGGCGAGGTCAGCCAGTTCTACGACCCCATGATCGCCAAGCTGATCGTGCATGAAGACACGCGCGAGGCTGCGGCGGCGCGTCTGGCCGAGGCGGCGGGCGAGGTCGAGGTCTGGCCGGTCAAGGCCAACGCCGGCTTCCTGAAACGCTGCCTGGAGCATCCACGCTTCGTGGCGGGGGACGTGGATACAGGCTTCATCGCGGCGGAGGAGGCGGCGTTGAAAGCAGCACCTTCCGACCAGGCGGTGGCAGCTGGGGCCAAGCTCGTATGTGAGGAATTGACCTGGCGTTTCCAAGGCCGTGACAACTCTGATGTATGGGAAACGCACATCAAAGGGCTGTTTGGTTTTCGTCTTAATGGCGTCGCTTCATCCAGCCTGACCTTGTCCGTTGAAGGCGAAAAACGGTTGGTTTCGCTGTCGCCCGGAAAGCTCCCCTGGACGTATGAGGCGATCGTTGATGGTCATGCACTGACCGTCAGCCAGTTGCCCGGAAACAGGCAGAAAGCTCAGAGATCAACTTTAGTCGTTAGCCCTGACGACAAGAAGTTCTTCTATCGTTTGGGAAATGAAGATGGCGAGGTCATTGTTTTTGAAAATGGTATTTCGCTGAAGGTTTCACCTTTTGTAGTAAATACGAAGGGGGCAGGCGTAGTCTCCGACGGCTCCCTCCGTGCTCCCATGCCGGGCAAGATCGTCGCTACACCCGTTAAGGCGGGCGACGTCGTCGCCAAGGGTCAGCCGGTCGTGGTGCTGGAAGCCATGAAGATGGAACACGCCCTAACCGCGCCGTTCGACGGGGTGGTGGAAAGCGTTGCGGTCTCAGTCGGGGATCAGGTCGTGGACGGCTTCGAGCTGGCGCGTATCACGAGCGAGGCGTGATCGTGGGTATGGGAGGCCTTGCGGCCTTGGCCGTGCTTGCGGGTCTGGCGGGCCAGCCCGAGACGCAGACTGTTCGGGTCGAAGGCGCGGACCTTGCGGACATGCAATGCGTCGTGGTGGCTATGGAGACCGTCGGCGTCGATGAGACGCAAAACGTCGCCACCGTCTCCAACGTCACCTTCTACATGGGCAAGCTTGCGGGGCGAGGAAACGTGAACCGATGGGACCGCGTGCTGGTGGGCTATCGATCAGGTCTGTCGGACGCCGAAAAGGCCAAGATGGTCGAGGATCACGGCGTGCGCTGCACTCTTGAGGCGCTTGTGGCCTCAATGGGGTTCGCCCAGCTTGCGCTCAGCGATGCGACCGCCGCGATGGCGAAGCCGGAAAACTAAAGCCCCACGCCGCCGATGGGGCGGGTGAAGATGGTGTCGCCGAAGGTGGCGATCAGGCTGAGGGCCGGCAGCAGTTCATGGGTTTCGCGGATCTGGGCGGACCAGGCGTCGTGGGTGGCCTTGCTCATCCAGACCTCGGTGACCCACAGGGCGTCGGCGTCGTTCAGGTCGTGGGCCAGGACATAGCTGTGGCAGCCGGGACGCTTCAGATTGGGGTCCAGCAGGCACAGCCCAAGTTCGTCGCGACGACCGGGATGGGCCGTCAGGCGGGTAATCAATCCGTACATTCTGGTCCTGTGTCGCGCCTGATGAGGGGAGATGGCGCTCAATCATCCTGGGCCCTGTAGATTAAGAATCTGGCCAATGCGCCTAAGGGCCACTACGTGGGGCCAATGCCGCTTCACATGATCAAGCTGGGCGTCGGGGTGCCGGACGTCGAATGGCTGGAAGCCCGCGCCGCCAAGGGCGGGCCTCTGGTGGTCCACACGCGAATGACGCCGAAACGCGCGACCGAGATCGAGGACGGCGGGTCGCTGTACTGGGTGGTTAAGGGGACCATCGTTTGCCGCCAGCCTGTGCTGGACATCGCCACCCTGGGCGAGGGCAAGCAGAGCCGCTGCGAGATCACGCTGGAGCCCAGGGTCGTCCGCACGGCGCCGATGGCGCGCCGCCCGTTCCAGGGCTGGCGCTATTTCGAGCCGAAGGAAGCGCCGGTGGACATGACCGAGCTGGATGCGGGCGAGGCGCCGGAGGAACTGGTGCGCCAACTTCGCGAACTGGGCGCCTGGTAGGCCAAATCCACAAAGTTTTTTGGGAGTTGACCCCGACGGGTCCGCATGGCCTGTGCCGCCTCCGATGATCGCGCTCAGCCCCCAGACCCGTTCCGCCTTCCGCGACCTGCTCAACCTGGCATGGCCGGTGATTTTGGCGCGGATCGGCATCATGACCATGGGTCTGACCGACGCCATCGTGGTGGGCAACTTCTCCAGCAAGGAACTGGCGTTTCATTCGCTGGCCTGGGCGCCGACGTCGATCGTCGTGACGACGGCGGTGGGCCTGATGCTGGGCGTACAGGTGATGACGGCGCGGATGCTGGGCGAGGGGCGTCGGCACGCCGTCGGCTCTGTGCTGCGTCGGGGCATGACCTATTCGTTGCAGATCGGCGTGATCTCCATGATCGCCCTGATCGCCATCGGCCCGTGGGGTTTGGGCAAGCTGGGGCTTGAGGACGGACTGGCAGAAGGCGCTGGTCCGGCCTTGGTCGTGTTCGCCCTGTCCATGCCCTTCTATCTGATCTCGGTGACAGGGCAGTTCTTCCTGGAGGCCCTGGGCCGGCCCAAGCCGGGCATGGTCGCCATGTGGGTGGCGAACGGGGTCAATCTGGCGCTGAACATCGTGCTGGTGCCGGACCTGCTGGGCATCGGTTTCGACGGCGCCTTCGCCTCGGCCTGGGCGACGTTCGGCGCGCGTGCGGCGCTGGCGATCTTCCTGGTGATCTACATCCTGCGCCTGCCCGAGGCGCGGTCGCTGGGCATTTTCGACAAGCCGGAGCGCGACCCCAAGGCGGCGCGCGAGCAGGTCAAGGTCGGCCTGGGCGCCGGCGCATCCTATTTCATCGAAGTCGGGGCCTTTTCCGGCTTCACCTTCTTCGCCGGCCAGATCGGCACGGCGGAGACGGCCGCCTGGGCGGTGGTGCTGAACGTCTCGGCCATTGTCTTCATGCTGCCTATGGGGCTGTCGTCGGCGACGGCGGTGCTGGTGGGGCGCAGCTATGGCGCCGGCGACGGGCGAGGGGTGTTGCGCGCGGGACTGGTCGGGCTGGGGGTGGTCACGGCCATGACCCTGGTCGTGGCGCTGTTGGTCTGGCCCAGCGCGCATCTGATCGTCGGGGCCTACAACCGCGACCCGGCCCTGCTGGCCATTGCGGCGCCGGCCCTGGTTCTGGCGACCCTGTTCTTCGTGGCGGACGGCATCCAGGTCGTGGCGGCCCAGGCGAACCGAGCCGCAGGCGATGTCTGGTGGCCCACCATCATGCATTTCGCGGCCTATGGCGCGGTGATGATGCCGCTAGGCTGGGTGCTGGCGCACCAGATGGGCATCGACGGCTTGGTCTGGGCGGTGGTGATCGCCAGCCTGGCGTCCTCGACCCTGCTGACGGGGCGATTTGTCCGCGTAGCGCGTCGATTGCCGCAAGGCGTTTGAGGAAACGGCGCCGCCGCTCTATATCCCTGCGCTTCCCCAAACTCCTGGACGATCATGGCCCGCATCCTCATCACCTCGGCGCTGCCTTACATCAACGGCATCAAGCACCTGGGGAATCTGGCGGGCTCGATGTTGCCGGCCGACGTCTGGGCGCGGTTCAAGCGGGCCCAGGGTCATGAGGTGCTCTATATCTGCGCCACGGACGAGCACGGCACCCCGGCCGAGCTGGCCGCCGCCACCGCCGGACAGGACGTGCGGACCTATTGCGACGAGCAGCACGAGATCCAGAAGGCGGCCGGCCTGGCGTTCGGCCTCAGCTACGACTGGTTCGGTCGGTCGTCGAACCCGCAGAACCATCGCCTGACCCAGCATTTCGCCGAGACGCTGGAGAAGAACGGGCTGATCGAGGAACGGGTGGATCGGATGATCTATTCGATCGACGACGCCCGCTTCCTGCCCGACCGCTATGTCGAGGGCACCTGCCCCCACTGCGGCCATGTCGGCGCGCGCGGGGACCAGTGCGACAACTGCGGACGCCTGCTGGATCCCACCGACCTGATCGATCCCTATTCGTCGGTGTCAGGGTCCAGGAATCTGGAGGTGCGCGACACGCGTCACCTCTATCTGCTGCAGACCAAGATCGAGCCCCAGATCCGTGCCTGGGTCGATGGCAAAAGCGGCTGGCAGCTGCTGGCCAAGTCCATCGCCTACAAGCATCTGGACGAGGGGCTGATCGACCGGGGCATCACCCGCGACCTGGCCTGGGGCGTGCCGGTGCTGAAGGACGAATTCCCGCGTCCGGGCATGGAGGACAAGGTCTTCTATGTCTGGTTCGACGCCCCCATCGAATATATCGGCGCGACCGAGGAATGGGCTGAGGCGACCGGCAACACCTGGCGCGACTGGTGGCGGCTGGACGAAGGGGCGGAGGACGTTCGCTATGTCCAGTTCATGGGCAAGGACAACGTGGCATTCCACACTGTGTCGTTCCCCGCGACCATCATCGGCTCGGGCGAGCCGTGGAAGACCGTGGACCAGCTAAAGGCCTTCAACTGGCTGAACTGGTATGGCGGCAAGTTCTCGACCAGCCAGAAGCGCGGCGTCTTCATGGACCAGGCGCTGGGGCTGCTGCCGGCCGACTACTGGCGTTGGCGCCTGACGGCCTACGGCCCGGAACACGCGGATTCGGCCTTCACCTGGGAGGATTTCCAGGCCTCGACCAACAAGGACTTGGCCGATGTGCTGGGCAACTTCGTCAACCGGATCGTCAAGTTCGCCGAGTCGAAGTTCGACGGCGTCGTGCCCGAGGGCGGCGAGGCCGGCCCGGTCGAAATCCAACTGGAGGCCGACATCAAGGCGGGCATCGCCGAAGCGACCGAACAGTTCGAGGCCATGGAGTTCAGGAAGGCGGCCCAGGCCCTGCGCGCCGTCTGGGTGCTGGGCAACGAATATCTGCAGGTCGCGGCGCCGTGGACGGCTCTGAAGACCGACCGCGACCGCGCGGCGGTGGGGGTGCGCACAGGCCTGAATCTGGTGGCCCTGTTTGCGCGTATGGCGGCGCCGATCCTGCCGTTCTCGGCCGAGAAGATCGCCGCCTCGGTGAGCGCCAGCGACCTGAGTTGGCCCGGCGCGGACGAAGATGTGCTGAACGTGTTGACCATTGGCCAACCGGTCGCCGCCCAGGGCGTGTTGTTCGCCAAGATCGAGGACGTCCAGGTGGCGGAATGGTCCGAACGCTTCGGCGGCGCGGACGCCTGATGGGGCGGGTGGGGGATATGCGATGACGCCGACCCTGACGCCCCTGACCGACGAACGGCGCGCCGCGATTCGCGAGCGATTGGCGCGCACAGGCCGGACGCAGATCGACGGCGTCTTGACCCCGGCCGACGCTCAAGGACTGTATGAAGCGGCGACGACCGCTGACTACAATGTCGTGACGCGACGCGGGACGGGGCATGTCGATCTGCCCGCCGCCTGGCTGGCGTCACTGCAGCCGGGACAGAAACAGGCTTTGGGGCAGGCGGTGCAGGTCTCGGCCCAGACCGACTTTCAGTATCTGTACGACAATCACCCGATCTACGATCTGGTCGAGGCGGGGCAGGCGGCGCCGGTGTGGTCCGACCTTCTGGCCTTCCTGAACGGCGAAGCCTTTCTCGACCTGATGCGGGACGTGACCGGCGAGCCGTGCATCGCCCTGGCGGACGCGCAACTAACGCGCTTTCGCGCCGGACATTTCCTGACCGAGCATGACGACCATGCGGACGGCAAGAACCGCTTCTTCGCCTATGTGCTCAACCTGACGCCCGCCTGGCGGATCGAGTGGGGTGGCCTGCTGGCCTTCCACGGAACCGATGGCAATGTCGCCGAAGCCTTCACGCCGCGCTTCAACACCCTGAACCTGCTGAAGGTGCCCACGCCCCATTCTGTGACCCAGGTCGCCCTATCGGCGGGGGCGGATCGGATTTCCGTCACGGGGTGGCTCAGGGGCCGCTGATCAGGACTATTCGGCGAACACGACCGGCAAGCCTGCCGCATGCCAAGCCTGGATGCCGCCGGTCAGGTTGAACAGGGGCTGACGGTCGGGGCCGGTCGGGCCGACGAAGGCGCAGACCTGGTGGCTGCGGCCGCCCTTCAGGCACTGGACGATGATCTTCCTGTCGACAGGCAGGTCCAGCACCTCCCAGGCGGCGGGCATCTGGCTGAGCGGGGCCAGGATGGCGCCGTCGATGCGGGCGGCGGCGAACTCGTCCGGCTCGCGCACGTCGATCAGGATCGCCTCGCCGGATTGAAGCCAGGCGGCGGCCTCCTCGACCGTGACCGTGGCGACCGTCATGTCGCGGGCGCCGGAGCAGGGGCGGTCGGCGCGGCGGGCGCGGGCGTCGGGCTGGTCTCGGTCCGCTTCTGGCCCAGGTGTTTGGCGGCTTCCTTCTCGCTGATGTCGAGGAAGGCCGGGGCCGAGGCGTTGAACTGTTCCATATTGCCCGTGCGGACCACGACCTGGCGCGCTCCGTCCCAGATCATGTGCAAGGCGACGTAAAGAACGACGACCAGACCGACGTAGCCGATCCAGGCGAAGCGGTGCAGCAGCTTGGCGATATAGGTGGCGGCGACGCCCATCAGGGCGATCGACAGGATCAGGCCGAAGACCATGATCCACGGGTGTTCGTGCGCAGCGCCGGCGACGGCCAGCACATTGTCCAGCGACATGGTGATGTCGGCGACCATGATTTGCAGCAGGGCCGCGCCGAACGTCTTGCGCTTGACGCCCAGTTCCTCGGGCGAGGGGCCTGTGCCGTGCTCGATGCTGAGCGCCAGTTCGAGTTCCTTCTCGGCCTCGGCCTGGTTATGCGTGCGCTGCTCCTGCAGTTCGCGCCACATCTTCCAGCACACCCAAAGCAGCAGCAGGCCGCCGGCCAGCAGCAGGCCGACCAGGGCCAGAAGCTGGACCGTGATCAGCGCAAAGCCGATGCGCATGACCACGGCGGCGGCCAGGCCGATCAGGATGGCCTTCTTGCGCTGGTCCTGGGGCAGGGCGGCGGCGGCCAGGCCCACGGCGACGGCGTTGTCGCCGGCCAGGACCAGATCCATCAGCAGGACCTGGCCCAGCGCGGCGGCCTGGCTGGCGAATTCGGGAGACGAGAAAAATTCCATTTCCGCTCTCTAACGCCGGTGCGACCTTCTGTCAGCCGCGTTGCGCGCGCGCCGCCTCATAAAGCGCGACGGCGGCGGCGTTTGAGACGTTAAGGCTCTCGAAACCGCCCGGCATGGGGATCTTGGCCAGGACGTCGCAGTGTTCGGCGACCAGGCGGCGGATGCCGTCGCCCTCGGACCCCATGACCAGTACGGTGGGCTGGCGATCCAGCGCTTCTTCCAGCGTCTGTTCGCCCGTCCCGTCCAAACCCACGGCGCGCCAGCCCAGGTCGGCCAGCCGCTCCAGCGCGCGCGACAGGTTGGTCACCCGCGCATGGGGCAGGCGTTCGGTCGCGCCGACCGCCGCCTTGGCCAGGGCGCCGGCCAGGGCCGGGGCGTGGCGGTCCTGGACTATGATGCCTCGCGCACCGAAGGCCAGGGCCGAGCGGAAGATGGCGCCGACGTTCTGGGGATCGGTCAGTTGGTCCAGCATGACGATGATCCCCCCTTCTCCAGGTTTGGGCGCCGGATCGGCCAGCTCTTCCAGCGACACGCCTTCCAGCGGCTGGACCTTGAAGGCAAGACCCTGGTGCACGGCGCCTGGGGGCAGCATCCGGGTCAGGGCCTGGACCTCGACCACCTCGATCTTGTGACCGTGGGCCAGTTTGCCGTCTTCGATCTCGGCGGCGCGCTCGGCCGTGGCCAGCAGGCGACCCGTGCCGCGACGCGCGGGATTCGCCAAAGCGGCCAGGACGGGGTGGCGGCCCCACAGAAAATTATCGGCGTCCGACTTGTTCCGATCAGGCGCACGGGGCGGGCGGGGCGCATCGTCGCGCCCACCAAACCCTTGCGCGGCGGGCTTTTGACCCTTGTCGCGCGGCCCTTCAGGCCGGTTTCCGAAGACCGGTTTTTTACCGCTTCTACGGTCGTTGCGTTCTGATTTCGACGACACTATAAGACGCCCTCCGATTTGGAGCCCCAAGGGCTTTCGGGTCTGGGCGCCCCCTCTATCCTAGAGGAGGCGACAAGCCGAAGGCTTTTGTTTCGTCCCGCTTCTTTATAGCGGAAACGAGGGGTCCGACGGTTCGACAAGGCGCGCTGGGGGAATGTCCCGAGTGGCAAAGGGGGGGGACTGTAAATCCCCTGCGTAAGCTTCGTAGGTTCGAGTCCTACTTCCCCCACCACGCGCCTTGACGGATACGACGGATCAGGACCCGAAGAGGATCGGCTGCGGCGTTCCCTCGCGAACTTCCGCAGTTTCCGCGCGGGTATAGCACAATGGTAGTGCAGCAGCCTTCCAAGCTGAGGATGTCGGTTCGATCCCGTCTACCCGCTCCAGGTTTTTAAAAAGATCAGCATCGCGCCCCTCCGCTGACGGACCCGGGCCATCAGGAGTTTGGCCATGGCCAAGGAAAAGTTCGAACGGAACAAGCCGCACTGCAACATCGGCACGATTGGTCACGTTGACCATGGCAAGACGACGCTGACGGCGGCGATCACGATGGCTCTGGCCAAGGCGAGCGGCGGCA
>Ga0265296_1000238_pt1 | contig 100467 bp, 101 predicted proteins | sample MunlanPumphouse1_FD_189073 | JGI IMG/M metagenome (GOLD analysis project Ga0265296, IMG submission 189073) | Groundwater microbial communities from a municipal landfill in Southern Ontario, Canada - Pumphouse #1 | ecosystem: Environmental > Aquatic > Deep subsurface > Groundwater | place...
TGTCGGACAGTGTTTTTTTTGGCATATTCTTCAAGTGTGCGGACTTTGTTCCCAGATTACAGCTAACGCAAGCCAAGAAATGAATATTCCAGCACCACAGAATGTCTATTAAGCCCAGGATGACAATTTTTTCGACCGTCTGTCTAAGGGATTCTTATTAAGCTTCTGCTTTCTTTTGCCTTGGGGCGAGGGCCATCAAGACGATGGGGACGATCATCCAGGCGCTTCTGCCGTTGTCGCTCATGAAGATTTGTTTAGTGACATCCGATAGACCCTGCGTCAATTCATTCGGTAGAAAGTTGAGCGTGATGCTGATGAGCAGTCCGACTTGCAAAATGCTGAACAGGATAGTTTGCCACCATGAGCCTGGTGAGTTTGAGCCGCCGATGGTCTTGAGCAAGGCGCTTCTTGACAAAAGGAAGAACAGAACGACGAAAATGCCGATGAAATAGGTGATCTTGAGCACGAAGTTTTCGCTCACGTGCAAAGACATGTTGATCGAGGACAAGACCGGCGTATTCGAGACCACGGCGAGCGCCATGTAAACCGAAACCAAAATCACAATCACGCGGTCACGCCCCAACGATATGCCATATAGCAGCGCGCCGATCAGGAAGAATAGCAGGATAAACAAATCCCACGTCGGCATTGACCAGTTGATGCTTTGAAAAAAATGAAGAACAGCGTCCATATAAAGCGATTATAACACATAATCATCTTAAGCTTTCTCTCCTGTCATCCTCCGCGAAAGCGGGGGATCCAGAGAGAAAAATTCACCTTGGATTTGCTTTTTTCCCTGGATTACCCGGTTAAACCGGGTAATGACAAGTTTTCAGAGCCCTAATTTCTTCAAATCCTCTAAAGCTTTGCGCTGCTCGCGGCTGGGTTTGTGCGGGACTTCCGATTCCACTGTCACCAGATGGTCGCCGCGACCGCCGCCGCGCAAGTATTTAAAACCTTTGCCACGCAATTTAAAAATAGTGCCGGGTTGCGTTCCCTCGGGGATCTTGAGCGTACCCGAACCGTCCACGGTATCCAATGCGACTTCACCGCCCAGGCTCAAAGTCGTGAACGGCAAATGAAGAATCGAAAGCACGTCAAAACCTTCACGTGAAAACGTGGGATGGCTTTTGACGCGGACGCGGATATATAAATCACCGGCTTTGCCGCCCGATCCGGGATATTCCCCTTCTCCGGTGACTTTGATTGCTTCGCCGTCATCTAACCCGCCGGGAATCTCGATTTTGAGTTCGCGGCTTTTGCGTTCGATGCCGCCGCCGGAACAGTGTTTGCATGGCTTGGACGGACGTTTGCCCGCGCCGCCGCATTCGGAGCACGTCACCGCTGTTTGGAACGTGCCGAAAATTGTACGTGTGGCGCGCATGGTCCGGCCTTGGCCGTTGCATGTTTTGCAAGACTCCATTTCAGCTCCCGGTTCCGCTCCTGTACCCTGGCACATCGAACATGGCGCGTTGGTATAGAGTTTGATGGTCTTCGGAACGCCGTGAACGGCTTCCAAAAAATCCAGAGTCACGTCGACTTGGATATCTTGCCCACGTTTTTGCTTGTTACGTCCCCCGAAACCGAACATGCCGCCTAAAACATCGCCCAGATCACCTAAGTCATCGAAATTAATGTTTGTGCCCTCAAAACCTCCGAAGCCTTGGTTGAATCCGCCGAAACCGCCCTGCTCGAACGCCGCGGAGCCGAATCGGTCATACTGCGCGCGTTTTTCTTTGTTGCCCAAGATTTGATAAGCCTCGTTGACGTCCTTGAATTTTTGCGCGTCGCCGCCTTTATCCGGATGATGCTCGTGCGCCAAACGCCGGAAGGCTTTTTTGACCTCCTCTTCGCTGGCGTTTTTCTCGACGCCTAAAATTTTGTAGAAGTCTTTGGACATTAGACTAGAGGGTAGAGTGTAGATGGTAGAGAGTAGCCAGAACCGTTTTGGCTATCCTCTACTTTCTACTCTCTTTTTTACGACTTGAATCCTATCTCCGAATTCGTGGTCGGACCTTCGTAGTCAGGGATCTTGCCGAATTGCGCTTCGTATTTCTCCAAATTTTCTTGCAGCACTTTAGCGATGCGTTTGACGTGGCCGGGGGTCGTGATGATGCGCGCCACGAGCTCGCCCACCGGCGGTTGCACGTTGATGAATTCGAGCGTGAATTCTTCCGGCTTATGCAAGACGCGCATGACGTTGGAATAAGCGCCGCTCAAAATCTCAGGCTTGGCGTTGATTTGAATCTGCTGACCGGGCACGGGCTGTTGTGGTTGTTCGGGCATATTGGTTAGATGGTAGAGAGTAGATGGTAGAGAGTAGCCAGAATCGGTTTGGCTACCTTCTACTTTTTACGCTCTTGTAAAAATTTATTTATTTTCTTTGAATTCACCTTCTTGCGGATTTTGTTCGTCTTTCTGACCTTCTGTTTTCTGTTCATTCGGATTCACGGTCGAAGTGTCATTCTGTTGTTTGCGGTACATGGCTTCGCCTACTTTTTGCGCGGCTTGGGCGAGTTCATCACCAGCGCGTTTGACGGCGTCGGTGTCTTCGCTGTCTTTGAGCTTCTTCAGCGCTTCGAGTTTTTCTTCGACGGCTTTCTTGTCGGCCTCGTCGACATCCTTGGCTTCTTTGAGCATCTTCTCGGTGGTGTAGATCATGCTTTCGGCCATGTTGCGCGCTTCGATGTTGTCGCGGCGTTTTTTATCTTCGGCGCCGTGCAGCTCCGCGTCCTGTTTCATCTTCTCGATATCGTCTTTGGACAGATTAGTCGAAGCCGTGATCATGATTTTCTGTTCTTTGTTGGTGGCTTTGTCGAGCGCTTTGACCGACAAGATGCCGTTGGCGTCGATGTCGAAAGCCACTTCGATCTGCGGGATGCCGCGCGGCGCGGGAGGCAGGCCGGCCAAAGTAAAGCGTCCCAGCGAGCGGTTATCCGCGGAAAGCTCGCGCTCGCCTTGCAATACATGAATCTCGACTGAAGTTTGTCCATCTGCGGCGGTCGAGAAAATTTGCGACTTTGAAGTCGGGATGGTCGTGTTGCGTTCAAGGATTTTGGTCATGACGCCGCCCATGGTTTCGATGCCGAGCGACAACGGCGTGACGTCAAGGAGCAAAAGCTCGCCTTTGATGTCGCCTTGCAAGTTGCCGGCTTGCACCGCCGCGCCCGCCGCCACGACTTCGTCCGGATTGACCGAGATGTTGGGCTTCTTGCCGAAGAATTTTTCCACGATTTGCTGCACGAGCGGCATGCGCGTCATACCGCCAACCAGGATGACTTCATTGATCTCGCCGGTCGTGAGTTTGGCGTCGGTCAAAGCTTTGCGACACGGCTCAAGCGTCTTATCCACCAACCCGCCGACCAATTCTTCGAGCTTGGCGCGCGAGAGTTTGATTAACAGATGTTTGGGGCCGTTGGCGTCGCTGGTGATAAAAGGCTGGTTGATCTCGGTATCCATGGCGCTCGACAGCTCGATCTTGGCTTTTTCCGCCGCTTCTTTGATGCGCTGCAAGGCTAAAGTGTCTTTGGATAAGTCGATGCCTTCCTGCTTTTTGAATTCGTCGACGATCCAACGGATCACGACTTGGTCAAAGTCATCGCCGCCCAGATGCGTATCGCCATTGGTGGCTTTGACCTCGACCGTGTTTTGGTTGGTCGTCGCGTCGAACGCGATTTCCAAAACCGAGACGTCGAACGTACCGCCGCCCAAATCGTAGACCACGATTTTCTCGTCCTTCTTGCGATCAAAACCATAGGCCAACGCCGCGGCGGTAGGTTCGTTGATGATGCGCAAGACTTTAAGGCCAGCGATTTCGCCCGCGACTTTGGTCGCTTGACGCTGCGAGTCGTCGAAGTAGGCCGGGACGGTGATGACGGCTTCGGTGATCGTCTCGCCCAAACGCGCTTCGGCGTCGGCTTTCAATTTTTGCAAAACCATGGCCGAAATCTCTTCCGGCGAATATTCCTTGCCGCCCATGAGCACGCGCAAGCCGTCATCGTGCTTGACCAGTTTATACGGCAGCCACTTCAGATCACGCTGCACTTCCGCATCATCCCAGCGGCGGCCGATGAGTCGCTTCACGCTGAAGACGGTGTTCTCCGGATTCACCACCGACTGACGTTTGGCGATTTGGCCGACCAGACGCTCGTTGGTTTTGGATACGGCAACGATTGAAGGCGTAGTTTTGGTGCCTTCGGCGTTTTCGATTATTTTCGGCTGGCCGCCTTCTACGATGGCCATGCACGAGTTGGTTGTTCCGAGGTCTATTCCGAGGATTTTGGGCATATGGGGGTTAGAGTTTTTATTCTTTATTCACGTCGATTTTTATGCTTTTAGATTTGATCTGTTCGGTCTTGGGCATCTCGATCTTGAGGATGCCGTCTTTGAACGAGGCTTTGGCTTGATCTTCCTTCACGCCCGAGGGCAAAGCCACTTGACGCATGAAAGAGCCGGCGCGGATTTCTTTGCGGTAATAATCCTTCTCTTCCACTTCAGTCTTGCGCTCCGAGCTGCCGCTGATGGTCAAGATTCCGTTTTCCACGTCGAGTTTGACATCTTGGGCGTTGACGCCGGGCAAAGCCGTCTCGATGACTACGGCGTCTTTAGTGTCATACACGTCTATCGCCGGAACCAGACCTTGTCCGCGGCCGACGACCGACGGAAAATTTTCGATCAGCTTGTCGAAGTTCTCGAACGGTTCGAAGAAAGGAGTCCATTTGATGAGTGACATAGGTTGGGGAGGGGTAGTGAATTTAGAATTTAGAATATAGAATTTGGAAGTTGAAAGTCAGGATTCTAAATTCCATATTCTAAATTCCAACTTCACTTTTTAACGATGATTACTTTTGCCGGGCGCAGAAGTTTTCCGTTGAGGCGCCAACCGGCTTGGAGCACGCGGCTGATTTTGCCGTCTTCGCCGTCTGCCGCCGTTTCTTGCCCGACGGCTTCGTGGAGCAAAGGATCGAAGTCGTGGCCGGGTTCAGGTTTGATGTTTTCCAGGCCGAGCGCGGCGAATTCCTTGTCCCATGAATATTTGACTGCCGACAATCCGTGGTACCAATTCTCGAATTTGGATTTTTGTTCTTCCGGCAAACTTGCGAGCTCCGGTTTGAAAGCCAACGCGGTCTCGAATTGATCCACGGCGGGCAAAAGCGTTTCAAGCAAGCGCTCGTTGGCGTACTTGGAAAATTCCGTTTTTTCTTTTTCTACTTCCTTTTTCAAGTTGGCATAATCCGCCTGGGCGCGCTTCCACCCGGCCAGATATTCTGCGCATTGCACACATTCCGCGTTTTCTGTTTTCTCTTCTTGGATGTCTTCGTTGTCGGTCATATCAGTTAACGTTTTTCTGCATGAGATTCAAGATGGCAAGGGCTTGGCGATAGTCCATGCGCATGGGGCCGATGATGCCGAAGAGTGCGCCGCCGCGTAAGCTGACCAGTGCCGTGCCGCAAGCGTTGCCGAAAGGACATTCCGATCCGATGCGCAACTGCGGCTCGCTGAAACGTTCTTGGCGCAGACGCATCAGCACGTCGTCCAAACGATCGAGCACGCTGCTCAAATCTACGACCTGGCCCCAGTGCCGAAATTCTGGTTGCGTGAAGAGATGAGACAAGCCGGTATAAAAACTGTCGTTCTCGCGCAGACCCAAGACGACGGCGCCATGCATGAGTTCGGCTGCGTATTTGGCGACTGCTTTGAGACGCTGATCAAGTTCGCCGTCGACCTTCAAACGTTCCTCCAAATCTTGCGCGACTTTGTGCGCCAACGATTTGCGGCCCATGAGCTCATCCGCGTAAAGGCGATAACCTTTTTCCGTGGGCACGCGACCGGACGAGGTGTGCGTTTGAGTGATAAGACCAAGCTCTTCAAGTTCCGCGAACCAATTGCGGATGGTCGCGGGGCTGACGTCCAAACCATAGGTTTCGACCAAATACTGCGAACCGACCGGCTCGCCGGTGCGGATGACGTCTTCGACCACGCAGACTAAGATTTTTTTAAGCTTATCTTCCATGTATTAGCACTCCGGCTATTTGAGTGCTAAGAGGATAACTCGCCCTGAATAGTGCGTCAAGTCGCTAATTTAAGATAAAAAACAAGCCCTTTTCGACTCTCGCAGACGCGAGGGGGCTTGATGGAAGCTTTGCAGCCTCGAGATGTTCTGGTCAGTTCGGCATGAGCACGAGATCGAGTTCGATTCCTTCGACGATGAGGTGGTACGCCTCGTCGACAGTCGGTCCGTGGAACTCGTCCTTCTTCTCGAGCGTCGCGCCCCGCTCCTTCAGGATTTCTACTATGTGCGCTAGCAGCGCTCTCCGAGCCGGTAGCATGTTGCGCTGGGCGATCTGACCGTTGATGAAGCCGGTTCCTCCGGTGATGGCCTGGCTGACGGTCGGGACTCTCAACGCTTTCAGCGAGTCGCTGAAACCGCCTTCCAGGACGATGGCCTTGCCCATGGTCACGGAATACCTTAGGCCAAACTCATCGAGGACTTTTTTGGTGCTGACGACAACGGGATTCTCTGGACCCATTCGACTCCTCCTCAAATGTACGGTTTTCCTCGTATCAAACGCAGTTCTTCTTAACAAATCATGTCAGCCATGTCAAATCTTGGCATTCGTAGGGGCGACCCAACGGGTCGCCCCTACATAAATCAACCGTTCGAAAAACGAGAACTTACTCCATCCTATACAGCCTTACGCCCGCCGCTTCTTTCTCCGGCCGACGCTCCGGGAATTTGAAGCCGTTTGAAACGATGAGGGTTCCGTGTTTGACTTCGCTGCGCAGTTTTTTCCAAATCTTGGGCATGCTGTAGGGCATGCCGTAAAGAAAAACCACATCCGTATCAGGCGGCAGCTTGGCGTGCCAAAGATTTTTGCGCAAGAAGCGGCATCTGGCCTGCAATTTTTTCGCCCGAACGCGGGAACGCGACCAAGCCACGAGCAGCGGATTCAACTCAATGCCCAAAGCTTGCGCGCCGCGTTCGGCCGCCATGAGGCACAATTCCCCTGTCCCTGATCCCAGCTCAACGATTTTAGTTCCCTCTTTTATCTGCGCTAAGTCGAGCATGAGCTTGAATTTTTTTTTGCCCGATGAAACGAAAGGCGCAAAACTCATGAGCGCCCAAACCTCAAAACCCATGTACAGGGTAGCTAAGACCAAAGCGATGGTCAGGATCGAAACCACGCTCCACAGCGCGATAAGCAAGATGTCACTCATAACGCAGCGCTTCGATAGGATTCAGTTTGGCGGCTTTGCGCGCCGGGAAATAGCCAAAGACGATGCCGATGGCCACGGAAACACCAAAGCCCAAAGCCGCTCCGGACCACGGCATGTTGAAAGTCCAGCCTTTTTGATACGCCGCCAAAGCCTGCAACCCAAGCCAAGAAAATCCCATACCTACGATGATGCCTAAGATGCCGGCGAAGACCGAAAGAAAAATAGCTTCGTATAGGAATTGGCGCAGGATGTCTTGGCCGCGCGCGCCGATGGCTTTACGCAATCCGATTTCACGCGTGCGTTCGGTCACCGTGACGTACATGATGTTCATGATGCCTACGCCGCCCACGACCAGCGAAATCGAGGCGATGGAACTCAAGAGCACGCTCAAGATGGTGCCAATCATGCCGGCGCGCTGTGCCGTATCTTCCTGCGAAGCGATAAAGAAGTCATCTTTAGACAAATCGCCGGTGGGGTTATCGATGCGATGCGACTCGCGCAAGATGATCCTGATCCGTTCCTTGGCTTCGTTCGTCGCCACCGTGCCGGTCTTGACGCTCATGAACTGCAACTTTTCCATGTTGAACTGCGCCATCAACGCGCTGAACGGTACATAGACTTGGCGGTCCAGATTGGTGAAAAAACGAGTCCCCGCCGGCTGCAGGACTCCGATGACCCGATAATTCTGCTTCTGTATCTTAATGCTTTTGCCCAGCGGATTCTCGACGCCGAATAAGTCCTGCGCTATATCGTGTCCCAGCACCGCGACTTTTGATTTGGAATCCACGTCTTCCGACGTAAAATAAGAACCTTGTTCGTTTTCCACGCTGAAGATGCTGGCGCCCGTCTCCGACGTGCCCTCGACTTGCGCGCGCAAACTTTCGCTTTCGTAATCTACTATGGTCGAAGTGAAGACGTTGGCGTCCACGGATCTGACCCAACTTTGTTCTTTTAGTTTTTTGAAATCTTTTACCGTGATGACCTGTTTGGTCACCGTCGGCGGCCCAAGCTGCTTGCCGTCGCCTTGTCCGCTGCGCACGAATAACAAATCGGAACCGAATGACGCGACTTGCGACATGATGAAATCCTGCGCCGCGTTCCCCACCGCGAGCATCAAAATGACGGACGCTATGCCGATGACGATCCCGAGCATGGTCAAAAACGCTCGCGCTTTGTTGCGCAGCAGGCTGTTCAAACTGATCATGACCACATCGCGAATCAACATATCTTCATTCGGCCCTTAACGCCTCGATCGGACTTAGCTTGGCCGCTTTGCGCGCCGGCAGGTAACCAAAAGTCAGACCGATGATGCTTGAGACGGCGACGCCTAAAAGCGCGCCGACCCATGAAACGGTGAACACCCAACCCGGTTGATAGTAGTTGATGACTTGGATGGCGATGAAAGCCAAGAGTGATCCTAAGATTATCCCCGCGATGCCTCCTACGATGGTCAAGATCGTGGCTTCGGTGAGGAATTGGCGTAACACGTCCTTGTAGCGCGCGCCGATGGCTTTACGTAACCCGATTTCGCTCACCCGCTCCGTCACGCTGACGAACATGATGTTCATGATGCCGATGCCGCCGACCAAAAGCGAAATGGCGGCGATGGATGAGAGCAAAATCTGCAGGACGGAGGTCACCTGGCTGACCGTCTTGATGGCATCAGCTTGGGTCATGACGAAAAAATCATCTTTCGCCAAATCTCCGGTCGGGTTATCTATGTCATGCTGTTCGCGCATGATGTCTTCGATGCGCCGCGCGGATTCATCCAACGGCAAGTTCGTTTTGGCAATCAAGTATTCGAAGGATTTTTTGCCGTACAGGTCAATCATGGTGGTCGCCGGTATATAGGCCAGCTCATCCAGGTTTTGGAAAAATTGCGTACCTGCCTTGTCCATGACGCCTATCACGCGGTAAGTATTGGAACCGACTTTGACGCTTTGACCTAACGGCGACGCTTGGCCGAAAATCTCGTCAGCCAGCGAATATCCAAGCACCACGCTCCGCGTATGGCTTTCCACGTCCGAATCGGTGATGAAATTGCCTTGCAGCATGTCATAGCCGCCAATCAGGATCTCATCTGGCAGCGTACCGAGGAGAGAAATATTTTTACTCACTCCCTCACCCACGATCATGTCGGACTGCATCATTTCGCCGGAGACCATCGGCATCCAAGCGGATTCTTTTTTGAGCCGCTTGATGTCTTTCATGACCAGCGATTCTTCGACGAATGGACTGGGATTTTCGGTCTGCGTCTTAGGACCGGGATGGATGATCAGTTTATCAGAACCAAAGGAAGAAATCTGTGACAAGATGAAAGATTGCGCCGCCTCGCCGATGGATAAAGACAAAATCACCGCCGCGATGCCGACGACGATCCCGAACATGGTCAAAAGCGAACGATTGCGCGTCCGAATGAGGCTTTGCCATGAACTATCCGCCAAGTCGCGCCAGAGCATAAGAAATAATTACAAATGCCAAATTACAAATGACGAATTCAGGCGCATGCAATTTGGCATTTGGCATTCGTCATTTGGCATTGATGATAGCTATTTGATGAGTTCTCCCGTCGCCAAACAGCGGTGTTTTACCGGTTCATCGGACTGGATCAGCCCGTCTTTGAGGCGCAGGACGCGTTCGGCGTGTTCGGCGGTGTAAGTCTCGTGAGTCACGAGCACGATGGTGTGCCCTTTATCGATGTTCAGACGTTGCAGGATTTGCATGACTTGCGCTCCTGATTTGGAATCCAGGTTGCCGGTCGGTTCGTCGGCGAAGATAACCGGCGGTTTGCGGATCAGGGCGCGCGCGATGGCGACACGCTGGCGTTCGCCGCCCGAGAGCTGGTTCGAAAGGTTATTGGCTCGATGCGCCAACCCCACCGACTCGATGGCTTCCATGGCCATGTCGCGGCGTTTGGCTAGCGGCACATCGGAGTAGAGCAACGGCAACATGACGTTATCGAAAACCGTGGTCTTGGGCAGCAGGTTGAAGGCTTGGAAGATGAAACCGACTTTTTCGCCTCGCATGCGAGCCAGGACATCATCATCTAGCTTTGACACGTCTTGATCTTCGAAAAGATATCTGCCTTCGGTCAAAGTGTCGAGGAAGCCCAGGATGTGCATGAGGGTTGATTTTCCGGAACCTGACGGCCCCATGATGGCTATGAATTGGCCGGCCGGTATCGTGAAGTCCAGCCCGAAAAGCACGGGCGTCACGACCTCGTCGTTTTCGTATTGTTTGGTCAACTTTTCTATCTTGATGACGTCCATCTCGTTATGCTCCGGTTTTTTCGCTGGTGATGACCTGCTCGCCTTCGGTCAGACCTTTCGTCACTTGCACCTTGCCTTCATCACCCTTAAGTCCGATTTCGATCTGTCTGTCCTGCGGCGCACCATTCACGAGCACGCGCACCGAACGCTGGCTGCCGTCGCTCGTACGGATGGCGCGCAGCGGGATGACTAACGAGTCTTTGGCTTCGGCGGTAGTCACGGTCACGTTGGCGGTCATGCTGGGTTTGATTTCTTTGTCCGTCGGCTCGATCTTTACGCGGATCTTGTAATAGACCGCATCTTGCACTTTGGTCTCCGCCGGATCCTTGGCCGACACCGTGCCTTTGAATTTTACGTCATCACCGTAAGCGTCAAGCGTGATGACCGCAGATTGTCCGATTTCGATCTTTGGAATATCGGTTTCAGGCACCTTGGCCTCGATGTCGTAACTCGCCGTGCCTACCATGTTGATGACGGTTACGTTCAGCGTGATTTGTTCGCCCACGTCAGGCAGGACTTCGGAGATCACACCGTCCACCGGCGCCAGGATTTCGTTCTTCTTCAGATCGTTCAGAGTCTTGTCGTACGTGCTCTTAGCCTGTTCCACCGCGGCACGCAAAGGTGCAAGATCGACCGCGCGCGGCCCGGCGCGTTTCAGGTCGAGTGCGGCTTTGGCGGCATCCAACGCGGCTTTTTGCACGGTCACGGCCGTTTCGCCGGCTTTGACCTCCACGTCGGCGTTGGTCTGCGCCGTGGCTAAAGCGATTTGCGCGGTCTTGAGCGCGTCTTGAAGTGCGCTCACGCTCTGGGTGCGGGTCAATTCGGTGTTCTTAAGGGTTTGCGTAGCCGTAAGAATCGTCGTGTTCTGCGTCGAAACCGCAGTGCGGTCCGTATCGATCACGGTCTTTTTGGCTGCCAGGTCGGTTGAAGTAAAATATGAACTGGTCAAGCTGGCGGCCAAAACTTTCTGCACATCGGACAAGTATGACTGAACCAAGCCGATGGTAGTCTGAAGCTTATCCGCCGCAGCTTGGATTTGTTCTTTGGTCGAGGCAGTGTTCAGGGCGTTGACAGCCGCCTCCGCGATCTTCTTGGAATCGCGAGCTGTGGCATACGAGCTTTTAGCCCGATCCATCGAACCTGCATCCAAGATACCCAGGAGGGTCGAATAGTTGGCGTTGGCTGCCGTGTTGTCCACGGCGGTTATCTGATCGCCATCGGTCAAACCGGTCTGCAACGGGCCAAGGGCTGTGGCCAAGGCCGTGCGCGCCGAAGCGTAGGCGTTATCGATATTTTGCTGGGTAATGGCGCCGGAATTGTTCAGGCCGTTTTGCGCCGTATCAACTGCGCTTTGCGCCGTTGCCACCGCATCCAGCGTGGTTTTTTTGGTGGCTTCAAGTTCCTTTTGCGCTTTGAGGTAGGCGGCCTGCGCTTGCTCGACCGCGGTTTCGGCTACGCGAATGGCCTGCGGCGTTTCGCCGGCGATTTTGGCGTTCAGGTTGGCTTGCGCCACTCTCAAAGCGGCGCGGGCATTACGCTCCGAGAACACGACATCGTCGCCTACGAGCTGCGCCAAGACATCTCCCAATTTGACCTGATCGCCGACTTTGACGTTGACGAGTTTGATTTTGCCGCTATTTTGAAAAGCCAGCTCAATGCGCTCCGCGGGTTTGAGTTCGCCCGTCACTTCGACCGTCTGGTAAAGGTCGCGCTTTTCCACCGCGGCCGTATCATAAGTCGTTTTATTGCCGCTCTTAGCCAACCACCACCAGCCGCCCAGGGCGAGTACGATCACCAGAATGAGGTAAGTGCTTTTGCGTTTCAGGATTTTCGGGACGGTCATAGTTTCATCTTTTTCGTCACGTTTCGTATTTTGCTTGAGATTTTCTTGACCATCTTCTGCATCTGTTCGACGCGCACCAAGACCACGGCTGCGTGATGATCGGCATAAAATACCAGCAAGCGTTCGCCGGCCTTGAGGCCCATGCCGTCTCGGATGTCCTTGGGGATGACCACCTGTCCCCTTTCTCCCAGGACGGTGAAATCCATTTTTTCGTCGCAATGTTTCATAGCTGAATATGACGGGTATGATTGGTATGATTAATACCACGGGCTCGCAACGGCGTCAAGAATCAGGTCAAACGATTTCTCCCTTGAGCCGGCCCAGCCTGACCAAGAACATGGCCTTGGCGATTTGAAAACCCATCTTGAGATATTCCTTGGCGCCTTTCAGGAATCCGACTTTTTGCATCTTACGGCGGATGGTCAAACCAGGCAGCTCGACCGTCCCGTAGGGGAGTTTGTGGAAGCGGCAATAATAATTCATAGCCGACTCCACCATGAAACCTTGGACGTATTTATCGGGTATATCCTCGATGATGCGGCGCGACAAAACGCGTTCGCCGCCGATGAGCGGCAAATATGGCGTGAGCTTCATGGCCAGCTTGCCGCGATCGCGGATACCCACGCACATGGCCAGCCTGCCTTGCGTCACGGGATTAAGGATCTTGAGCAGATGTTCACGCGTCAAACCTTTGAGATCTGCGTCCAAGAAAAAAATAATCGCCGCGTCGGTATGGGCCAAGCCATGCAACAACGCCGCGCCTTTACCGTGCTTCCAGGGCAAGTCATGCACCAAAGTCGCGCCCTCTTGGCGCGAGATTTCCGCCGTGCGATCGGTCGAACCGTCGCTGATGACCACGACGTCACGGAACAGACGCGACTCGACTAAAGTCTTGACTATCGCCCCGATCGTCGGTTCTTCGTTGTACGCGGCGATGATCGCGGCGACTGATTGCATAAGTTAGAGGGTAGAGGGTAGAGAGTAGCCAGAACAAAAATGGCTATCCTCTACCCTCTCGTTTATAGTTTCAGCAGATCGTATCTCACCTCTTCCAGCCGGCGCAGGTGTTGTCGCGCTTGGTCGGCTTTGCTGCGCAGGTTGCCGGTCAAATCCAGCGACAGGAAAAATTCCACCAATTCTTGAGCCAGTTTGAATATCTCTTCGACTTTTTCTTTATTCCTTTCGATCGCGGCGTTCACGGCCAAACGCACCATCTCGCCGATCAAATCGGACAGAGCGCCTAAGATGATATCCGTGTCTTCGGTCACGTCTTGCGGCGGAAAAAGATCTTTGCCGCTGACGGCTTTCTCGAAAAACGAAGCTTCGCAATATTCTTCCAGTGCCGCGCGCCACATGCCTTCGTTGGTCAACCGTTGTTCATGGACCAGGATTTTTTTGCCTTTGAGCAGCGTCTCCCGCGCTTCGGTGAGCAACTTGTTGGCCCCCGCGCCGTCTCCGCGTTGCAACGCGAAAATAGTTTGTTTGGATAGTCTTTGCGCCGCGCCAGCGAGTTCTTGGAGCTTGCGTCGATTGGCATCCAGCGCCGAGTGTTTACTTCTTAGTTGGGTGAGCGCTTGTTTTAAACGCATAAGAACGGAGCGATGAGTAGAGGGCTTCGGTGCGATGCACGACCGAATCCCATGAATAAAGCCTGGCCACGACGCGTTGCGCGCGTTTTCCCCTTTCTTCGACGACTTGCGGATCCGTCACCAGCCACTGCAGCACCTCGGCCAGTTTGGTCACATCGCCTAAGCGGTATGCGATGCCGGAATGATCGATCAATTCCAGATTTTCGGGGATGTCGCTCATGACGACGAGCTTGCCGTAGGACATGGCTTCCAAGACCGAGACTGACAAACCTTCGCTGCGTGAAGGATGAATCATGGCGAAAGCGCCGGCCATGAGTTGATGCAGTTCGGTGCCAGTGCGGCGACCTAGAAAGATGACTCGGCCGTCGTCTTTAGCCATCTTTTCCAGCTTCTCGAGATAACCGCGTTCAATCGTATTCTCGCCTGCAAAACCTATGATCACGAGTTTTTTATCCGTCTCGATGCGTTTGAAGGCTTGGATGGCATCCTCGACCGCCTTGTGCGGTATCATGCGGCTTAGCGTGTAAAAATAGCTGTTGGGCTCCAAGCCTAATTTGGCCAGAGCCGATGTTCCGGGATGGTGTTCTTGGATCTCCACGCCGTTGGGGATATACCAGACATGGCGCTTAAAACGCAGGCGGCAGAATAATTGGATGGAGTGCGAGGCGGCGATGGTGGCGTGGGGCAAAAAAACCGAAGTCCATTCGCCTAACATCAGATACCAGCGCGCAAAAATGCTCCACTTGGCATGAAAGCGATCGCGGCTATGGAAGGTCACGACGACTTTAGACCGCCACTTGAAGAGGCGCGGGATGAAGGCTAGGGTCGAAGGGCCGACGCCGTGGTAGTGTATGATGTCGGCGCGCCTGAAGAGGACGTGCAGCGAAGCCAGAAAAGTGTGCGTGATGGCATCAAGATTCTTGCGATGCCAACTAGGCAAAGTTATCAGGTTCACGCCCCTATATTTTTTGAGGCCAGCGGGGTTGGCATAGGGTCGGACGTAGACAAAGACCTCGTGACCCAACTCCACGAGCTTGGTGGCGAGCTTTTCCACGTGTGTCTCAATACCGCCGCCTTGGGCGAGCGAGGCGGGTATGCCCTTGCAACCGAGCATGTAGATACGCATGGGGCTTGAAAAAATTGGGGACTTCATCTAATATCTTAGCGCGAAATAGAGTTAGACGGTAGGGGGTAGACGGTAGACAGTAGCCAGACGGGTTCGATATCCATACCAGCTACTAGCTACTAGCTACCAGATACCAGATACCAGATACCAGCCCCCCCCCACGCGCCTGTAGCTCAGTCGGTAGAGCAGTGGCCTTTTAAGCCAACGGTCGCGGGTTCGATTCCCGCCGGGCGCACCACGTAAAAATCCCATTCTCAAATGGGATTTTTACGTAGCCCCGTGGCGCATAAAGAAAAAACCTCGTGCGCTTTACGGGGCAGAGCGTTCGATAGGGTTCACGTGGCACGGCCTCATTCATTTGATACAAAGAAGCGGTCTGATGTAAGATCAGACCGCCAAAGATTCAGGGATCAACAGGCGCAGGAGACGGTTCTGATCTTCCCACCTGTTTCCAGCTTAAGCACCGACTCTTCGACCACCTTGAGATCCATGTCTTGCACTTTCGCGCCAAGAAAATCGGCAAGCATGATTATCGCCGAGGCTCCCGCCGCCGTCGCGCACGAGTCTAAGACTTTGAGCGTGTGCTCACGATATTTTTGTTCGCGTCGGATCAGCATCTGGCGCACTGCATCGTGATTGACGCAAGGCATGTCCGCTCCGCAAGTCTCGATGACTTTGCGATTGTGGGCAATGACGCTTTGGGGCGTCGGAGCATTCTCGCTTGCACGAGCTATGCGATTTATCTCGTCAAGATCATCGCCTAGGTCATAGACACACGGTGCTTCGCCGAACAGGATCAAGGTCGACACCTTTTCTTCGAGGATGGCCTCCGAGGCTAAGCCGGCTAAGAGGTCGAGCTTGTCTTGGACATAGCCCGTCGGGGCTTCTGGTCGAAGGCAGAAGTAGTCGGGTCCGTACAAATCTCGATCGTCCGCATCCTGCTCAACGTCTTCGACTAGGAACCGAGTGGCGTGCCGCGTCTCGGGGAATCCGCGACAGTTCACGGGACGGTTCTCGTAGACTTTGCACCCGTTCTTCTTGTCGAGGAACGGACAAGGACGCTTCAGCTGCCAACGCACATGCCACAGGGATGGATAGATTTGCCCGCCCAGCGAGTGTACCTCTGCTCCGATTTCGACATGCGTCCGAAAGATGTCGGAGGGTTTACGATCCAGCGCGTAGGCCAGCATCAGGATGTCGAACAAATCGACATACGTGAACAAGCGCTGACGTTTGCAGCATGGACGGCTGCACACGTCGGGACACCTGTAACGCGGCCATGAGGAGAGCAGGCGGAGCCTTCTCGTGAGGAAATCGGCCACGCCCGGGCCATACAAACGCTTGAGTTCCCTTTTTTGCATTCTCTTCCTTTCTCGAAGAACAAGAGAAGATTACATTTTTTTCGGGCCTTGTCAATCCTCGTTGTATTCAAAACACCCCGAAGAAAGGGGTGCGGTTGCGGCGCGGAGGCGCCAAAGGATCAGAGGCCGAGCAGCTTGCGCACGGCTTGGCGCATTTCGTCGTCGATGAGGATCGAGACGTTAGGGTCAAGGTCGTGGCCGGTGCCGGGTCCGGGGATGTTCAGGTAATCGCCGAGGCTGACGAAGAAGCCAGGCGCTTCGCGTTCCGCGACAGGGCTATGCGCCGCATCCCCGTTCTCTTCGGTGATGCCGAAAGCCGAAATCAATTGCTTGCGTTTGAAGACGCGACAACCCGCGTCAACTTCGGCGGAAACTGAATTATGGACTATGCGCCAATACACGTAAAAGCGTTTGAGGTAGTCGGCACCTTTCGATCTCTCGATCGTGACTTCGGCCGTACTCGAACTCAAGACGAGCTTGGACTCATTCGCTTCGTTAATCCGAAGTTTGCCGCCGTGGTGATGCCACCAGCGCGGAACGCATCCGCCAATCAACCCTGTCCTACTAGAACATCCGCACATTGGCCATTCCCCTGGTTAAAGGTTCGATTGGCGGCAAAGTATCAAAGAGTCGGAAATCAAGCAAATAAAACATAAGCGGCATCCGGAGAAGGATGCCGCTGGGGTGGGGTGTCGCGGAGCGGTCAGTTGTAGTTCATGGCTCGGCGGCGCTCGCGTTCGAAGCGCTGTAGGACGCCGTTGATCGTCGGCTTGACCGTGACGCGCACGAACGTCTGTTCGTCAGGTGAGAGTTCGGCCAAGAGTTCGTCGTCGCACAGCAGGCCGACTAGATCCTTGACTTCGTCGGGCTTGAAGGCAGACTCGGCGCGCAAGCGTCCAAGATACCCGATCAGCCGGTCGAAACGATATCCTCCGGGCGGAGGCAGGGCGTCGCTCTCGCCGATGTAACAAACTCTTTGGAATTCACCAATCATTTTCACCTCGCTAGGGGTAAAGGTACAAAAAACTTATACCTCATTTTAGAGGCGCTGTCAATGGAGGTTAGCCGAATCTAAAATTGTCATTGCGAGGAGTAGCAACGACGAAGCAATCTCTGGAATCCGGAGATTGCCACGCGCATTCAGTATATGCGCTCGCAATGACACAAACCGATCACCGAACGCGCAGATCTTATCTACACCAACCCCAGCCATTTTTGCGCTAGTTCGCTTCCGTCATCGGTCGGCAGCGCCAGGTGCAATCTTTTTCCGAGTTCTTGTCGACGATTTACATTGGCTAACAAATCACGAATTTCTTTCGCCAATCTATTTTCGAATCCAAAATCTTGACTGACTTCAAGGATGGCGCCTTTGAGCGCTTGGGTGTTTGCAGTCTGTGGTCCAGGCAGCGGCACGATGACGGCCGGCTTGCTCAACGCCGCCAGCTCGGACAAAGAGCCGAAACCGCCGCGTGAGACCACGAGGTCAGCCGCCGCATAAGCGCTTAACATGCCTGCTTCATCGAAAGTATCGGACACGAAATAACCGGATCGCTGGATTGCTCCATCTCCTTTGTCTTTACCGGTCAAATGGATGACCTGCATTTCGGCGAGCAACGTGGTTAAAATTTTAGTCAGCCCGCGATTAAGCGAGCGCGCTCCTGTTCCGCCGCCGGTCACGAAGACGATGGGTCGCGTCGCGTCGAGTTTGAATTTGGCTGCCGCGTCTTTTTTGGATTCCGTCGTCACGCCGTCGAAACGGCACGGCGTTTTTACTTTTTGCGCTTTGCCCGCTAGCTCCTTGCCGTACCAGCCGAGCGAACAAGTCACCATGGCCGCGCGTTTGGCGAGCAAGCTATTGGAACGCACCGGGTCGCGATCCAGTTGATGGATGGCGCAAGATATCCCGCTGCGCAAAGCTTGATGCATCACGGGAACTTGCGTAAAACCGCCGGCACCGACCACCAAATCAGGTTTGAAAAGTTTTATGATTTGCGCGGCTTGCGCGCTGGCTGCGGTGTAATCAAAAGGAAAGGTCAGCCAATTCAAGCTGGGAAAACGCGCCAGCTTGGCGACTTTCACGGCGTAGAACGGGATGCCTTCGCGCGCCACCAAAGATTTTTCAGGGCCGTCCGGCGTACCTGCCCAGGCAAATTCAAGACCCGGCGCGAGCTGGCGCATGCGTCGAATCACGGCGATGAGCGGCGTGACGGGTCCCAATGTCCCACCGCCGCATAAGAGGATTTTTTTCGTCATAGGGGAAAGCATATAGCATTTAGTAGATAGTAGTTAGGGCCCTAACTACTAAATGCTAACTACTAACTACTAATCCTAGCCTGCCGTGAAATCGAAGCCACGATTCCCAATCCCGCCGCCGTCGCCACGAGCGCCGAGCTGCCGTAACTCACCAGCGGCAAAGTCACGCCTGTGATGGGCAAGAGTCCGATCATCGAACCCACGTTAAGTACGGTCTGAATGGCGATCCAACCGCCGATACCCGCGGCCAAGAAGCGGCCGAATTCCGTGTCGGCGGATTGCGCGATGGTGAAACAGCGTTTGACCAAAAGCGCCAACGCGGCGATGAAGGTGACGCTCAAAAAAAATCCAAGTTCTTCGGCCAGGACGGCAAAGATCGAGTCGCCCGCGACTTCCGGCAGATACGAATATTTTTGGCGCGAATGGCCGTAACCCAGACCGAACGGTCCGCCGGAACCGATGGCCAGGAACGCTTGGTTGATGTGATAGCCGACGCCTTGCGGATCAAGCTCGGGATGCAAAAAAGTCATCAAGCGTTGCGTGCGATACGGCGTGATTTTGATGAGCAGCGCGATGAGTCCCAAGCCTAAACCAACCAGAGCCGCAAACCAACCCAGCGGCGCTCCGGCCACGAAGTAGACGATGAGCGAGGCTCCGGCGATGACAGCCATGGAGCCGGTGTTAGGCTGCAGGATGAGCAACAGGATGACGATGCCGAGCACACTCAAAAACGGCAGCAAGCCTTCTTGCAGATTTGAAGCGCGACGTTCGCGTTGCGTCGAAAGCCAGGCCGCGACGTAAATCAAAAAAGTCACTTTGACGAACTCGGAAGGTTGGAAAGATAGCGCACCGAAATGCACCCAACGTCCGGCGCCGCCCAAACGCGTACCCACGCCGGGGATGTAGACCAGAAGGAGCAGCCCAATCGAAAGGATGAGCGCGGGCAAAGCCAAAAATTTAAGCTTGCGATAATCAAAGTAAGACAGGACGACAAAAGCAAAGATGCCCGGAATCAAACCGTTCAGCATTTGATGCTTGAAGTAATACCAGCTATCCCCTGTCTTGGATAAGGCTAACGGCCCGCTGGCCGAAAGCAGCATGACCAATCCGAAAAGCGTCAACCCGATCACCAGGCCGAGGAACATCTTGTCTATGGGTCGCGCCGTTCGGCTCATATCAGACCTTGTCGGTCAAAGCCAGGATGACGCCGATGCCGGCCGCAAAAAGCGAGATGATCCAGGTGCGGAAGACGATTTGCGACTCTTTCCACCCCGAGGCTTCGAGATGGTGATGCACCGGTGCGCTCAAGAAGATTTTTTTCTTGCGAATTTTTTTAGAAGCGACCTGGATGAGCACCGAGAGTGATTCCAAGACGAACGGCAGCCCGATGATGGGCAGCAAGAACGGTTGATTGGTCAGCATGGCGACGACGCCCAGCGCAGTGCCTAAGGCCATCGAACCGGTATCTCCCATGAAGAAAGACGCGGGCGTCACGTTGTACCACAGGAAAGCCATGGTCGCGCCGGCGATGGCGGCGCAAAAAATCGCCAATTCGATTTTGCCTTGGGAATAAGCGATCACGCCGTAAGCCGCGAAGGCCGCCATGAGCGGGCCTCCGGCCAAACCGTCCAAGCCGTCGGTCACGTTGACCGAATGCGAAGTCGCGATGATGACGAAGGCGAAGAACAGGATGTAGATCCAGCCCAGCGAAAAATTGCCGCTGAACGGCACGTGCACGATGTCCCAGTCGAGTTTTGAATAGAACCACCAAGCGCCGCCCAACGCGATAAGTGAATAGGAAACGAGGCGATGGCGCATGCGCAAACCACCGCCGGCCGGACCGATTTTTTTGACGTTCAGATAATCATCCAACAACCCCACCAGCGCCGCCAACACTAAAGCGCCCAGTGGCAAGAGCGTCTGCGCGCGCGACAGGAAGTTCCACGAACACCAGGCTGAATCGCGCAAAGCGCAGCCCGCGGAAAGAAAAAGCATCACCGCCGTGACCGTCATCCAGATCACCAATCCGCCCATCACCGGCGTACCCATTTTATGCTGATGCAAACCAGCGGCGATCGGAGCCGCGTCCGCGCTGCGGATCGATTTGCCCAGGCCGTATTTCTTGAGCAACCGAATCAGGACCGGCGCCCAAAGCATGGCGATAAAAAAACATGACCAAGTGATCACGATCAGGCGGACGACATTGAAGGTGGTGAGGCTCATAGATCAAAGATTGACGAGAATGAGGAAGAAGGCGGCCACTGCCCAAGCGACGGTCAGCACGGCGGTCAGCGCGACCAAGGCGCGCGCGGCCAACTCATCCGTTTTGAGCAAGACGCAAGCCGCGATCAGGTCGGCGAGATAAACGACGAGCATCGCGCCAGGCACGAAAAAAATCCATTGCCAGACACGCACATCGTCTATCCCCAAATAAATATTGTAATGCAGAATCAACACGCCGGAACGTAAACCCTCGGGGATGAGACGCCACAGAAAAAAAGCCGAACCGGCCAAGATCGCGACTAATTCCAAAATGCTCGTCCAACGAATGAACGGGTCGTGCCAGGCCCGCTTGATCGAATTGCGCCACTCCTCAAACGCCATGCCGGTATGTTACGTTTCGCGTTAAGCGGCTGCAACCACCTCGGTGACTTCGGGGATGAATTCGCGCAACGTCTCCTCTACTCCGACCTTGAGGGTCAAGTCAGAATATGGACAGCCCACGCAGGCACCTTTCAAACGAATGGATACTTTGCCCGTCGCGACATCGCATGCGGCCAATTCTATCTCGCCACCGTGCTCGGCGATGCCTTCGCGTAGCTTAACCAACACCTTTTCGATTTCCGCCCTGAATTCCTCGGGTGTTTTGGTCATATTTAAAGCCAATTTACCCTCGCGCAACACACTTGACAAGTGATAAGTTTCCGCGTAATCTCGTGGGCATCCGAATTAAGAATAAGTAGTGAGTCAAAAGTAGTGAGTAGAACGGGTTTCTGACGCCGTACTGCTTCTACTTCCTACTCACTCTATACTATGGCCCACAAAAAAGCCGGCGGCTCTACCAGTTACGGTCGCGATTCCCAAGGTCAACGCCTGGGCACAAAGCTGTACGCTGGCGAGTTCGCCAAAACCGGTAATATCCTGGTACGCCAACGCGGCACAAAAATCCGTCCGGGTTTGAATGTGCGCAAAGGCAGCGACGACACCCTCTTCGCGGTGGCCAACGGCATCGTCAAATTCACCGACCGCAAAGTCCGCCGCTACACCGGCGCCTACAAAAACGCCAAGTTCGCGAACGTGATTCCGCTGGAGAAGAAATAAACCAGACATTCAAGTGAAAATCGTCGGTCAAGCCGACGATTTTCATTATATTTTTGGCTACCCTCTATTCTCTACCATCTACCCTCTATCTTGACATTTATGCAGACTTAGGCGATAGTCCTCTCGAACCTTGAAAGGAGCGTTGCATGGACGCATCTACGAAGTCTAAATACGAGAAGTTCACTGTTTCATGTTCGGCTGGGGAAACAGGAAAGCTCGGCTATACGATCGTCGAACTTGAGTTCACCAAAACCCCAACCGGTTGGCTGGTCAAAAAGAGCCAACCTCGTGTCGAGACTCCGCTGGGCTTGGACTATATCGGCAAGACAGAAAAACTTGCGCTACCCGACCCGTTTCATCGCTTGATTCCCGAGCGGCTTTCGCCCGCGACTCTCTACATCCGCGAGTTCCTTCAGGTGCTCCCGCACCTCGGTGAGCTACGCTTCGACGCCTACCACCTCACGTTCTATCCAGACGCCAAGCGTTGACCGCCTACTCAAAAGCAGCCTCTAGGGAGCGCGCCATGACAGAAACGCAGAAAACCTCATCAATCGACGAGGAGTTGTTCCTCGAAACGATTCAGGAACTCGCGGTCGATTCAGAACTCATCGAGGCAGTGCGAAAGTTTCTGAACGGAGACTACAGCACGCCGATCGTCCGTAATCCGGACACAGGACTGCAAGTACCCGATTGCACAGACCAAACGACGCAAATCGAGAGGGTTGCTAGGCACTACATCACCAAATGCTTCCAACTCCCGTAGGGAATTGAGAGAAACCCTCAATCCTTGCCCGCCCTTCCTTCAAAGCAGCCTCTCCGGCTGCTTTCGCGTTTTACATCGTTTTCTTTTCTGACATCCTCCGCCCCCCCCTTATCTGTCATCCTCCGCGAAGGCGGGGGATCCAGAGAGAGAAAAGCACTTTGGATTTATTCTTTCTCTGGATTACCCGGTTGAACCGGGTAATGACAGAAGGGAGTAAAAAAACATTTCATTCGAGACATGTCTCATTTCCCCGCTGCCGCTTTGATGAAGCCTAGGAATAGCGGATTGGGACGGAAAGGTCGCGAGGTCAGTTCGGGATGGAATTGCGAGGCTATAAAAAACGGATGGTTCTTGAGCTCGATGATCTCGGCTAATTTATCGTCGGGTGAAAGCCCGGAAAAAATTACGCCCGTTTTCTCGAATTCCTTGCGGTATTCAGGATTGGCTTCGTAACGGTGACGATGCCGCTCGCGCACGATCTCTTCGCGATATAAGTTCCTCGCCTTGCTACCCTTCTTGAGCACGCACGGGTATTCACCCAAGCGCATGGTGCCGCCGTAATTTCTATCTTCGAGTTTTTTCTCTTGTTCGTCCATCAGATGGATGACCGGATGTTTGGTGTGCGGATCTATTTCCGTCGAATTCGCGTCTTTCCAACCGAGTCTATGCCGCGCGATTTCGACCAACGCGAGTTGCATGCCGTAGCACAAGCCGAGATACGGCAATTTGTGTTCGCGAGCGTATTTGATGGCCATGAGTTTGCCTTTGACGCCGCGCGAACCAAAACCGCCCGGGATGACGATGCCGTGCAAACCTTTCATCTCGCGTTTGAAAGTCGCTTCGCTTTGCTCGAAAGCCTCGCTGTTCAGCCAGACGATCTCGGGTTTGCGCCGCACATGCCAAGACGCGTGCTTGATGGCTTCGAGGACCGAAAGATAAGCGTCGCTCAATGTGAAGTTGCCGGTGGAAAAATATTTGCCCACCACGCCGATCCTGACCGGCTTCACGGAAGTCTTGATCCTACGCGCCAACTCGCGCCATTTTTTGCCGTCCGGTTTGGCCGTGATGAGACGCAGTTTCTCGACCACTCGATCGGCTGCGCCTTCGCTTTCGAGTCTAAGCGGCACTTCGTAGATGGATGCAACGTCCGGCGCTGCGATGACATCTTCTGGTGAGACATTGCAATTGACGGAAAGTTTGCGCTTGCGCGGTTCGTCGATAGGCTGCGCGGAACGACAGATAACTAAATCGGGCTGCAACCCGGCGGCATTCAAGCTGCGCGCCGCGTATTGCGTGGGTTTGGTCTTCATCTCACCCAAATTCCCCGGCACCGGCAGATAAGAAACGAGCACGACCAACACAGCGCCAGGATTCTCCAAGCGCATGATGCGACAAGCTTCAAGATATAAAAGGTTTTGATACTCGCCCACCGTGCCGCCGATCTCGACCAGAGTCACGTCGGCATCGGCCAAATCCGCGGCCAGGCGGATGCGCGCGATGATTTCGTTCGGCACATCCGGCACCCATTCCACCGTCTTGCCGCCATAACCCATGGAACGCTCGCGATTGATGATGGCTTGGAAGACGCTGCCCGAGGTCATGTAATTGGCGCGGCCCAGATCTTCGTCGAGGAAGCGCTCGTAGTTGCCTAAATCCTGATCGGTCTCAAGTCCGTCTTTGGTCACGAAGACCTCGCCGTGTTCCGTTGGGTTGAGCGTGCCCGGATCGACGTTAAGATAAGGATCTATCTTGACCGCGGTGACGCGCAAACCGCGCGCTTTGAGCAAGGCGCCAAGCGAAGCCGTGGCCACGCCTTTGCCCACCCCGCTCATCACGCCACCGGTTACAAAAATAGTCGTCCGCCGACGACTCTTTACCGCATGATGTGTCTTTGCCATACGGGACTGGATTATAGCACTTGGGGAAGAGGGTAGATAGTAGAGGCTAGAGGGTAGAGGGTAGCCAGAAAGATAAATTGTCATCCTGAGCGCAGCGCCAGCGCAGTCGAAGGACCTTTATCAGCCATCGGTTCAGAGGTCGCTTATAAAGGTCCTTCGACAAGCTCAGGATGACAATAATTTTTATTTCTAATGACTAAGTCAAGCTACCCCAAAGGGCGTATGGCATGCGCCCCTACCGTCTATTCCTCACCGCCGATATGCCGCGTAAGGCTCGCGCCAACAAGCGGTCCAGATTCTTGTATCCGCTGACGGAAAAAACTTCGTGCGCTTTGGCCCACTTGCCTTCAAAAATCGCGCCTTCGCCCGTCAGCGTTTCTTTGGCGTCCAAGGGTGCTTCGAACAAAAACAAGTAAACGATTTTTTGGATGATGATGTTTTGGCGCTTGAACCTGAACGAAGTGCGTCCCAATTGCGAGATGTATTTGAGTTTATCCAAGCCAGTCTCCTCTTTAATCTCGCGCACCGCGGTCTGCACCAACGTCTCGCCGCGTTCCTGATGGCCTTTGGGGAAGGTCCAGCGGTTGTACGGGTCTTTGATGAAGAAAATCTCGATCGAGTTGCCGCGTCGTTTGAAGATGATCCCTCCCGCCGAAATCTCGTGCTTGACGATGAAGCCTTTACTTGGCCGCGCTTCCGGTTTTGTTTTGGGTCGGGCTCGGTTTGCCCGTGAGTAGTTCGAGGGCTTTATCGAGTTGTGTATCTCTGTCTGCATTGTCGTTTTGGTTTGGTTCGATTTTTACGTCAGGCTCGATGCCCAGCTTGTTGATGGATCGTCCGTTGGGCGTGAGCCACTCCGCGATGGTTATCTTGACCGCGCTCTTGTCCGCGTACTCGGTGTAATCCTGCACCGAGCCTTTGCCGAAAGTCTTGGTGCCGACGAGCTTGGCCATTTTATAATCCTGCAATGCGCCGGCTACGATTTCCGAAGCTGAAGCCGATCCCCCGTTCACCAAGACTACGGTCGGGATGTTCTTGAGCCGCGCCGTTTCCGTGCCGCGATATTGATCCACGATCTTGCCTTGGCGCCGTTCCTTAACCACGATATTGTCGCCGACCCAAGCGCTGGCCACCGCGATCGAACGGTCGAGGTAACCGCCGGGATCGTTGCGCAGGTCGAGGATGAGACCTTTGGAATCTTTGCGCAGCACTTCGTCGACGGCTTTATCGAACAGCTCGGAAGTATCTTGATTAAAACTCGAGATTTCGATCAGCGCAATGCCGTCGCGGAGATATTTGACGCGCACGCTCTTGACCGAAATCGTGTCGCGCGTGATGGTGACGTCCTGAATCGTAGGAATCTTTTTGTCTTTGCCTTTGGCGTCTTTCTCCGTCTTGTAACGCCCAATGGATAAAGTGACGGTCGTGCCTTTTTTGCCGCGGATGAGCGAGACGGCTTTTTCCACCGTCATGCTCATGGTGTCTGTTTTATCTATCTTCAAGATGGCATCGCCCGCCTTGAGCCCAGCTTTTTCCGCCGGCGAATCGGGCAAGGGTGCGATGACTTGGAGTTGGTCATCCTTGATGCCGATCTCCGCGCCAATGCCTTCGAACTTGCCTTGCAACGAATCGGAGAACTCTTTGGCCGTCGTCGGTTCGAAATAAGCCGTGTACGGGTCGCCTAACGATTCGGCTAAGCCGGTCATGGCGCCATACAGCATCTTTTTTTCGTCGACCGGCTGTTGATAATAACGGTCGCGCAGATCACGCCATAATTCCCAGAACTGTTTGAAATCAGCGGGTACTTCGAGATCTGACGGCGGCGCTGTATTGACGCCTTTAACCTGCGTCGAAGTTACAGCTACTGCGAATTTCGTGGTTGGAGCAGCCCATGATTGATACGGCTTGTACAGCGTAAAACCAAGTCCGAAAGCCGCAACCGCTATCAATAAATAAGATAAAAAGCTTCGGCTTCTCGAAGACTTCGGCTTTGTCTGCCGTACGCCCGGCGGCGTTGGATTTTTAAGCTCCATATTTTCGATTTGCATGTTTGCGATGATAGGACGATAATCAGCTACAGTCAATTGAGGTTAGGTTCTAGGTTCTGGGTGTTAGGTGCTAGGTTCAGAAACCTAGAACCCAAAACCTAGAACCCAGCACCAGTTTCTTCTATGCGCCCCATACCCAAAGCTCCATTCCACCGTCGCATCCTGCCGGTGATTTTCGTCATCGTTTTCATCACGGTAGCGCCGGTAGTCTTGTTTTACACCGCCGGTTATCGCTGGAATCCGAAAAAAGGCAAAGTCGAACGCAACGGCACGGTGATCATAGATTCGACGCCGACCAATGCCAGCATCTCGATCGACGGCCAAATCTCAAAAGATCGCACACCGGTGACTTTCCAAGAGATCGTGCCTGGTTCGCATCACTTCAGCGTTTCGCTGGATGGATATTTCCCTTGGTCGAAAGCGCTGGACGTATACGCCGAACGCGTCACTTTCGCCAACAGCATTATCTTGTGGAAACGATTAGCGCCGCAATTCATCCTGGCGACCACCTCGACTTTCATGTCTTCCGCGCAGACCGGATCAAGCCTGCTCACGGGCGAGGATGCGCGACAAATCACGATTTATGATTCGTCAGCCGGACAAACCAGGAGCCTCAAGCTGACTGATGACATGGCGCGACCGGAGCTTGTGTCTTGGACGGATAACGGACGCTATGCGCTCGTCGAAGCCGGGCAAACGAATTGGCTCATCGACAGTTTCGGCCGCCAAGAAGCGCTCAAGCTGCCGCCGGGATTTTATCGTTTCGTGGGTAGTCAAATCGTGGGTACGGAAAAAAATTCACTGCTCAACATCAACCTGTCGGACTTCAGTCTCAAGCGCGAAATCATGTCAGGAGGCGTCAGCGATAAATCGGAAAGTTCTGAACTCATCACCGCGACCGGTACGCATGATTTGATCTACGTGGCGCAGAATCGTCCGCGCGAAGGGCTGGTCCTGCAACCGGGCAACTGGCGTTATTGGTCCACGGCGCGCGACCATGTGCTGCTGCGTGACGGCAATCGGTGGATGGCGTTGCAAGCAAACAAGAAACCGCCTGAATATCACACGGCTATCGGCGCCTTGCCGATGTCACTCCTGATCCAGCGCGAGACGCATTACCTCTTGGTCAACGATACTGAATTGTGGCTGTGGAATCCCCTGCAAGATCCCGAATTGATTTTCAGGCAAAGCGACAAGATCCTCGGCGCCGCCTGGCATCGCACGGGCAACGACGTATTTTTCGCCACGGCCAAATCCGTTTATGCTTTGAATCTCGATACCCGCGACGGCCGCAGCCTGACCGATCTCGCCGACTTCGACTTGATCCGCGGCTTTGCACAAAATAACGACAAGCTTCTCATCTTAGGCACGAAGAATGGAGAGCAGGGGTTGTGGCAGGTGGATTACGAGTAAAAAGAGTAGATAGTAGTTAGCATTTAGTAGTTAGGGATTCGGAGCCCTAACTACTATCTACTAAATACTATCTACTTTTGTTTTATATTGTTTCTCATAATATTCCCGATACTCGCCGCTTTTGATTTTTTTCCACCACGCCGCATTCGTCTTGTACCAGGCGACGGTTTGGCGCAAGCCGTGCAGAAATGGCGTCTCAACCGACCAACCCAATTCATTTTCCGCTTTGCGGCAGTCCATAGCATAACGGCGATCGTGGCCGGGACGGTCTTTGACGAATTCGATCATCTCGCGACCCGCCCCCAGCTCGAACAAAATCGTCTGCACGACTTCCAGGTTTGAACGTTCAGCGCGACCGCCGAAGCAATAGGTATGGCCGAGCCTGCCTTTGCGCAGCGCCAGATCAACGCCGCGACAATGATCAGTGACGTAAGTCCAGTCGCGCACATGCAGGCCGTCACCGTAGACCGGGACTTTTTTGTTTTCGAGCAGGTTGGTTATGGCCAGCGGGATGAATTTTTCCGGGAAACAGTACGGGCCGTAGTTATTGCCGCAATTTGAGATGGTAATCGGCAATTTGTGCGTGTGGAAGGCGGCACGCACCAAATGATCCGACGCGGCTTTGCTGGCGCTGTACGGACTGCGCGGATCGTATGGGGTCGTTTCGCTGAACAATCCGCGGCTGCCCAGCGAGCCGAAGACTTCGTCGGTCGAGACATGGTGAAAGCGCACTCCGCCCGCGACGCGACACGCATCAAGGAGCGTCTGCGTGCCCAGCACGTTGGTGCGCACGAAATCCCCCGCATCCATGACCGAACGGTCGACGTGCGATTCGGCGGCAAAATGCACCACCGCGTCGACCTGCTTGACGAGCGGCAAAACTATTTCCGGATCGCAGATATCACCCTTCACGAAACGCACCGCGGAATTGCTTTGCAGCGCCGCAAGGTTGTCCAGGTTGCCGGCGTAAGTCAGTTTATCCAGGACGATGACGGTATCGTTCGGATGCTCGCGCAAAACATGATAGATGAAGTTGGAACCGATGAATCCAGCCCCGCCAGTGACTAACAGTCGCATATACAGCAATCTCATCACGATGAGTAGCAAGTAGCAAGGGGAAGGCGGGAGAATGACTAATGACTAATTTTTAATGACTAATACAGACCGACCTTAGACATTAGAAATTAGTCATTAGAAATTTGTGCCTAGAATTGACGCGCCTGCCTTTTCACCCCTACCATGCTCCCATGACCGAAGCTACCGTCTACCGTCAGGGCGCATGGCATGCGCCCCTACCTTCTATAGACATCTCCATAGTCATCGTCTCGTGGAACGTGCGCGAACACCTCAAAGCCAATTTGGCGCGTCTTTTTTCGCTGTCCGACTCTGCGACGCGCGAAATCTTCGTCGTCGACAATGCTTCATCCGATGGGTCGGTAAACATGCTGCGACACGACTTCCCGCAAGTGAAGCTCATCGCGAACGATGAAAATTTGGGTTTTGCCAAAGCCTGTAACCAAGCACTGAAACTTACTCGCGGCAAAGTCATCATCCTGCTCAATCCAGACATGCTGGTCGAGCCCGGCGCGCTGGATAAAGTCTTGGCCAAACTCGAATCAGATAAAACCATCGGCGTCTTAGGCATTAAACTCACGGACCAATCAGGCACGCCGCTGCGCACTGTGCGCCGCTTCCCCGACGTCTGGTCCCAACTCCTCATCATCTTAAAACTGCGTAAATTTTTTCCCGGCATCAATCGCGCTTACGAATGCCTTGATTTCGACTACTCGCGTTCGCAGGATGTGGACCAGGTCCGCGGTTCTTTCTTCGCTTTCCGCCGCGAGCTTTTGGACAGCGTCGGCTTTTTGGACGAACGTTTCTTCATCTGGTTGGAGGAAGTGGATTATTGTCGGCGCGTAAGACAAGTCGGGTTGCGCGTACACTATTTCGCCGAAACCAGCGCGCAAGATATCGTCGGCGCTTCGTTCAAACAACTCAAACGTTATCCGGCGCAAAAGATGTTCCTCACCAGCCTGGTGCATTATTTCGAAAAATGGCATCCAGGTTGGCAGGCTTGGCTGATCAAAGGCGCGCGACCTTTCGGTTTGCTGGCGACTAAGCTCGCCGATATTTTCCACCTGGCATGAAACTCGCCCTGCAGCTTCTATCGTACAAAGGCGAAGACTATCTCCCCTATCTTTTTGAATCGCTAAAAAACCAGACCTTCAAGGATTGGAGACTATTTTTCTTGGACAACGGTTCCGTCGAGCCGCATACCTCTGCGTTGAAACGCGCGGTGGCTGAATCGGGTTTGCCTATCGAATTTTTCCGCGTCGAAACGAATCTTGGTTTCGCCGGCGGCCACGACTTTCTTTTCGAAAAGACACGTTCCGCAGAATACGTCATGCTTGTGAATGACGACGCTTTCATCGAACCGGAATATATCACGCGCTGCCTAGCTTATCTGGAAACCCATCCAGAATGCGCCGCCGCCGAGGGCGTAATTTTGCGTTGGGACTTTGGGCATTTGGAAGATAACGGCGGACGCACACAAATCGTCGACTCGCTGGGACTTGAAGTGAAGCGCAACTTTTCCATCCGCGACATCGGCATGGGCAAACCGTTGCCTGCGGCGCAATCGACGCACGACGTCTTCGGAGTCACTGGTTGCCTTCCGCTCTATCGCGTCAGCGCGCTGATCGCATCTTCACCTGATAAAAAAATCTTCGATCCGACTTATTTTGCTTACAAAGAAGACGTGGATTTAGCTTTACGTTTGCGCGCCGCGGGATATGCGGCAACGTTGGTCGGCACAGCGTTCGGTTATCATCGGCGCGGCTACGGCGAAAAAAAATTCCTGCGCCCTAAAACCGACGCCGCCTATCTTTCATACCGCAACCACCTTTGGTTGTTGCTGGCTCATTTGCGTTGGCGGGATATTTTTTGGAAAAGAATCTGCGTCATCCCCTACGAAAAATTAAAGTTTATCTACTGGCTGCTGCGCAAACCGTCGTTCGTCCTCAACGCTTGGCGCGAGACAAGAGAGAATTGGAGATATCTGATGGCAAAACGATCTTGGTTGCGCGGCTTGAGAAAAACTCGATGAGTTTCTTTATTTGACGAATCTTCCGACGTCATTAAAACTGGCGCCAGTACCTTAAACCCGGAGCAAAACCATGGGCGACCTGGGAACAGACAGCGTGAATTCCGCCAGGTGCGAGCAGTATCTGGAAGCGTGCATCGAATTCTTCGAAGATCCTGAAGATGGCGACCGTGATGCCATCTTCGCGATAATCGTGAAGTGTTATTTTCACGAATATACTCCGTCCATGGGACGCGACGACTTCAACGATGCGACTAAACGCTGGGGAAAGCTGCGTGATTTCTTCGAACAGCTGGAGGCGCGAGACAGGACGGCCTGGGCCAGCCTCTTGGGTTTTTGCTGCGCGAAAGGTCGTCCCCGCCAGTGGGAGCCGTTAAAGCGACTCTCTCCGTTCAAGGACAACAAGTTGGAGTTCTGCCTGGAACGCGGCGTGTCACGCATGACCGTCTCGACCATCCCCGTCCTCCTGGAAAGCATCACCATCCCCGACTTGACCTGACCCATCGGCGCCATCTCGGCGCCTGATTTTTTAACTCGGAATCGTCAAAAACTCAAAAACACTCATTGCCCTAAAATGGTCCGATAGGACCATTTTAGGGCAATGCAATTTTTCTACATTCCAGGAAACCCCAGGTGGAGGCGGTTTCAGAAAGCTGACGAACCGCGACAAGTAGCCGGAACCAGGGGAGGAGGTCATTGTTTGAAATAGTCTAAAGCCAAAAAATACCCATTGCCTCAAAATAGCCCTATCGGACCATTTTGAGGCAATGGATTTATTTATACGTTTTTATACGTTCAACGTCTGCCTGATCTTCTGCGCCATCTCTTCCGCTGCTTGCGCCGGATATTCGTGTCCCGGCCAATGCTTCAGACCATCATCCTCGCGGCGCGGCACGATGTGCAGATGTAGATGTTGGATGATTTGTCCGGCGACCGGCCCGCAATTCACTTCGAGGTTGAACCCGGGTGCGCCGGTAGCTAAGACTACGGCTTGCGCGATCTTGCGCGTGGCAGAAAACATTTCTCGCAGCGTCTCATCATCCGCATCCAAAAGTTGCGTGCTGTGTTTTTTGGGCACGACCAAAGTATGACCCGGATTCACCGGTTTGATATCCAAAAAAGCGATGATTTTCTCATCTTCATACACGACGCTGGACGGAATTTCTTTATTGATGATTTTGCAGAAAAGACAGTCGGACATAAGCAGTAGCTAGTAGTTAATATTTAGTAGTTAGGGACCTTTGCTCGCTTTTGAGTAAATGAAGGCCGCAGCCAACGACAAAACGGCGAACAGCAGGCCGAGTTGCCACGGCGATTGGTTCAGACGGGCATAACCGAAGATTGCGCTTGCTCCGAGGGCGATCAGAAAAACAATCCATGACGAGATTTCGCTCCAGCGACCGCGATCCTGTCCGGGAGAAAGCCAAAGCGACAACGCGGAGAGGACGAATAAGCCCAGACCTAGCTCGGATAAATTCACGAATGGCGCCACGAATCCAGGCAGCAGTTTCTCCAACGCCACGGCGGACAGGAAAAAAAATCCGGCGGCCAGGACGCCGTGGTACAAAAGAAGTTTCAAGAAGGATTTGATTTCCATACCATGTAAGACAAAAATTATTTTTCAGCTATCTAACCTTTGATTGATGAATTAAGGCTTAATCCTTCAATGCCGGAAGGAAGACAAACGGTCAAACAGCCTGCGTGCATAATTTTTGTCTTACATGGCATATCACAATCTATGCCAGGCGTTAGCCAGCTCTTGTCTCAAGATGCGCAGCCAATCGCTTTGCAAGAGCGGCGGGCGGCTATAAATCAAAGTGACCTGGCGCACGTCTACGGCTCCGGTGCGTGATTTTACTCCCGGCGCGGAAAGCACGAAGCGCAGATGATCCAAAGCGGGATTGAGTTTGTAGATGAAACGCGATTTTTTCCAGCCTCCGTCCAGCGCCACTGCGCGTTCGTAGTCCGTGATCACGGCTTGCGTCCCTTCGATGTCGAGCAACGTTGAATCGGTCAAACGCCGCGGCTTGGGTTCGAAAAACGCATCCGGCCGTAAAGCGAAAAATCCATCGCCCACGATGCGCACGTCGCCGCGCGGCGCGACGAACGGCACCACCGCCGTCGTATCCAGCTCGCTTCGATCGAGCGGAATCGTCTGATGCGTCTTAGTTAATTTACTGATGGCGAAGCCCATGGACAAAGTCTGCAGACCTTCTTTGTGGAAAGTCTGGGCCACCGCATGACGCGAATTGGTCCAGGCTAAACCGGCGTAACTCGAAGTCGCATAACCCACCACGTCGCCGAAGTTCAGACGCGGTCCGACCACCCAATGCGTGCTCGGAGTCTTGATGCCGCGGATGAAGACGTCATCTTTGGCCGAGAAAGCGATGTGATAGACGCAAGCGCTGGCATTCGGGATGCGGATGCGATGCTCGATATTCTTCCCCATGCCGATCTCGCGCGAGCCCGAAACGTCGAAGGCTTCTTGGCTGACTTCGTCGTTGCCGCAAAAAACACGGAACGAAACCATGTCGCGGCCTTTGTCGCGATTGACCGCTTGCAACGAAAAAGTCACGTCGAGATCATCGGTCGGGATGAAATAAAAATCATGCGCGCCACGCAGTGAGATGTTCGATTCACGCGGCTGACCGTTCGGATCGCGCAACGACGGCATGACGCCGGTTGCGTCCCACACGGCGAGATTGCGCGGGTCAGAATCCGAAAGCCGCGCCGTCTCGACTCCAGTCTTCACGTATCCCGTAACGCCTTGCGACTCGACCTTGCGCCACTTGGCGCTGTCGAGCTCGTCAAAATACATGGGTCGAAGCTCGATTTCCGTGCCGGCATCGTCGCGCATCAGGCCGAATTCCAACAAGGGTTGCCGCATCGGCCGATATTCGACCTCGACTTCGACCTCGTCGTACGGACCAGGCACGAGCGCCGTAAAGTAAGTCGGGTCATCCAATATGCGCTGACCCGTCCAACCGTCAGCCTGTCGTCCCGGCGTGGTCACGCGTTCGGCTGGCAAGAACGGATTTATCCAAGCGTTCGCGCCGCTCATGTCGCTTTGCGCCGTAAAGATGCCTGAAGGTGGAAAACGCAGATAGGCGATCCAAAAAAGCGCGCCCAGGGCGAGAAGCCAGGGAATGACAAAAACGACGTAAGCCAGTGCTTTAGGGATTTTCATGGAGTCGGCTTAGTGAATCGCTCCAAAATCAGATACAGGCCTTGATTTTGTGATTCTAACATGAGTGCTGGATCAAAACCGCTGTTGCGCCATTCCTCCAAGCCCGTGGCGTCGAGCTTTGTTCCGAAATACAAGACGCTGCGCTCTGTACCGAGCTTAAGGGCATGAATTTTTTCCTTCGGCGGCATTGGACTGACGGCGCGAAAGGTCGGAAAAAACATCTTATCGCTGCGTTCCGAAAGCACGATCGTGCCGGGCTCGAATAAGGGCGCCGCATCTTGCCGCACCGTGGCATAGCGTGAGAGTTCCGGGGCAACGGCCAAAATACCTTCATCATCCCGCACAAAAGCAGTCCACCAGCCAAATCCAATCAAGAAAATGATGCCAAAAGCGGCGAGCGCGTTTCCGAGAGTTCTTTTTTTGAGTTTACCCGATTCGTGCGCCGCCCAGCCTACGGCCAAGGCGAAGAACGGCACAAGCGGCAGCATGTAGCGTAAAAAAGAATTGCCCGACGCCGCGATATTGACGCCGACGTGATCCTGATAACTGGCTTGGCCATACATCAGCCACAGCGCTGCCAGCGTCCAGGCACCCAAATAAATGAAGACTTGATGCGTCTTGCGCTTCAAGTTCATGAAAATGGCGGCGCAAGCCAGCGCGACCCACGGCCACCAGAAACCCACGAGGTATGTCCACGCGTTGTGCAGCATGAGACGCGGATGAAAACCAAACGGCAAACCAATCGAAACGGTCGCAGCGACTGGAGCAATCGTGCCGGCATCCACGATCGGGTCGCGCAAAAAATATCCGACGGCCAACGGCGAACCGTAAGTCTGCCAGGCGAAAAATGCGGCCGCGGCGCAGACGGCCAGAAGCGGAAAGATAAATAAAAACAGTATCTTGAATTTGGAATTTGGAATTTGGAATTTGGAATTCAAGAACCACGCAGCGGCAAGCCAGGGCAAAATCCATACCGCTTCCGTGGGACGAATCGCTAAAGCTAAACCAGCCAGCAAACCGGCGATTGCAATCGAATGACGCGAGCGTTTTTCCGTCAGCAAATACGCCGCCCAAACGGTCAGCGCGATGCAAGGCAGATTAGGGAATAGACCGCGATTAGCGTAAAGGATGACGGTCGGAAAAGTCAGCCAGACCGCCACCGTCGCAGTTTGTCCGCGTCGTCCCAAACCACGCGAGAGTCTCCATAGCGGAAAAATCACGGACAGCGCGAGCAACGGAGTGAACAAAAGCATGCCCCAGGAACCGAAGAGTTTGAAGATGATGGCCGCGATCAGCGGCATGCCTAAAAATCCCACCGGCACCAAAGCCGTGCCGCTGGTCACAAAGCTCCGCGGGTGAAGCCAGGGGAATTTTTCGAGCAGCGAATCGGTCAGCCTGAAACTTCCAGTCGAAGCAAAGACTTGCGCCGTAGTCGCCACAGCCGTCTCATCCGGACTCAAGAATACGTCCAAACCTTTGACCGGAAGCACGAAAAAAGCCGCACCTAAAGCCAAAAAAACCGCCATTAGCGCAATTTTATGTATTTCAGCGCTGAACATGGGCAAAGTTTAGCATATAAATTCGAATATCGAATATCACCTACTGGACAGAATTGGCCCCTTGTGGGCATAATTTTGTTGTCGGCTTTTCCGCGGCGTTGGCATTCCCAATGCGAATGACGCGGAGAGGCTGAAAGCGGGACGACATCCGCCATCCCCTAGAGGGAAGCCGGTATGACGGTGACTTAGCCCCAGGGCCCTACACACCCAAAGTGTGCGGGATCAGGTCAGCGCGAGATCGCACTGGGGCCGCGCAGTTGATCCGTCCACTCCGGCGTCGTTCACGGCATTGTCGCGGACCAGGATTCAATCGTTCCTCAGAAAGCCTCTCCCTATCTCATCCGGGCGACCCATGCGGGCGCCCGGTTTTCTTTCTCTATTAGAACGAGCCATCCCTTGACCGACCGAAATGACGGGGCGTACGATAAGAGACATGATAGGGGCGGATTACTTCATTGACCGGGGATTGCATGCTGGCGTTGCCTTCGTCGCGATGGCGGGACTTGTCCTATTCGCCGGGGCGGGATGCGCACGCAAAACGTCTTCTGCTTCTGGGGGACAGCTATCCCAGCCCAGAGCGTGCGTAGAAAAACCCGGACCCCCGGATGACGAGTTATTCAAATGCCGCCTGAGGAATGCGGATTCGCAGAATCTCCTTCCGAAGCATCTTGATGAAGCTTCGCTCGAAGACATCGTGATGGACATTCGAGCTCTGTCGGACGCCCGAATGGCACTACGCCGCTCCCAAATCACAGAAACTGCCTTTGCCAAAACAGCAGACGCGCTTCAATCTGATTGCACGTCGCGTTCTGGGTTGTCGTGCACGAATCTCCTTCTACTGCCGAGTGCGAAATGACCTCCCCGAGGTCTCGTATTGCGCAGTTGCTCGCCGTCGCGGGCTACCGTAGGTGTCGCACAAAGACACATTGTGCGACGACCACAACTTTACTCCGCAATATGTTTCATATAAGATGCATATTAGCTTGGATTATACGAAGTGTTTTCATATATAAACTAGTTAGGTACAATTTCAAAATTTTTAATTAAACAAATATGAATCATCTTGGTATTGCAATTGAAACAGCTAAAAAGGCAGGCGCTTTTTTAATTGATAAAAACACTCAGATTTCCACGAAGACAAGCAAAGGAAAAAATGATTGGGTAACCGATATAGACATACAAGTTGAAAAAATGATAAAAAACAATCTCCAGAAATATTTTCCCAAGTATGGATTCAATGGTGAGGAATCAAAAAAAGTTAATAGTCGTTCAAAGTATCAATGGGTTGTCGATCCAATAGATTCTACGGATAATTTTATACGCCATTTACCTCATTACACAATAACTATCGCGTTATTACATGACAATAAGCCTGTTGTGGGAATAATATACGATCCACTGACGGATAAACTTTTTTGTGCGCAAAAAAACAAAGGTGCCTTTTGTAACGAAAAACCAATACATGTTTCTGAAACAGATAATCTTTCCGAGGCATTGTTTTTTTCAGTCCCAGGAAATAGAGAGGACGATAATCTTGATGAAGGAGTGAGAATATATGAAAAATTATTACTTCTTCGTACATCAATGAAAAGCTGGGGATCTGTTGCTCTCGAGATAGCATATGTTGCGTCGGGTAATGCAGATGCGGCAGTATACATTTTTAGTGATCCATATTCCATGCCAGCAGCCAAAATTATTCTGGAGGAAGCTGGGGGTATAATGACCAATATGAGGGGAAAATCCTGGAACCAAAAAAGTACGACAACTCTTGCATCAAATAAGAGACTGCATAATAAACTGATTGAATATTTGAAGTAAAAAATTTTGAAACAACACCTAACAGCGTGTATGCGGTTTCGCTCCGCTTCACTCACATTTTCCTTCGTTTCGCTACGGAAAACATCGCATACACGCAAACGTTAGCTGAAATAAATAGCCCAAAAATACTATGAAAAAAATAATTGTCACAACAAAGGCGCCAGCAGCAACACCTCTTTTTTCACAAGCAATTCTTGAATCTTCAAAATATCGCTTGGAAATATCTGGCCAGATCGGTCTTGATGGCAATGGCAAATTTGTGGATGGGGGTATCGATGCTCAAACTAATCAAACTCTTCAAAATGTCGAAGGTATAGTGAGCGAGCTTGGTTGGACGCTTGAAAATTTAACAAAAGTAAGAATATATTTAGTTGATATGGCGAATTACGCAAAAGTTAATGAGGTATATGCCACCAAGTTCACCAAAAATCCTCCCGCAAGAATTGCCATTGCCGTAAAAGCCCTACCATTGGAAGCGCTCATAGAAATTGAATGTGTTGCTGCTGGCGATGAAATATCTAGCGCCATTCTGTAACAGCAAATTTTAGGTTATTGAACATCGCATAGCACAGGCTAAGCGACCAAGATTTGAAAAACCTATAGAACAAGGATAAACTCCCCCAATCGTGCATTTGTCGGTAATTATTCATTATTAATTGTTCATTTTTAATTGAATTGCGCGCCCTTAGCTCATCTGGTTAGAGCGACAGCCGTCTAAGCTGTAGGTAGATGGGCTGCTGTAGGTGTCGCACAAAGACACATTGTGCGACCGCAGTTTTCAGCAGCGATGAATAAGACTAGCTTTATAAAACATTGATTACATAGGTTTTTTGCATTTTTTGAGCTTTCGGTTATCCCATGCTATGTTTTCAGCATGACGCGACGCGGCTTATTTGTTTTGATGCTGGCAATGCTCATTCTCCAGCCTTTTTCGGTGTATCAGGTTCGAGCCCAAGTCACGGATTGGGACGCGGGGTTCGATCCCAATCAGATCCTCGAGGATGCCGATATTTTTGACGTCAACGGTATGAGCTATGCTCGCCTAGTTGTTTTCTTGCACGCCAAAGGCAGTCTGGCCGATTACCGCACGAATGATATCGACGGCGTACCCAAGACCGCGGCCGAAATCATCTGGCGCGTCGCGAATTCCTACAAGATGAATCCTAAATATCTGTTGGCGCTGTTGCAAAAAGAACAGTCGCTGGTAGAGGATCCCGAGCCATCGCAGCGCCAATACGACTGGGCTACGGGTTTTGGTGTGTGTGATTCTTGCAGTAAAGATGACCCGTCGATCCAAGACTACAAAGGTTTCGCCAACCAGTTGGAGTACGCCGCCAAACAGCATCGCGAAAAATATTTGATGCAGATTTTGTCCAGTGGAGTGACGCGCTCCGGCAAAGCTCCGGGCAAACCCGTGGAGATCGACGGTCAAATCGTGACTCCGATCAACAACGCCACGGCCATGCTTTATACCTATACTCCGCATATCCACGGCAACCTGAACTTGTGGCGCATTTGGCAGCGCTGGTTCGCGCTCAAATTCCCCGACGGTACGCTGGTGCGCGGCAAGACCTCCGGCGAGACTTATTTGATCAGGTTGGGTCAAAAACGTCCCTTCGAATCGCGAGCGGTCTTGGATTCAGTCGCCGACCCCGATAAAGTGGTCGTGATTTCTGACACCGAACTCACGGCATACCCCGACGGCCAACCCATCAAGTTCCCAAAATATGCGCTGCTGCAGGATGAAAGAGGCCGTATTTGGCTTTTGACTGAGATGGGGCGCCGCTATATCACCGACATGACGACGTTCCGCAAATTCAGCTTCAACCTAGATGAAGTCACGCCGGCGACGACCGCGGATCTTGAGGATTATCCGATCGCCGCGCCTATCGGACCCAAAACCGAATTCCCCCAAGGCGTGATCATGCAGAGCAGCGCGGACAAGACGTATTGGTATGTGGAAGGCAATGAGAAGCATTTAGTGCCGGACAAGGTCTTGGTCAAATTGTATTTCCGCGGACGCCCCATCAAACAAACCACAGCCACAAAACTAGCGACATATACCGAAGGAGATGCCTATCGCTTGCATGACGCGGAACTTGTGCGCACGCCTCAAGATTCCGCCGTCTACGTCATCGAGAACAGCCTGCTGCGCCCCATCCCCAGCGCCGACGTATTTGAATCTTTGGGCTGGAAATGGAAAAATGTAGTCACTGTCCCTGACGCTCTGCTCGCCGCGTATACCAAAGGTGAGGCCGTCGGGATTCAACATCTCATACCGCAAGACAGCGGGGTTCTTCCGGAAGGCCAAGTCGCAGGCAGCGTGACCACCACTCAACCAAATATATGATCGTCTTTTCGGCCATCGTGCCGCATTCGCCGCTTATCGTGCCGTCAATCGGCAAAGAGCATCGCGAAAAACTTTCCGCCACCCTGGCCGCGCTGGCCGAGATCGAACAGGCGCTCTATCTCGCCAAACCCGACACCATCTGCATCATCGCCCCGCATGGCGCGCGCTATCCCGACGCCTTCAGCCTGAACCTGGCGCAAAAATATACCGGCAACTTCAAATCCTTCGGCGATTTCTCCACCACCATCGAAGCCAAGGGAGATTTTTTGATGATCGACCACATGCAGCGCTTGATGCGCGAGGAAAACGTGCCCTTCACCCTGACTTCAAGCGAAGAACTGGATTATGGCTTCGCCGTTCCCATCCTGACTTTGACCACGCACCTTTCCGGCTGGAAGCTAATCCCAGTGTCCCCTTCCATGCTCGATGGCAAAGCGCATTATGAATTCGGCAAACAACTCAAACGCATCCTGCACGCCGAACCGGCGCGCGTCGCCGTGATCGCCAGCGCTGACTTGTCGCATAAACTGTCCAAGGATTCACCCGGCGGCGCCAGCCCCGAGGGTCCGAAATTCGACGAAGCTATGGTGACTTATGCAGCCGATAACAAACCTGAAGCTCTGCTCAAGCTTGATTTCGACTTGGTCGAGAACGCGGGTCAATGCGGTTTTCGTCCCATCATGACCATGTTGGGCGCGCTCGACGAAATCAACGTCACGCCCAAAAAACTTTGCTACGAAGCGCCTTTCGGCGTCGGCTATCTGACGGCGCGGTTTGATATAATCTAAAAATAGAGAGTAGAGAGTAGATGGTAGAGAGTAGCCAGAAATCAATTCGGTTGGCTATCCTCTACCCTCTACTTTCTACTCTCTTTCATGCCCTACATCACCGTCGTCCCGGCTCTGCGCACCGTGCCTGGGGTCGAAGAATTCGATTACGCCGTGGAACGAGATTGCCGACTCGGTCCCGGCGATTTGGTGACGGTGCCGTTCAGGAAAAAACGTTTGCCCGGTCTGGTGATCAAGACTTCTGCCAGCAGCCTCGTGGCCGAAAAAGCCGTGGACTTAGGTTGTCCGCAACCGCTGCTCAAATTCCATCCCGAGACCGTTGAGCTGCTTGAACGCATCAGCGCGCTGACCTTCAGCGCCAAACCATCAATCTTGTTTTCTTGGATCAGGCACGTCCCAAAAAGAGCAAAGGCGATGAAAATGCCTGACACCGCGGAACAGCTCAAGCTGACTCGCGAGACGCGCACCTTCCATCCTTCGCTTGATCCGCTGGCTGCTGCGATCAAGACCGCCCGCGACGGGACGGGTCGGACGCTCGTGTTATGCGCCTGGAAAACCGAAGTCGAGAAGGCTGCGCTCAAGCTGGGCTGTCCGGCTTTGCATTCAGACCTTGCGCCTGGTGCTGCCTGGAAGCTCGTGGCTGATTTTGCGTCGGCAAAAAACAAAACCCTGGTCGTGACCAAACTCGGCGCTTGGCTGGCTGCCTGCTCCGACCGAGTCGTGATCAACGAACCGGAAAATGACGATTTCAAGCAAGACGAACTGGCTCCGCGTTATGATGCGCGTCGTTTGGTGCAAGAATGCGCGCGTCTGAATCCAAAACTAGCCGTGAGCGAACACTATCTGACTCCGCGCTTAGGCCAAGAGGCCCCCGCGCCGGAAATCTCGCTTGAGATCACGACTGAAAATACATCACGTCACGGTCACGCCGAAACCGACATCTTGACCGACGGCACGCTATCGCGTTTGCGCGCCGCGGCGGAGTCCGGCCGCGAAATCGTCCTGATCCATCCGGTCCACGGTTTTCGCGCCAGGCAGGTCTGCAAAGATTGCGGCTGGCGCGCCGTCTGCCCCAGTTGCGGCTACGGCCTGTCTCCGGAAAACGGCGGCGGCCTGTGCCGACATTGCGGAAAAAAATCACCTTTGCCTCGCGCCTGTCCGAGTTGCAATGGGACTGATTTTTCCAAAAGTCGCAGCGGCCGAGAGCGCTTAGCTGAACAAATCAAAGCGGCTGATTTGGGTCGCGTGCAAATTCGCTCGCTGACTCAAGCCCTGGAAAACGATTTTCCGCAAAACAGCTGTGTCGCCGTCTCCGACTTGACGCTCTTAGCCGGAGCGATCGAAGACATCCGTCGACGCGAGCGGCTGGTCATGAATTGGCGCAAGATCGCGGCGCGCGCGCAAACTTCATCCTCAAGTCTGCTGGTGCAGGGTCGTGAAGAGAATCTTACCGCCTGCCGCTCTTGGCTGACTACCCGAGGCCTGGCGCAGGAATGGGAAAAAGAACTCGCCGAGCGCAAACTATTCGGCTATCCTCCGGCCGGACGCGTCGTCAAACTCATCGTCAGAGGATCGGAATCTCAAGCGGAAGATTTGGCGCGTAAAATCAAGCCCGACTTGCCGCCGGGTTGCGTCATCGAAGGACCGTTTTCAGTCGCCTTTCGTCCGCATGAGTCGCCGCGCCACATCCTCCACTTCAAAGCGCCGCTCGAGTTCGCGGAAGACGAGCTGATCCGAATCTTGAATCCTTGGCGCCGCGATGCCATCATTGACCTTGACCCAGTGGCTTTTTTCAGCTAAGTAGTCAGAAGCTAGAAGCTAGAAGCTAGAAGCTAGAAGCTAGAATCTGGGGTCTGGGTCCTAGCTTCCAGCTTCCAGCTTCCAGCTTCTACTCCGCCCCATGCCCAAAGTCCTCAAAATCGTGACCTTACCGACCAAAACGCTGCATCAGCGTTCTGTTTCGGTTGCGCGCGAGGAAATCGGCACTTCCGAATTCCAAGAATTTTTGGATGACTTAATCCTGACCATGCACGAAGCGGGCGGCGTCGGGATCGCTGCGCCGCAAGTCGGCAACAACCTCCGCGTCTTCGTCGTGGAAAATAAAACTGACGTCGAAGTTTACATCAATCCGGAAATCGAGATGCTGTCTGAAGCCATGCTGGAAAGCGAAGAAGGCTGCTTGTCCGTGCCCGGCATCTGGGGCGTCGTGCCGCGCGCCAAACGCATCCGCCTCAAAGCGCTCAATCGCCACGGCCGACGCAGCGAAGTCGAAGCGAGAGGTTTCCACGCCATCGTCCTGCAGCATGAATTCGATCACCTCGAAGGCGTGCTCTTCGTGGACAAAGCGCTCAAGACGACTAAAGGGACGGATAGGAAGGCGGTTTGATTCGAACCGAGTAGCTGGTATCTGGTAGCTGGTAGCTCGTATAATTCACCGACCCATACCAGCTACTAGCTACCAGATACTAGCTACTAGTTACTAGACGCCATGCATCGCATCATCTTCTTCGGCACATCGGAATTCGCCATTCCATCGCTCCGCGCATTAATGCAAGATGGACGTTTTGAGATTGCCGGAATCGTGACCCAACCCGACCGACCAGTCGGACGGCATGCGGTCCTGACTCCCCCGCCGGTGAAAAGTTTCGTCATTCCAGCGAAAGCTGGAATCCAGATATTCCAGCCCGAAAAACTCAAAGATGAAAACTTCAAAGCATGGATCACGGAGGTCGGCCCGACCTGCGATGCTTTTGTCGTCGTGTCATACGGCAAGATTTTACCGCAGTGGCTCTTGGATTTGCCGCGACAAGGCATCATCAACGTCCACGGCTCGCTGCTGCCTCGTTGGCGCGGCGCTTCGCCGATCCAAGCCGCCATCGCCGCCGGCGATACGCTTAGCGGCGTAACGATTATGCAGATCGATGCCGAGATGGATCACGGTCCGCTTTTGGCGCAGGCCGAAGAAAAAATCCTGGATACTGATACCGGCGGGGCGTTGCACGATAGGCTGGCCGATCTCGGCGGTCGCATCTTGCCCGACGTCTTGGCCGACTATCTTGATGGAAGAATCGAAGCGCAAGAACAGGATCATACAATCGCAACGTCTTGCAAGATTCTTTCGCGCGACGACGGCAAACTTGATTTCGATAAAACTGCGCAAGAAGTGGAGCGGCTCATCCGCGCCTACGATCCCTGGCCCGGGACTTGGATGGAATTCGACGGCAAACGCCTAAAAATCATCACGGCTCGACTTGGAGCCGATGACACAGAAAAAAAACCAAGCGAGCGCTTCGTGCGCAACGACTTGCCCTGCATCGCTTGCGCCGATGGCACGGTCATCGAAATCCAAAAACTTCAACCCGAAAGCAAACCCGCGATGGACGGCGCAGCTTTTTTACGCGGCAATAAAAATTGGACGCGTTGTCATTGCGAGGAGCAGCAGCGACGTAAAGTCGCGTCTAACGCGACAGAACAATCTCCGAAAGCCAGAGATCCCGGCTCAAGGCCGGGATGACAGAAAATAGTCATCCTCCGCCCCCTCTCTGTCATCCTCCGCTTCTCCCTCTGTCATCCTCCGCGAACGCGGGGGATCCAGAGAGAAAAACCTTTCCAATGTTTTCAAGGTCTGGATTACCCGGCTGCGTCACGTCCAACGTGGTTGAACCGGGTAATGACAGGAGGGTTCTGTCATCCCGGCACGTCGTTTGCGAACGCTGCGGCAAGCCATGATAAGGAGGTCGCTACCTCGCCTACTACGGTCCGGCGATGTAGTGCATGTATTTTTCCTCCGACTCGATGGCGCAAGCCTTAAGTATTTCCTCGACTTTGTATTGCTTTACCCGCTCGACCGGGACCCGTAGTTCCGTCTGGAAAAAATAAGACAGTTGCAAATTGGTGTAAAGATTGTTTATCCACGGCTTGAGATGTTTGTTTTTTGTCAATTCAGGGTAATGGGTAACGATTCCTACATAATCCTCGATTCCTATGTGGACATTCAAAGATGAAACGGATGACAGTCCGTCTGTCATGTCTTCTAAGGGCGTCCAATCTTTGTTATCGATATAAATGTCGTGAGTTCCATTTTCAGCTGCATGTTTGATTATATATTTGAACATCTGGATCTGTTTGAAAGAAGCTGATTCTTCTTGCGCGAATGCCATTCGCCTGATTCCTGAAGCGGCGAATAAATAACCCATGTGGCCGGCATTATCACCGAAATTCCCGATCGTGAATTTTATGCGCAACGGAGTTTTTTGAGGCTCTGCACTTGCGATGATAGACAGGGCTGACTCCAACTTCTTAAGATCATCCGCCCGCAAGCGAAATCCGACTTCTTCCGCCGGGGTGTTCAGGACCTCACGCAACACTTCGGCTGACATATCCTCGATTTCTCCATATTCAATATTTTCCGGGCGACGCTGACCCTGCCAATCATTCAAAGCTTTTACTTGTTCGACGCTGGGTGATTTCAGTCCCATCGCATCTATCTCGACCGCGGATTTAGCGCCGCGCGCCATATTCAGCATGTAATCTTCAGCGTGCTTCCTGATGTCTACGGCTTTATTGGCGTCCTCCGACAACGTCAGCTCCTGAACGGCTGCGAGCTTTTCCGGTTCGGATTTGACGGGCTTGATGCCGCGTTCTTCGGCTATTTCGCGCACGTAACCAGATCCGCGCAACGGTCCTTCGACTTTGATGTTCAATAAGAAAGGATGGTTTACGACGAGGTCTAGATCCGGACTGGCTGCGACGATTTCGCCGGGTTTGACCGGTGAAGTGATTTTTATCGGTTCTTTGGAGACCATGGCTCTTTTGACCGTCTCAAGCGGGATGGTCGGCGAACCGGTCCGTTCCTTTTGCCCGACTAATTTTTCCGTCGGCGGTTGGAGATAGAGCGTGTGATCGATTGAACCATCGTCTCGTTTGAACGTGAGCGTGCCGATAATGTGTTGTTTTTCCACGGCCATACCGAGCTCATATCGCTTTTGCTCTTCGAGCGGCAGTTTTTTGATGAGCTCCTCAAAAACCATCGGCGTGGCATCGGCGAGTGCATTACAGTTGCGCTTGCCGGTCAAAAAATATTCCGTAGCCGAACCTTGTCCCCAATCGTAATTCGTATTCGGTCCAAACATTTCGTCCACGACGGAACGGATAAAAGCGTCATCCATTTTTCCACCCATACGCTGCGCCAATCGCTCGACCAATTCATCCTTACGGCGTATCGCCTGTTTGACGCGTTCAGGATCTTCGCCGTTCAGCTTGGCGAGATTCTGATACATCTCACCAAACGACACGTTCTTGCCGCTTTCCAGCTCTTTGCTTACCCGTTCTTGATAAGCGATGCGCCCCGGCGCATCCGACCGTGCGCCAAGTTCATATATCTTGTCTATGACTTTTTTGCGTTCCGCTTCGTTCTGCGGCCGGATGACCATGTTCGGCTTCTCCCAATTGCTGCGCGCTTGATGAATCGTCTCGACCGCTTTGCCGAGATATTCGCGTCCGAGCGGCGTGGCTGGCAAATGCAGTCCGAGGGTGAAGATCTCATCCAGACGCGCGTGCAATTCTTGAATTTTTTCTTGTGCATTCTTTCGTTCAACCTTCGCCGGTTCGTCCGAAAATTCTTCACGCTTAAATCTTGGGCGGCGCCTGACGCCCGATTTATCTTCTTCCGGCAACTCTGGAATTTCAAGTGATGGTTTTTCTTGGCGCATAATTTTTATTTGAACGAATCAATCCTTCACCGACGAGCAAAAAGGCGAAGCCAAGCGGATGGTTCAGATACGGGGTGAAAAAATGCACGACAGACAAGGCAAACAGCGTCGCGACGGCGCCGGCGCGTAGCCACAACGGTTCATCCAGACGCCAAATCCTACGGCCAAGCGAAACAAGAATCCAAACCATGACCAGGATACCCAAAACGCCGAACTTCACCCAGAATCCCAGCCAACCCCACTCGAAAGCGTACGTCTCATATCGTCCGCCGGTAAGCGCGACCACGCGCGGATCTTTTGATTCGTAGACGATGGTGCTACCGAAACCGGAACCTAGGATCGGATGAGTCTTTATCTTTTCGACCATGGCCGGCAAAAGCTGCCAGCGGCTGACCACCGCGTCTTCGCTCAAATTAGCGCGACTCGAGACAACGCCGCCGAAATCGAAAGACACTGGCGGCAAAGGAAAAGCTAAAGCCGCGAGCATGAGTAAGACTCCGGCGAAGGCGGAGGTCGCGAAAAGAAAAACACGGCTCCAAAGAAAATTCCGTTTCCGGATCAGCAGCGCCGCCAAACAAATCAAACCCGCAGCCGTTCCCAGCCAAAAGCTGCGCGACAAACTTAGGCCAATGATGAACCAAGCTGCTGCCGAGAAAAGCCAAGGGATTAGTTTGTCATTGCGAGGAGTAGCAACGACGAAGCAATCTCTGGAATCCAGGGATTGCCGCGCGCTTTTGGATTGTGCGCTCGCCACGGCGTTCGCGAACGCCGTGGCTCGCAATGACAAAGCGGTTTCATCGTGTCGTTCTGAAAATAATTTACTGGCGCAAAAAGTCGCGGCTGCCACAGCGAAGATGTGTGATTGGAAAAAGATGCGATAAGCGCTTTGGATGACGCGCGTGATTTCGCCAACGCCGGTCCGCCGCACCCAGACGTAAACATAACTCAAGCTCTCGCCGCCGAGCTTGTGCGCAAACAAATATTCCAAGATAAAAGTCTTAGCCGCCAACCAGCCGATGCCGGTGTAGATGACCGAAATAAAATCGCGACGGATGCGTTCGCGTTGGCGATACGCGATATCGCATACCGGAATGAGCACGGCCAATTCCAGCCAAGCATTGGCATCGCTGACGAGAAATTGACGCTGACCTAAAAGGTATCCGCGCACTATCGCATAAACTACCAAGACCGCAAGGATGAAATAAGGTTTAAGACCGAATAAAAGAGACTTAAGATCATTGAACGCTTTAGCTTGCACTGCATTGATCAACCAACCCGCAAAGAACGTGGCGAACATGACGATACGCAAAGATATCGCCGGTTGACCTAGATTTATCTGGAGCAGATAGCCGAACGAACCGACCATGTTTTCGAGCAACAACGCCGCGAGACCAAGCGTCGGTTTTCTCCAACCCAGAATAAAAACTACAAATCCGACCACGGCGCAGGCTATAGCGTTGGCTAAAGGATCGAACAACGTCGCGAAAGAAACAGTCTCAACCACGAGCAAAACACAAACCCACGCCGCCCAAGGATGGGCGCAAAAAGATGTCCGAAGGCTCGGTAATTTGGCATTTGTAATTTGTAATTTGTAATTGTTCATCGTATTCCGTGTTTCAACCTGATTATTTTTTCAGCGGCGCGATATTTTTCTATCTCGCGCGGCGTCCAACCTAAAATCGGCCAGGGAATCCGATGCACAAAGCTCGGCAGCCAACTGCTGTAATGGCTCTGGTGCGGCGCGACTTTGAACAAAAATTCATCGATCCAAAAACCACGACTACCTTTTTCTGCCATCGTCAACCATAAATCCCAATCTTGGAATTTCGTAAGACTCTCATCAAAGCCCGGAAAAGCGCCACGCCGCATAAGCGCTGAAGTATGGATGTAATTGAGTTTTTTGAGCGCGGCGACATCCCAAGCTTGAAGGTGGAATTTTTTGAAATCCCAGACGAAATCGGAATAGACAAAATCGACTTCTGGATGCAGCTCAAGACTCTGCGCCATTTTTTGCAGCGCTTCAGGCTCCAACCTGACGTGCGCATCCAAAAAAATCATCCATGGCGCGGAAGTGAGCGCTGCTCCCCTGTTGCGCGCCGCCGGTGCGCCTTTCCGTTGCGTGTATTTTTCGAACTTAACCGGCAAATCGCCGAAGCCTTGCACGACCGTGGCTGGATCGTCATCCGAGCCGTTATCCACGACCACGATCTCTTGCGCCTGCAATGTCTGCCGACGCAAAGCTTCGAGCGCTACTTTAAGTTCCGCGGCGTGGTTCAAGCAAGGGATGATGACGGCGATGCCTTGGGTCATATCAAAGTTTGAGATCGATCGCCCGCGCGATTTCTTCCCAGCGCTCCGGCCATTGGAATTTTTCCATTACGCGCTGCTTCGCCTTGAGCCCAAGCCACTCGGCGCTCTCGCGATGCTCCAAGAGATCGTACAACGCAGCCTCGACTTCGACGACGCTGCCCGGATCGACTAAAACACCCGTTTTCTTGTCGAGCACGGCTTCAGGCGCTCCGCCGCTCTTGCCCGCGATCGAGGGCACGCCAGCCAGCGCCGCTTCCAGATACACGATGCCGAAACCTTCGACGTCATCCGCCTCTTCGCGCGTCGGCATGAGGAAGACGTCAGCCGCGGCCATCCAACGCCACTTAGTCGCGTCATCCGCGCCTTCGATCCAACGCACCTTGGCGCCGGTGACTTGCGCCAGTCCGCGCAATCGTTCGCGATCAGGACCGCTGCCCAAGATGCAATATTCAAAATCCATTTTGCGCTGCAGATTGGCTACGGCTTGCAAAGATATGTCGATGCCTTTGCGCGGCACGAGTCGCGTCACGGTCAAAGCCAACGGCCTGCGTTCTTCAAGACCAAGAGCAGCTCGCGCTTCGGCACGACTCGGCAGCTGCACCTTTTCGACGCCCGGCGTGATCACGAACACGTGCCTGACGCGAGGCGCCGCGTCTTTGAGCAGTCCCTTGGTCATCTCGCTGTTCACGAACAGCGCATAAGCGCGATAAGCAATGCGACGCAGCAGCCATCTTTTCCACACGCTTTTGGCCAGCTTGATATCCAGACCGTGAAAAATCACGGCGTAATCCGGTCCGCCCATGAGCTTGGATAACCACGCCGCCGTGCCGACCGGAAAAACATGGCTAGTCAAAACCACCGTGGCCTGACCACGCGTGCGGCAAATCCAAATCAGCGGCGACCAACACGGCCAAGTCTTGCGCAATAATTTTTTGCGATAGACATTTTTTTCATCCGCGGCTTGCGAGTCGAGTGGCGCAATGACGCGCAATTTGCCTTCCGAAGCTTTGACCAGCTGCGACAGATAACGCGCTACGCCGCCATGGTCAGGCGGATAATCAAGCGTGACGAGCACGGCGTTACGATGCATCTTCATGGATGTCAGCTTGCACCTGCGCCGGTTTGCGCAGGTTCTTGATGAAACGCAAATCTTGCCAAGTCAGAAGCCGGAAAATAAAAGCTAGGATGAGCGCGGCGCATGTGCCCAAGGTAAAAGCCACGGGGAACGGCAAAACGTCTCCCAGATATTTCCACACCGTCCAAGCGAGTCCGGCGGCGACCAGGGCGCGCAGTACGATGCTCCCCATGGTAAGCCAACCTCCGTCACGCCGCGTAAACCACACGCCGATCAAGAACAGCAGCGTAAAGCTGACGAGTCCAGCCCAAGCCGCGCCCAGAGGTCCGTAAGACGGAACAAGAATCAAATTCAAGCCGACGTTGAGCAGCATGGTCGCGACCATGGCGATGGTTTTTTGATGCGCGCGATGGGTTGCGTTCAGGAGAGACCCAATGGGAAAATCCATGAAGATGGGCAAGAGGACCCAAGGCAAAATCCGGAACGGTTCGATGGCGGCCAAAAATTTATCGCCGTAAGCCAGCGGGATGATGCGCGGCGCGAGCGCAGACAACCCGGCTGAAAGTGAAAATCCCAAAAAAGCCATGAAGCGCAAGGCGCCTAAAAAGTTAGCGCGCAATTTTTCATGCTCGTGTTTTGACCAAGCGTCGGCAAAAGCCGGATACAGCGCAGCCATGATGGTCATGGGGATGAATTGGAGGGCGTAAGTCAACTTATACGCCACGGCATAGATGCCAACCGCCGTGATTCCGTGAAAGTGTTCGATGAACAGCGTGTCGACGTACGAATACGTCTTGACCGCAAATCCGGCTACGGTAAAAGGCAACGCTTCGCGCATCAGCGCAGACACGTCCGCGAAAGTGATGGCCGCCGCGTGGATATTGTAAGTCCGCGTCTTGAAAAATGCCCAACCCAAATTCCACGCGCTGCCGAGCAATAATCCACCGACCAAGCCAACCGGACCCCAGCCCAAAAAAGCCGCGCTGATGGAAAAGCACGCAGTCAGCGCCTGCCCCACGAGCATGCCCAGCGCTTCGGGGCGCAAATTTTGTTTGCCACGCAGCGACCCATACATGAGCAGATGAAAAGTATCAGCGGCCATGACGAGACACGCCAGCGCTATGGCCTGCATGGTCACGGCGTCGGCGCCTTTGATCAGACCATAGCCGAGCGAAACCAAAATCGCGACTGGCGTCATGATGAGCTTGAGCCTGACTGCCGCGCCATACAATTTTTCCGCATCAGCCCGCGCACTGGCCACGGCGCGAATGATGACTTGGGTGACGCCCAAATCCGCGATGACGGTGAAGATGGAAGTGATGGAAACGGCAAAGAAAAATACCCCCGTGACATGCGGCCCCAAAAGCCGCGCAATGACGTAAAAATATAAAAAAGCGATGAGCTTGGAGAGGCTCATGGCGACCACCAGCCAAGAGGCATTTTTGGCTATTTTCGCCCCTGTCGACATGCCGAAAGCATAGCTTTTTTCTCAATTTTTTTCCAGTTTTTACCGGAAAAACCGGATTCTGCGAGAGTTGACAAAATAGCTCATTTGGAGTAATAAGCATCCGTACCTTTCAGCAGATCTCGCTGAATGGCTCGTAGCTGGTCAAACTCGCGAGGAGAAAGCATAAATGAACCATATCCGATTCGCCTGTGCCGCATTGCTCATGTTCACGGTCCTGTCATGCACGTCCAAGCCGTCCGAAGAGGAAAGCTACAAGGCGTATGACATGTTCATCGCCAAGTTGAATGTCTCGACCTACGGGGGGTGTCCCCTGGAAATCAAAAGCCTGCGGATTTCCGGCGGCAGCGAAATCCGCGGCGACGGCGTGTTCACCAACAGAAACCAAGTGGTGAGCTACGGCCAACGCTACGCGGCGGAAGTAGTGTTCACGAAATCGTGCTGGCGCTCGTCCTGCGGTCTGCTGGGAACCTTTTACGGCGCCACCAGGCTCACGCCGGGCTTCAACTGCGACTACACTACGATCAACAAGGGCGAACAACGGACCGATCGAGGTTCGATTGTGTTCGATCGAGCCTATGACGACAGCTGGGTCACTCCCAAAGTCAAGTCCGACTTCGGCCATCCGGATGGCGCCCGCCCGAAGTGATCGACTGAAGATGCGACGAACGGCATCTTGACTGCACAACGCGGCTCCCTCGAGCCGCGTTTATAGTTTATTTAACGAATCTACATAAAAAAGAGGCCCCGTCGCGAAACGGGGCACTGCATCACCAACCCAGATCAGGATTGGTGAAGTCGAGGTCGGGAGGAAGATAGCGCAGGACATCGCCCAAGGCGGTGGCGTTGATGCACTCCGCCATGTTCGCGTTGATGCGCGTCATGTGGCGGTAGATGTATTCGACATCTTCCTCGGTCAAGAGCGCCAAGGCGACGGCGGGGTCGACGCCCTTGGTCACTTCGGACAAAAGTTCGTACACGCCGGACAACATGTGCTCCAGGCGATCCCAGCGGATTGATCCGTACGCCTCGTACATCAGCTTCCTGGCTTCGGCAAAGCGTTGGGCGGCCGCACACTTCTCGAATGAGACGTGACCGGCTTGCGCCGATTCAAGACACAGCTGCGCCACGCAAGCGTAAGTCCGTTCGCGCTGCGTCTTGCCGAACGATTCCATGAGCTTGAACAGCCCGGGATATTCCCGGATGTCGAACTTGCTGCCGGTCAATGAACCGCGCACGAACATGTCGTTGTAGTCGCCGAAGAGATAGGTGATCTTGTCGGCGTACATGAGCGCGCTCGCCTCTTCGAGCACGGCCTCTTCGCGATACATCTCCCCCGTGCCGCGCGAGTGGCGGATGGAACAGTCCAGGGTCTGGTGCGTGTAGTTGGCTCCGCGGCCGCGACGCTCGATCTTTTGCGCCACGACGACGCCGAAAACCTCATGCCTGAACTCCCGTCCCGTCTTGCGCGACAGGAAGTCTTCGCAGAAGTGGCCGAACGGTCCCTGGCCATTGTCATGCACCAAAGCCGCTGCGTAGAGCAACTGCTGGTTCAACCCCAGCGGTTCAAGCAAGAGGCAAGTCCCGCCGACTTCCACTTCATGAATGCCCCGCGTGCGCGTGTGTGCGTTCGAAGGCAAAGACACCACCTGGGTCTTGCGCATAGTGCGGCGCAAACTCTTGCTGTGCGACGCCTTCACGACATCGAGTTGAAAGGGTGGGATGAGGCCGTACCACACGCCGTCATCGTCCTTGTCCTGCGCATGGCGCCGCCGCGCGTCCTCGTTCTTGACCGCCAGATGAGCCAGACAGCCACGAATCTCCCGAAGTTTCTTGAACAGGTCCTGGTCCATGGTATCCCCTTGTCCAAAGTCCTAGCCGGATGTTGTCACGTCTTCCCCATATCTGTCAAAAGATATAATCCTTGCCGATAGCACACAGTTGACAAAACACCCCTACCGCCTTAAGGTTTTCAATCGAATAGCTAACCGCTATTGATTTCCTCGAATCGTCGAGGTGTTCCCTGGGAGGACCTTACAAATGCAAGAATCCTGGATTGTTGGCGCAAGACTCGCATACGCTCGAAAAAGCATAGGCATGCCGCTACGAAAGTTGTTCGCGTTGACAGTCGAGCGTGATCCCGAAAAGAAGGGCGTGCAACCGGCACAGATTAGCCGAATTGAGCGTGGTGCCTTGTGTGACGTACGAGAGCTGTACCTGCTCGCGCTGGCGCTCAACATACGGGTTGAAACCTTACTGTCAGATGATGTGACCCCGTGGTTCCTCGTAAGACGTAGCGCGTCAGAACCAGTCCTTGCCGAAGTAAGCGCCGACGAAAAAAGCATCGAAAGTCTCGATGGTGCCCATAAGAAGATGATAGAGTCGCGCGTCTACAGCCTCCTGCCGCTCAACGCGGCTAGCGGTCTCGTTAATGAGAAAGAATGTGAAGGCGGGCTATCTCAACATCTCATGCGGAAGTATTTGTTCCGCGTCGGGCGTTGCAACGAAAAGGACATGGTGCTCGACAACCACGCCGGCGAGGAAATCGTTTGGGTCATCGAAGGCGAACTCGAGTTCTGGGCGCGACAGCCTATCACCAACGGACCGGAGCGACGTTTGACCCTCCAGCCCGGAGACTGCCTTCATTACTCATCCGCCCTGTTCCACGGATACCGAGCGACGGGCGATTGCGAGTATGCGTTGGCGCTGCTCGTGTCCACGCGACAACTCCTCGTATTCGCGGAAGAGACGTTCGTCCTGAAATCGGTCACACCGCCTGACGCTACCAGTGACTGAACTCGCGCACTCGCGCGGCGAGAGCCCAAAAGCTCTCACCGTCCGTGAGTGCGCTCTTTTTTATATTCAATGACCTCCTCCCCGGGTTCCGCTCCGCTCCACCCGGGGTTCTCTGGAATTTAAAAGCCGCAGCCGAGTAGCTGCGGTTTATTCTAGCGCAAAGGACGTTTGGCGATGTGAGCCAAGATAAGAGGCGAATCCCAGCTGATTGCCTCATTGCATCCCAACCCCGGACACGCGTGGCGAAACCTGACGTGTTGGCCGGGAGCGATGGCGTGATAGTCTTCCAACCGAATCGCTTCATTAGCCCCCGTTATCGACAGACGGTTGAGCAGCGCGACATCCCACTGCGTTGGTTCGCCGGTCATGACGATGCTGGCCGTATTACGGAATGCCCAATCCGTTATCTTGAAGGTCATGTCCAGCCGAGGCGCTTCGGATTTGCCGTGGAAGATGAAACGGTATTCGATGTTCGGTCGAAAGAGGCCCTTCTCCCTCAAGATCTCGATTTTTTCCCAATCCTCATCTTCCGACGCGCGACAAAAAGGACAGCGTGTGCGGGTGCTTCTCACGGGCGCGAACAAAGCGACTCTAGCCATGTCTTCCTCCAGTTCGAAAGTGCGCCAAAATATAACCACACTCCCCTGCTAGAGTCAAAAACCGGAATGATGAAAGATATCAAAAGACCCCGCTGGTGCGGGATCTTTGTGCTGTCTGAAATTTAGCGTTTTGACCACTGCGGGCTACGGCGAGCGCTCTTCTTGCCGAACTTCTTGCGCTCTCTTTTGCGTGAGTCGCGGGTCAGGTAACCGAGCTTCTTCAAGGTCTTGCGAAAAGTCGGGTTCAGGATTTCGAGCGCGCGTGAGATGCCGTGGCGCACTGCGTCGGCTTGGCCGCGGATGCCTCCGCCTTGCACTTTGGCGCTGATGTCGACCGCCGCATCTTGTCCCGTGACTTTGAGCGGCGACACGACCGTCTCGCGCAAATCAAAAGTCGTGAAATAATCCGAGTAGACTTTGCCGTTGACTGTGATCAAACCTTTACCGTTCTTGATCAAGCGCACGCGGGCAATCGAAGTCTTGCGCCGTCCCACGGCCGGGATGAAGGATCCGCCCTTGGCTGCTTTGCTGGCTATTTCCTCGGCTGCTTCCAATTTTTCCATGGCTTTCAATTCCTCATTAGGCACGGTTTCGACGACCGCTTTCACGACCTTCTTTTTAGTTTTGGCCGGCGCTTTGGGCGCAGCCGGTTTTTTTGCCGCGGCCTTCTTTTTGGGCGCTTCGGCTGCTTTGGCTTTGGTGGTTTTGGTCGGCATATGCGTTAAGAAATCTTGAGGCGCTTCAGGCGGTAGTCCTGCAATTTATTCTTAGGCAGCATGTATTTGACCGCGTGGCGCAAAATCTCGCCGGGATTCTCCTGGCGCAGCTTTGACACCGGAGTCGAATGTACGCCGCTCGGCCGGTTAGTCGAACGATAGTGGACTTTTTGATCCCACTTTTTACCGGTGAACACGACTTTAGCGGCGTTCTTGACCGTCACGAAATCTCCCATGTCGACATGCGGCAGGTAATCAGTCTTGTGTTTGCCGATGAGCAGCGTCGCGATCTTGGTCGCCAGACGTCCCACGACTTGCCCCGTGGCGTCTATCTCGTGGACGTTGCGCTTGACTGTCGGCATGCCTTTGATCTTTTTCCAGGTCATATTAGTCTTTCACGAACTGCAGCTGCGCGATTTCGGCGCCGTCGCCCTGTCGTTTGCCGAGTTTGATGATGCGGGTATATCCGCCGGTGCGTTTGACATAGCGCGGTCCCAATTCTTCCAGCACTTTATTGACCGCCGATTCCGTGGTCAGGTACGCGGCGAGCTTGCGGCGCGAAGCCAGCGTCTTGATGCGTCCGCCGGTGATCAGCTTTTCGACTATCGGTTTGACGGCTTTGGCTTTGGCCAGCGTGGTGTTGATGTGCTCGTAAAGCACCAAGCTCGTGGCCAGGTTGCGCAACAGCGCTTTGCGCGGTCCAGCCGAACGGTCCAGGGTCTTGCCTTTGCGGTTATGCTTCATATTGGATTTCCTTGAGTAACGAAAGATGGTCGAGTAAAATCCCGACCGCCATGCGGCAAGTTTCAAGCGGATCCATGGTGCCGTCGGTCTCGATGGACAAGAGCAGCTTATCGTAGTCCGTCTTCTCGCCCAAACGCGTGGCTTCGACTTTGTACGAAACGTTCTTGACCGGGTTGTACAAAGCGTCGATGGCGATGGTGCCGAGGTCGAGTTTTTCCTTGATACGCTCCTCGGTAGTGCGATAGCCGCGTCCTTGGGCCACCGTGATTTCCATCTCAAGCGCCGCGCTTTTATCGGTCAAAGTCGCGATCGGCGCCTCGGGATTCATGATTTCCACGTCCGCGTTCTTGGAGAAATCCGCGGCGGTGATGGCCTTTTCGCCTTTGGTGTTCAAGCTCAATTTTACCGGTTCGTCAGAATGGCACTTGAGGCGCACGGCCTTCAAGTTCAGGATCATCTCAAGCACATCTTCTTTTATGTTGGGCAGCGTCGAGAACTCATGCTCCGCACCCTTGATCTTGACCGCCGTGACGGAAGCGCCCGGCAAAGACGACAAAAGCACGCGGCGCAGCGCGTTGCCGATGGTCGTGCCGAAACCCGGCATGCAGGGTTCGACCACGAGAATGCCTTCGCGGTCGCTGGTTCCGCGTTCGAAGCGGATCTTGGAGGGAAGTAAAAGTTGTTCCATATAAAAGGGCGTTAGCGCGAATAAAATTCGACGATTGATTGAGGCTCGAATTGTTGCTTCAGCTCTTCGCCCACGGGCACGCCGGTCACCTTGCTCGTCAGGTTCTTGAGATCCACCGTCAACCACGACGGGGGTTCGACTTTCTGCACCGTCTCAAGGAAGTTGGTCCACTGTTTTTTATTGCGCTTGGTCTGCCGCACCGCGATCACATCGCCTACCGAGACTTTGAACGAAGCCACGTCAACTTTTTTGCCGTTGACTTCGATGTGGGCGTGCGAAACGAGCTGGCGAGCGGCGGCGCGCGTCTTGGCAAAACCAGAACGGAACACCGCGTTATCCAAACGTAATTCCAAAAGCTGCACCAGATTCTGCGCCGTATCGCCTTTTTGGTTGGACGCTTTTTCGAAATAGTTGCGGAACTGGCGCTCCATCACCCCATAGATCAATTTAGCGCGCTGCTTTTCACGCAACTGCTTGCCGTAGTCCGTCATGCGGTTGCGGCTACGCGGACCATGCACGCCCGGCGGATAAGGCCGTTTTTCGAGCAGGCGCGCCATCTTTTCGCGGCCGTCTAGGTTGATGCCTTCGCGGCGCACGCGTTTTGCATTAATGCGGAGTCTCATACAGGTTAAATAAGCAATAAACAATAAGCAATAAACAATTCCGTCAGCGTTTCTTTGGTGTTTGAATGATTATTGATTATTGAAATTTGGTTATTCATAATTAGACGCGACGCGGCCGCGGCGGACGGCAGCCGTTATGCGGAATCGGAGTTACATCTTTAATCGATAGCACGTTGATGTTATTGGCATGAAAAGCCCGGATCGCACCTTCGCGGCCTTGTCCGACGCCCGTGATGAACAAGTTGATTTCCTTGATTCCGTAATCCCCGGCTTTTTCCAGGGCGTTGCGCACCACGATGGAAGCGGCGTAAGGCGTGGACTTTTTCGGACCCTTAAAACCCGACGAACCGGCGCTCGACCAAGCCAACACGTTGCCGTTCAAATCAGCCAACGTGACGATGGTGTTGTTATAAGTCGCCTGGATATACGCCTTGGCGTGCGAAATCGCGGTCTTGGCCTTGGTCTTCTTGCGCGGTTTTGGCGTGGCCTTGGTCGATTTCTTTTCAGTCGCTTCCTCGGTTGCGACCTGGGTTTTGCTTTCGTCCGACATAGTGATAATTGGTGTTTTTGGTTGGTTGGCTACTTTCTACCTTCTACTCTCTACCCTCTATAAATTATTATTTCTTGTCCAGCTTGCGCTTGCCCGAACCGGTGGTGCGGCGGACGTTGCCCCGCACGGTGCGCGAGTTGGTCTTGGTGCGCTGGCCGCGGGCCGGCAGATTCTTGCTGTGGCGCTGACCGCGGTAGCTGCCGATGTCTTTGAGACGCTTGATGTTCGAGAGCACGTCGCGTCGCAGTTCGCCTTCAACCTTGTGCGACTTCTCGACAACGTCACGCAACATGTTGGCCTGCGCTTCGCTCAAGTCCTTGACGCGAATGTCCGGCGAGATGCCGGTCTCTTTTATGATCTTGCGCGCGGTCATGCTGCCGATTCCGTAGATGTAGGTCAGCCCGATCTCGATGCGCTTGTTTGCGGGGAGGGTCACTCCAGCGATGCGTGCCATAGTGTTCGTTAAATAATCAATAATCAAATTCCAATAAACAAATAATCACCAAAAACCACATGACCCGATTCGTTCAAGTTGAATCGGGTAATCGTTCGGTTATTGGAATTTGGTGATTGGATATTCATGTTTGGACCGTGCAGCCGTATTTTTTAAACCTTTATCCCTGGCGTTGTTTGTGTTTGGGATTCTTTTTGCAGATAACAGCAACGCGACCCTTTCGGCGGATCACCTGGCAATCCCGACACATAGCTTTTACAGAAGATCTTACTTTCATAGTTTCGCGTATCGCGCGAGTTTGTGGTCTCCGCGGTGATTCGTCAAGCGGGCTATAATCTATAGGTAATCCGGCCTTTTGTCAAATCGTAGGGGCTTAATTCCACCTGAACCTCGTCTCCAGGGGTAAGTCGGATGCGATTCATGCGCAATTTTCCTGCTAAATGACACAAAATAACGTGTCCGTTGTCGAGCTTGACCCGAAACGCTGCAGACGGCAGCGCCTCCTCGACCAGACCTTTAACTACAACAAAATCCTTGTTTCCAGGATTATTGGATTGCATATGGGGCATTTATCTGTGGCATGTCACGAGAGCTTTTATGATATTTCTTGGGAAAAGTATACTTTAGGGGGTGAAAAGGGTCAAATCGGGGGGGGGTTGGGGTGAATTTGGAATTTAGAATGTGGAATATGGAGTCCTGACTTCTGACTTCTAAATTCCAAATTCTAAATTCACGACTCTCCAGCTTCATGTCCCCCCGCATACTTCCCATCATAACCTCCATCTTTCGGGTTCGTCCCGTTGAGGTTCGTCTTTTCGACGGGAAAACGCCATTGGAACTCTTTTTGAATGAAGTCCATGGCTTCGCGCATGTCGATCTGGCAATAATCCGCCAGCGTGCCGAGATACCAAAGCATATCTCCGAAAAAATCCACGATCTCCGCCCTGGCTTCCGGGCTTTGATCTTCGATCAGCGTTTGCCTGATCTGGGCGTCGTTTTTCCATTTGATCAGGTTCCTGAATTCCCCGATTTCCTCGACTAACCCGAGCAATAAATCCTTGGGTTCATGGCGCTTTTCCCAACCGCGCGCATATTTGAATTCATGGACGAACTTTTGAAATTCATCTATCTCCATAATGTTCATTAAATACTTCCGTAAATAGCAAAAGGTAAGTTATTCATAAAAGCCCAGTAACGATCTCCGTAAGACCAATGCCACCATTCAGTTGGATAATTTACAAAACCACATTCAGATAAAGCCGAGACCAGAACATTCCTATTCTTTTTGGCTTCGTCAGAAATATCGACAGCACTAGTAAAACAACGATAGCCGCATTCTTCAGGATCAGCGTTTAAAACTGTGCCCATATCGATTTCCTGACCATTCCTTCTTATCAAGGTCAAATCTACCGCAGCGCCCGTTGTATGGGGCGGCTCGATATTCGGTGGCGCGACAAATTTACTCGCTTCTCTAATTAATACATTCTCTTCCCAATCTGCATGTTTTTTCTTCAGCGCCTCGAGAAATTCTTCGTATATTCTTCTTTGTACAGAAAGCGATCTGTAACACTCGAAAATCCTAATACTAAAGTCATTCGGTAATAATTCCATCGCTTGCAATAACTTATGCGCCGCCGATTCCCTCAACAGAGTAGACTCCGCTCCTTTAATATCGATTTTGCCATTAAAAAATCTTAGATCAACTAAAGGTTCTCGATTTTCTTTAATCGGAATAGAGATGACTTTTTCATCTGAAATCAATGTGATATCTTCATTTTCCATATCATTCGCTTACCAACACATGTGTAGCACTCGTACTTAAATCAGTACCGCTTTAATCCTCCTCACGCCGGCTGAAACTGCTTCTTCTTTTTGGATCTTGAACGCGCCAATCTCGCCCGTATGTTCCACGTGCGGCCCACCGCAAATCTCTTTCGAAAAATCCCCGACCGTATACACGCTAACTTTATCGCCGTACTTTTGCTCGAACAACCCGATGGCGCCGCTTTTCTTCGCTTCTTCGACCGTCATCTCTTCGCGCGTGACCGACAAATCGCGCTTGATGACCTCATTTACGATATCTTCGACTTGTTTGATTTCTTCCGGCGTCATTTTTTGCGGATGGGAGAAATCGAAGCGCAAGCGCTCGACGGTGATGTTACTCCCCTTCTGTGCCACATGATCACCCAAGACTTGGCGCAAAGCTTGATGCAGCAGGTGCGTCGCGGTATGCAGCCGCGTCGTTTCCGCGGAGTGGTCGGCTAGTCCGCCCTTGAACGTGCCGGCTGAAGCGGTGCGCGACAGCTCTTGGTGTTTTTTGAATTCAGATTCGAAAGCCGAAAGGTCGATGGCGCCGCCGGCCTCTTTCACTAATTCCTGCGTGAGCTCCAACGGAAAACCATAAGTCGAAAACAGGATGAAAGCGTCCTCTCCCGTGACCGCGCGATCTTTCGACATGCGGGCGAACTCCTTCATGCCTTTTTCGATCGTCTTGGCGAATTTTTCTTCTTCTTTGCGGATTTCCGTCACGATGCGCTCTTGATTCGTCTCGAGTTCCTGATACTGAACTCCGTATTCGCCGATCACGACCAATGCGATCTTCGCGAGGAAAGATTCGGTGATGCCAAGACGTCGGCCTTCGCGCACGGCACGTCGCAACAGACGCCGCACGATGTAACCCTGGCCGATATTGGACGGCGCGACACCGCGCTGATCGCCGATGATGAACACGGCGGAACGCACGTGATCGGCGATGATGCGGATTGAACGGTCAAACGCTTCGTCTTGCCCGTAAGTCTTGTCCGACGCGTTTTCGATGGCTTGCAGGATGACTTTGAATTCTTGGGCATCGAAGACCGTTGGGACTTTCTGCATCACGGCCGCCATGCGTTCGAGGCCCATGCCCGTGTCCACATTCTTCTGCTTGAGCGGCTTAAAACTCCCGTCAGAATGTTTATCGTACTGCATGAAGACGTCGTTCCAAATCTCGATGAAACGTCCGCAGTCGCAGTTAGGATGGCAGACCGCGCCGAAAGCATGGTCATGTTCACGACCCGTGTCGTAGAACATCTCGGTATCCGGTCCGCACGGTCCGGTTTGCCCGGCCGGTCCCCACCAATTTTTCTTTTTGGGATAAGCGTAGATGCGCGCGCCCTCCGCACCCTGCGCCGGTTCATCACGACCCGCCACGCCCAGCTCTGCCGCGATGCCCTGTATCTCGAACAGCGCTTGCCAAATTTGGATAGATTCTTCGTCGCGCGGCGCATCCGCATCTCCTTCAAAAACCGTGACGTAGAGTTTGAGCGGATCCAACCCCATCCAAGTCTGATGGGTCAAAAATTCGTAGGACCAACCGATGGCTTCCTGCTTGAAATAATCGCCCAGCGACCAGTTGCCGAGCATCTCAAAAAAAGTCAGGTGGCGGTTGTCTCCGACTTCCTCGATGTCATCCGTGCGCACGCACTTTTGCGCGCTGGCCAATCGCTTGCCCGAGGCATGTTCTTGACCCTGCAAAAACGGCACCAACGGATGCATGCCGGCCGTGGTAAAGAGTACGGTCGGATCGTTTTCCGGGATAAGTGAAGCTGAAGGCAAGATGGCGTGCCCCTTCTGCTTGAAAAAATCCAGGTACTTTTGGCGGATGTCGGCAGCGGTCATATTTTGGTCACGGAACATGGATCATATAACACGGAACATGTTACACCAAGCCGTATTTTTCGCCATGTCCTGTTCCATGATCCGCGTTCCATGACTCACGACACTTCCCCTTGCGTCATCTTGGTCACTTCGTCGAGTTTATCGAGCGGCGCGCCGTTATCTTTTTGCTTCAGGATTTCGTGCACCAGTTCAGCTTGGTTGGCGAAGACTTTGAGCAGCGACAACTCAACCTCCGTGATACGCGAGGAGTCGACTAATAGCATCAGATGAGCGCGCGCTTTCGAGTCTTTGCGATCCGAAGGCACGACCAGGATCTCCGCGCCATCGTCGCTGCGCAAAAAGGCGTGCGGCTGGCGGCTTTCATGCAGCTGCACGAGTTGCTTGTTGCCTATTTTGATCACGTTCGTTTCCGCTCCGTATTCGCTTTCGGTGCGCAGTTTCTCAAGCTCCACGAAACGCAACAGCGTACCGTGTGAACCGGCGCACGCCGCGGCGTTGGCCAAAAGCGATTGCATCAGATTCTTTCCGATTTTAGGCGCGGTCAGCGAAAGCGACGTTTCATTGACCGTGGATTTCAGCACTTCGATATGGCGATTGAGCGAACCGATGTAGCGATAAGACTCGGCCAGCTCTTTCATGGCGCGTTCGGCGTTCTCGGCTTCTTTGTCGCGTGCTTTGAGCCGTTTCTCGACCAAGCGGTCGTAAAGCGAAAACACGCCCAAGCCGGAAATCCCGAACAAAAAAATCAAGATCTCTTCCACCTGTGCCTCCGGAATCCCGAAATAATTACGCGAGACGATCGAAGGTGAAACTACCGCCATGACGAACAACACCAGATAGACCATCGAGATCCACTCAAACCTGTGTACCGATGAGCGTTCACTTTCGTTCAGATTTTTTTGCATCGTAAGTTTTTGCGATTACTCCGCCGCCCAGGCATTCGTTACCGCGATACAAAACGGCGGATTGTCCAGACGCCATGCCTTTGGCCGGCGCCACGAAAACCAAGCGGGTCAGTTTATTCGTCGGCCAGCATACAGCCCGCTCCGCTTCTTGGCGATAGCGCGTTTGGACCAGGCATTTGAAAGGCTTAGTCGGTTTTTCCCCAGACATCCACTTCAAATCACGCAGCTCCGCGGTGTCGCGAAAGAGCCGAGGGTTTTGCGCGCCTTGTACCACGATCAGCCGATTGCGTTTCAGATCCTTATCGGCCACGTACCACGGCCGAACGCCTTGCGTGACCATGATGCGCTGGCGTTGTCCGATGGTGTAAGCATCCAGACCTTGATGCCGTCCGAGGATCTTACCGAATTCATCCACGATGTCCCCTGGTTTGGATGGGATTTTCTTGCGCAAGAATTGGACCATATCCAGCTTGCCGATGAAGCAGATGCCTTGGCTGTCGGGTTTGCGCGCGACCGGCAGTTGCGCCTCGCGGGCGATTTTTCTTACCGCGCTTTTCTTGAGCGCACCGACGGGAAAAAGCGTGCGGCGCAGGACAGCTTGCGGTACGCGGTAAAGGAAATATGATTGGTCTTTGCCTGGATCCAAACCGCGCAAAAGATGCGCGCCGAATGTGTCGCGCTTGACCCTGGCGTAATGTCCGGTGGCCACGAACTGCGCGCCGACTTTATCCATCTGCTCGGCGAACAAACCGAACTTTATGTACTCGTTGCACAAAACATCGGGATTGGGCGTCTCGCCTGCTGCGTAGCCTCGAAATAAATCCTTGACGACTTTGGAACGATAAGTTTTCTCAAAATCAAAAGTTACGAGTGGAATGCCTAAGCGCGCCGCGACGCGCATAGCATCGCGTCGCTCCCCCAGCCACGCGCACTCGCCAGTCGCCAAATCCTTGGTGTCGCTCCAATTTTTGATGAAACCGCCGATGACGTCAAAACCCTTCTTCTTCAACAATAAAGCCGCGACGCTCGAGTCCACGCCGCCCGACATGCCGACCAGGACGGTCGGCTTTTTAACCGCCTTCGCCATATAAAATCTTGACAAGTTTAGCTTTTAATGCTAAATTCGTCCATCCTTCAAACCCAAGACCTCGGAGGCTGCGATGGCGAACGAAATGCTAGTCAGTTTGCTCAAAAGATCAGTCGAAGAATTCAACATGTGGCGGACGGTGCATCCAACCGCGCACATCGATCTTTCGGGCGCGGAACTCTTCCGCACGAATCTCGAACGGGCGAATCTCGATGGCGCGGATTTGAGCGGTTCGAACCTTAGCGATTGCGTCATGATTGACGCTTCGTTGCGTCGCGCGAACTTGGCGTGCGCCAAGCTGGGCGGAGCCTGTTGCGTCTACGCCAACTTCAGCGGAGCAGCGCTCGGTGGCGTCGAACTTCGCGGAACCGACTTCGGCTCCGCCGACATGCTCAACGTTTCAATGCACAACGTCGAACTCGCCGGCGCGTGTTGGGACCAAGCGACAGTGGATCCGTTGCTGAAAAGACGCATCGTCGCAGCCATCAGGAAATCCATCGTCTGTCCGAAGTGATCAGACGACGGATCGCTCACTCTCCAACCAATCCCGGTCGCGCACCACTAGCGCCACCGGGGTTTTATTTTTTAGAAGCAGGAAGCTGGAAGCTAGAAGTCGGACTCGTGAATTTAGAATTTAGAATATGGAATCCCGACTTCTAGATTCCATATTCCAAATTCCACATTCACCCCCTTGCTCCCTCCCCTGCCAACTGCCCGCACGCGGCGTTGATATCTTCGCCGAACGAAACGCGGAAGGTGACGAGGATGCCGGCTTGCTTGAGCTTGTCCATGAAAGCCTGGCGTTTTTCCAGCGGCGTGGCTTTGAATACGCCGGTGTCGTGGTATTTGATGAGGTTGACTTGATACAGCCGTAAATTATGTTTGAGCAGATTGATCAGGGCTTGCGCATCGCGCGGGCTGTCGTTGACGCCGTCCAAGAGCAGATATTCAAACAGGACTTTACGATTGGTCTTGTCCGCATATTCATCCACCGCCGCCATGAGAGTTTTGAGCGGATAGGCCTTTTCGACTGGCATGATCTGCAAGCGCGTTTCCGGAATGGCGGAGTGCAACGAGATGGCGAGATTGATCTGCAGCGGTTCGTGGGAGAATTTTTTGATGCCCGGCACGAGTCCGCAAGTCGAGATGGTCATGTGCCGCGCTCCCAAATCAAAACCTTCGTGATCGTTCAAGATACGCGCCGCGCCCAAAGTCTCGTCATAATTGGCGAACGGCTCGCCCATGCCCATGAAGACTACGTTGGTGACTCGCGTGCCCTCGATCTTGAGGCGCCGCGCAAAGATGATGACTTGTTCCGCGATTTCGTCGCGGGTCAGATTGCGCTTGAAGCCCAAAGCTCCGGTGGCGCAAAAAGCGCATTTCATGGGACAGCCGACTTGCGATGAGACGCACACGGTATTGCGTCCCGCTTCATGCCGCAAGAGCACCGACTCGATCTTAGCGCCGTCCGCACAAACCAAGAGCAGCTTGACGGATTTTCCGTCCGCGCTTTCGAGTGTCGTCTCGATCTTCAACTCATCCCACGGCACTTCGGCCCGCAATTTGTCGCGTAAGGCTTTGGGGAAAACCGAAAGCGCATCCCAATCTGACGACAGCTCGGTATAAAAAGCTCGCTTGGCTTGCGCCAGGCGATAGCTCGCTTGTCCCATCTCATCCAGCGTGGTTTGCAGTTTTTGCAGGTTCATTTGGCGCTCGTGGCTAAAACACTACCCGATTGCCAAGAATACGCTCGCCAAGCCCAATTGGCAAGGGAGCGGCCCGCGTTGAACGAACCTTCTTTGGTCGGCGCGCCCAACACGACTACGATGATCCGCCGTCCGCCCACGCTATCCGCCGCTTTGAGCACGAAGTTGTAATCGGCTTCAACGATGTATCCGGTTTTTCCGCCCAATACATTCACGCCGGAATCGGTGGTCAAAAGTCGGTTGGTGTTTTTGACGCTCTTTTTGAGGCTGCGATTGCGGATGTTGAAATTGTAGACCCTGGTCGAAGCCGCGGTCTGGATCGTCTTGTTCGAAAAAGCCGCTTGCACGATCTTGGCCATGTCAGCGGCGCAAGTCACGTTCTTTTCGCTCAAACCAGTCGGTTCGACGAAGCTCGTGTGCTTCAAACCCATTTGTTTGGCCGTGGCGTTCATATGTTTGACGAAACCCGCGGTGCCCAGACCCGACAGCCGCGCCAGCGACATGGTGGTGTTATTGGCGCTGCCCACGATACTCGAAAAAAACATATCCTTGACGCTCATCGTCGAGCCGACCGGCACCACCAGACTGCCGCCACCGACTTCATCCGCTCTTTTGGTCGCATAGATGGAAGTCCAAGGTTGGTGATGGTCCACCGTGACCAACGCGGACATGAGTTTCGACAAACTCGCCGCCGGCCAGACTTTGTTTGCTTGATAGCTGTACAGGGTTTCTCCGCTCGCTTCGTCCAGCACGACCGCCGCCACGAACTCGCGATCCGAACGCTCATAACGCAAAGCGCCGGCCTTCAACTTTGGCTCGGCAGCGCAGGCGGGAAGGGCCAAAAAGACCAAAACCAAGCTGAAAAAAGCGGTTTTTAAACCAAAGGTCTTAGACAACATGCCTACATTGTCGCGCTTTGAAGCAAACAGGTCAAATTGCCTTCAATATTCATTCTTTTGTCATTGCGAGAAGTAGCAACGACGAAGCAATCTCCGGACGCGACACCAGAGATTGCCGTGCGCGATTAGTCTATGCGCTCGCCACGGCGTTCGCGAACGCCGTGGCTCGCAATGACAGGGGGGGGGCGACCGCGTAGGTCCTGATTCATTTGAAATCCAAATGTCGCTTTATCTTGGCGGCCAAAGAAAAATCCTTCGTCTTCTTAGGTTTGTGTACGAAAATGTTATAGCCTTTTTCTTCGTAGCGCGGGATGAGATGCCAATGCACGTGGCGCGTCTCGTCCATGTAAATCAAATAGACTTTTTTGATCTTGAGCGCTTTCAACATCGCGTTCCGAACCGTGTTGACCGTATCCATCAAGTAGTCGTAATCGCGCTGGCTTAAGCGCCGCAAATCCGGCACGTCCTTTTTCCACACGATGACGACATGCCCCGGCGTAATCGGATACGTCGCCAGACACGCGTACAGGACAACGTCTTCATAAATCATGGCTTGCCGCGACGGCTTGGGTAATTTTGAGTGCATGTAGATTGAAATGAATGGTTTAGGATTTGGAAGAAGATTCACGCGAGGTACAGACCCCAAAATTGCCAACCCGACGGGCGTGGGAAAACCTGTTCACGCTCGCGCCGACCGGACCGGCAAGGCCGACACGCACAGGGAGCCCACCCGAGGAGACTGCATCAGACCAGTGATATTCATCTGCGAGGATGCGTTCGCCCTTGCCTTTGCCGTTGAGTTGTTCGGTAGCGATCAAGTGGAGAGCCATGGCATAGAGCATCTGGAAGGGTTCAGGACGATGCAACTGGTCGCGCGGGATATCGAGCTTATTGGCGTATTCCTCGATGATGTATTCTTGGGTGTCCTGGTGGGTGAAGCTATCTCTTGGTTCGTGGTGATGGTGTTTGTCCTTTGAACCGGGGATAATCTGTTTAGTGATGAGCTTCCATTCATAACTCAAGCCCAGCTTCTTGAAGAAGTCCTCGTTCTTGTACCAATCGGTGTTGAGCAGGAATTTGCCTAGACCGAGTTTATCGTATTCAGCTTGGATTAGTCCGTTCATGCGCTCTCCGGTTAGGGGTGCGCCATCCTTATCCGCGACGAAGAGGACGAGCATCTCTTCGACTCCGGTTTTTTCTTTGATCTCTTTAGATTTCGTTAGGTCGTCTGCGGTGTATGGGATAGGCGGGACTTTGGAGAAATCGACAAAACTTTCGCCTAGCATGGCTTCGACATCCTCAACGCCGTGGACATTCTCGCGGCCCAGGATTTCGATGGCTTCCTCAAGGTCTAGTTCGACTTTTTTCTTTTCGACTGCGTCATTAAAAGCTCTGAACAAATCGGCCACCTTGCGGGCATCTTGCGCCGATAGCTTCTTATTTTCTTTAAGCTCTTCGAAGTTGGCGGCTCCGTATTTGGCGTAGATGGCTCTGATTTGGGCTGCGAGGTTGTCGGCGTGCTTCCTGACGTGAGTCGGCAAATCCTGCCGACGGATGTGGGAGGTGGCGAGATTCGGGGCGGATTCGAAGGGGTTGGCTCTCATATCTTTTCTTCAGACTCGGTGACGCGATAAAAATCAGAGGAGCCATCAGGCTGTTCTTGCTTGATAAACACATGTCCGTCGGAGGTCAACCAATCTTCTGCCACACCGGAGAATATCTCGACATTGTCCTTAATGATCCTATGCGTGCCGTCGGGCAGGTTCTGCAGAATGAGCACATGCCCGTCGGAGACTCGCCAGCCATTAATTTTACCGGAAAAAATCTCGACATCGTCTTTGAGGATTCTGAACGTATCGCTATGCTGATATTGCCGAATAAACACATGGACAGCGTCGACTCGCCAATCTTTTACCTTGCCGGAGAACATCACGGCATTGTCTTTGTAGATTTTATCTATGCCGTTACGCTGGGATAGCAGGAAAAATAGCTGGCCGTCGGAGACTTGCAAGTCATCTGCAACGCCGGAGAATATCTGGACATTGTCTCTGAAAATTTTACATGTGCTGTGAGAAAGACCCTGTGGTCGATCTTGTCGTACGAAGACGTGGCCGTCGGAGACTTTCCACTCGCCGACTTCGCCGGAGAACAACACAGCGTCATCTTTTGTGATTTTGGATGTGCTATCAGTCTGGCGTTGCAAAATATACAATTGGCTGTCGGAGACTCGCCAATCATTTGCCTTGCCCAAGAATATCTGGACATTGTCTTTGGTTATTTTGTACTTGCCGGTACCCCAGTACTGTCGAATAAACAAATGGCCGTCGGAAACGACCCAATCGTCTACCGCATCCCGGAACTTCAAAATGAACTCCTCGCTTGCGGTTCGCTTCTTCTCGACTGCGTCACTTAAAGCTTTCAACAGATCCGCCACCTTGCGCGCGTCTTGCGCCGTTAGCTTCTTATTCTCTTTCAGTTCTTCAAATCCCGCGGCGCCGTATTTGGCGTAGATGGCTTTAACCTGTGTCGCGAGATTATCCGCGTACTCCCTCACTGCCGTCGGCAAATCCTGCCGCTTGATGTGGGAAGTATAAGGTAGCCCTTTCGACCACGTAGAACGTGGCGCAGCAGGTTCAGGGACTATTTTGTTTTTAGGGATTTCGAAGGGATTGGTGGGCATGCGTCGCGCGTGAAACTCACTTCACGATTATTACCGGCGTGCCGATCGGCGTCCAATCGTAGAGTATCTTGGCCGGACCCACGCCCAACCGCACGCATCCGCCCGAAGCTGGCGTGCCCAAACTCTTTACGCCTTCTTTTCTGCCGCCCGGCCACTCCGGCAGCTCGTGCAGCCCCATTCCCCTGGACGAAAATTGCATCCACCACGGCATCCAAAGCTTGGCGTGACTTGACCAAGCGCGCGCAATTTTGTTCTGGGTCTTGTACACGCCGGGTGGGGTAGGCGTGCTTTTTTTGCCGGTCGAAACCGGATATTCGGCCAAGACCACGCCGCCCAATTTTTGCTTGAGTTTTTGGGTCGAGAGTTTTATTTCGATCGTCTTAGGCAAAGGCCGCGTCGAAGTGCTGGTCGGCGAAAAACCTTGTGCAATCTCCTGTCCGTCCTTTTTGCCGTCCGCGTCCGTGTCCGGGTTCGTCGGGTCGGAGCCGAACAAAAGTTCCAAGCGATCATCCAAACCGTCGCCGTCATGATCTTGCGCCGTCGTCTTTTTGCTTGGCCCGAGCGGGTCGTAATTGTTAACGATCTCTATCCAGTCGTTAAAACCATCTTGATCGCTATCCGAGTCGTACGGATTTGTGCCTAAGACCTGTTCCCAGGCATCGAGCAACCTATCCCCGTCCACATCGGGCAACCCAGCCGCGGCGACCGGACGCGCTGGCGCAAGCAGCAATGCGACTAACACTAGGATGATGTATTTCATAACTGTTTTAATCTTTTGGCCATCCACTCTGCTAGTCGCGCGACCAAACCCGCTTCAGCCATGAACATGCGCGTAGCGTGACCGGCGTTTTTGAAATTAATCGCGTCTTTAATTTTGCTTTTAGCCGTCGCGAACAGACGTTGGCTAGCTTCGAAAGATTCGAGGTCATTTTCCGACGATACGACGCACACAGCTTGTTGCGGCAAGATGCGCTCCGCGTCCGCGACGGCGTTAGTCCCGTGATAATCCGCGCCGGGCGAAAGCAAAACCGCAAACGGCACTTCAGGCTCTTGCGTCAAAAGTCGCAACGCCAAATTCGCGCCGATGGACGCGCCGCATGCTCCGATGCGCTTCTTAGCTACTCCGTTCGACGCCAACCATCCAAGCGCCGCCTCAAGATCGTTGATCGAGGCTTGATGCTCCGCGTCACTGAAGGTCTTATAATCCAAAACAACGCCGTCTTTAGATGTGCTTTCACCGTGGCCGCGCAAATCAATAGCCAAAGACGCAATGCCGCGCTCGGCCAGCGCTGACTGCATACCGACCCACGACTCTTTGGTCTCTGGCATCATGTGCACCAACAAGACCGCCATCCCCTCGCCTGGCGACTGCCATGACCCGGAGATGGTCACTCCGTCCGAGGTCACGAACGTGATTCGGTTTGGCATATTCAACCTTGACCGTGCGAGATGTCCTTGCGCGTGTTGACCGATGAGGTCGAGCTTTTGAATACCGTGGCGCTGCCGGCCGGCGCTTCGTCCTCGGACGCATGACCATGCGCCCCTGCATTTTTGTCCATATTGTCCGACACGCGCGCGCCGTGCGTCAGTTTATCCTTGTTCATCTCGATCGACTTACTACCCACCAGCTCTTTAAGCAAACTCTCACGGTCGTCTTCGCCTTTATCCCCCGTCACGATGCGGATCGTGGCTTTGGGCGGCTGCGGAAAATTGCGCGGCTCGCCGCTGACGCGCGGCGGGTTCTTGTAAGGTTTTCTGCCCGGCTGCGGCGGAGATTCGGCGCGCTCAAAAGTCGCGTTGAGTTTTGATTCGAGTTGATTGGCCGGCTTCACGTCCACCAATTCACGTTCGGCGCCATGCACGGGGCGCCTGGTGAAGGTCGATTTCATCTTCTTCTCTTCCAGCACGATGGGACGGCACTCGGCGCAATAGATGGGACGCGTGGGATCGAGTTGCACCGGCATGTCCCAAACTTTGCTGCAGCGGTTGCAGGTGTAAGTGAATTTAGGTTTGTCCTTTTTCTTGTTTTGCGGCGGCTTGACGATCGAGGCCAGGCGCTCATCGGAAATCTTGAGATATTCGCCGTGATCTTCTTCCGCTTTTTCCTCCGACGCGGTTTCACCCGGCGCTTTGGCTTCGCCCGCATGCTCCTGTTCTTCTTCGGTCTTGATGTCAGGATAGACCAAACTTTCCGACGGCGTGCCCAATTCCATGCCGCTCCACTTGAGCACTTTCTCTTCGATGAGTTCGCGCGGCGTGCCATAACGTTCGCGCGACACGGCGATCACCTTTTGCGTGCTGTCCATGCGCTGCGCGATGGGCGCCAGCGTATTGGCCGAAAACGGCGGGGTCGCCGCGCCGTCGACCATGAGCTTGAGATAGACTTCGAATTTCGTCAGGTTGACCAGATCTTCGGGAGTGTAAGTGGGCATGAACTCGTTCTCCATGAACGCCGCGTCATCCGAACCCACGCGGAAAGTGATGATGGTGCCTACGTTGCCGAACACGGCCCAGGCCACCTCTTCTTGCAATTGCTTGATGTACTGATGCGCTACGACCAAGTTCAAATGATATTTGCGCGCTTCGGACAAGATGTTGGCGAACGACTCGTTGGCGAAGTTCTGGAATTCGTCGACGTACAGATAAAAGTCGCGGCGCTCCTCCTCGGTTACATTCACGCGTTCCATGGCCGCGAGTTGCAATTTGGTGATGATGATGCCGCCGAGCAAACGCATGTTGTCTTCGCCGATGCGTCCTTTGGACAAGTTCACAATCAGGATCTTGCCCTCGTCCATGATTTGACGCAGATCAATCGTGGATTTTACTTGCGCCACGATGTTGCGGATGATCGAGGCCGAGAGGAATTGCCCGACCTTGTTTTGTACCGGCGCGATGGCTTCGGTCGCGTATTTTTCCGACCACGAAGCGAATTCCGCCACCCAGAACGTCTTGACGATGGGGTTGCGGATCTTGGCGATGACGCGCTTACGGTAATCCGTGTCCACCAGCAAACGGTTGATGCCTAAGAGCGTCGCCCCGGGATAATCCAAAAGCGCCAGCGTGCAGTTTTGCAGGATGTATTCCATGCGCGGACTCCACACGTCAGGCCAAATCTTTTTGAACACGCCCATCAGCCCGGCAGCGGCCAAGTGTTTTTGACTGTCCTCGATGGTCTCCAGGATGTTGAAACCGACCGGAAAATCCATGTCCGCCGGGTTCAGATAGACCACGTCGTTGATGCGGTAGCTCGGGATGTAATCCAAGATTTTTTCGGCCGTGTCGCCGTGCGGATCGACGTAACACACGCCATGGCCTGCCATGATGTCGGACAGGATCATGTTCTCCATGAGCGTGGTCTTGCCCATGCCGGTCTTGCCCAGGATGTAGATGTGCCGCCGCCGATCATCCGTCTTTATGCCAAAACGCCGCCGGGCGTCGCGGTAGTTGGTCTCGGCAAAAAGCGTGATCTCGTTTTCGTGATCGTGATTGTAATTTATCGGCATAAGAGGGAAGGGACGGGGGGAAGGAACGAGAGCGAGTAGTAAGTAGTGAGTAGACTCCTCCTTGTCTCTACTGTTTACTCACTACTTACTACTCACTCTTTACTTACTACTCACTCTTTTTATAACGCGAACGGAATGTTAGCGGGTGGTTCTGAACGTTTGGCTTGGGTCTTTTTAAGCTGCGGGGACTTGACTTGGAGTGAGTGCGGGAAGTGCCAGAGCGAGGCCAACTCTTCGGTGCACATGTGGTAAGCCGGATAACCGACCCAGTTGGAGCGGTTGCGGTAAGCGGATATGAGCCGCGTCTTGCGCGCGTTGTTGCGGCTGTTCTTGAATAAGATGAGCGACCCGCTGATGCCGATCTTGGACAACTCCGGCTTGAGCGACTGCATGGAGTTGGTGTTGAACTGTTTAATCGAGCCGAAAAAAGGTTGGACGATGCGCGAGTTCGTCTTGACTTCTTTGCGCGCCACATAGACGAAGCGCATCTTGGTCTTGTACACGAGCTTGGACATCTTGTTTTCCATCCCCGCCACGACATCGCGCTCGCCGGGAGTCAAACTCAACATGCGGAAGTCCGGCCCTTTCATGTCTTTCTTCGCGGGCGCGTCGCCGCTGGACATGACGGCATCGAAAAAAGCTCCGGCCGTGGCCAGCGGGATATCCGCTGCCTTGTCCAAGAAGGTTTTTTTAGCTTCGACTTTTTGCCCGGTCAATTTTTTTATCGCCGTGGTCGCTTTCTTGATGTAATCGCCTTGGGAAATTGGAGTGAGCACGATCTGGAACCAGGCCTGCTCGCCCGGACCCAAGCGGGCCAGACTCTCGAACATGGTCGAGAGCGGATCCTTGAATTCCATCGAGACTTTATCCTCGAAGAACGGATAGGTCTTGAGCGGATAGACGTCATCCTTGACCGGAATGACTTCCGTGCCCCACACATCCCACTCCTCATCCGGATAATGCTTGGGCACCATCGCCGCGTAATCCTCCACTTCGGCGATTTCCGCGTCGGGGTACTGCCCATAGATGGCCGATTCGACCAAGTCGCGCAGCGGCCGGGTCGTGCGGATGATGAAACGGATATGCCCATCGATCGAGACGATCTCGCACGAGATAGTATCCTGCGTCCTGCCTTGCCACCAAGTGTCGAGCCAACTATTGCCACCGTGCGCTCCGGCCAGATAGGCAAACATGTTGTCCACGGCGCGCGGACCCTGCTCGGTCATGCGCGGGATGCTCACGGCCAGCACCACGAAGGTGCGCTTGAGATGATAGAGGGTCTGGCGCCACTCGAGCCACAATCTAGTCGCGCCCCAAGCCATGACCACAAGCAGGACGACCCAGCCGCCATTCGCCAAAAAGAAACCCATGGCGAGAAACGGGTTGTCGCCGATGCGGTCTATGAACGACCAGTCGATATTCAACAAACTCAATAGATAATCCATCGTTCCGGCTAAGTATAGCAGATAATAAACGCAGCTTACAGCACCTTTCGGCTGGGTGAAAAGTAGCCGACCGATTACTGTCATCCTGAGCGAAGCGTTAGCATTCGTAGGGGCGAACCAACGGGTCGCCCCTACTGAATCAGCCGTCGGTTCAAGCGTAGCTGATAAAGGTCCTTCGACTTCGCTACTGCTCCGCTCAGGATGACAGTAATCGATGCCTGACTACCATCTAGTTTTAAAAAAACGCCGCGGCCTGGTGTAGGTCGCGGGTTCAAAGTCATAGCTCCCGTTTGAGAGCAAGATATTCGTGCACGTCAGGCTGCAACTCGTGCGGCAGGAAAGCGCTGGCGGTTTCCAACTGGCGAGATTCCAGCGAGCCGGACACCGACTGGACACGGAAGGGATCAATCGCTTCAACGGCGACGCGCAGCTTCGTCTCCAGCCGCATGCATCTCCTATATTTTGCCAGGAGACGCAGCATCATAAACGACAGTATGCAGAATCCGGAAAGGCCGAGCCAGGAGAATGGCACACCTTCGCCTTCGTGCAATTGGGGACCGATGGTCGCAGAGAACAAGTGAACGGCGCTCACTATCACCAGCAACGCACAGGCAAACCAAGTGAGAATGAACGCCAACCTGTTATCCATCAAATACTTAAGGTAGCTTCCCAGAAAATTCATCCAGTCCTCCTCTTTTCAATGTCCTGTGACCATTTAACAGCATAATTCAATTCTGTCAATCCCAAAACAATCAAAAGGACGCGGTTTCTCGCGCCCTTGCTGCTTGCTACTCGCTACTTGCTACTGACTCTTCAGCCCCGTCCTTTCACCGTCGCGACTTGTTTGCGGCGCGTGATGTTATTCCAGGTCACGAGCAACGGTGAGGCGATAAAAATCGAAGAATACGTTCCGGTGATGATGCCTACGATGAGCGCCAAGGCGAAATCTTTGATGGACGCGCCGCCGAAGATGTAGACGGCCAAAAGCGCCAGCACGGTGGTCACGGAAGTGTTGAACGAACGCAGCATGGTCTGCTTGACCGAGCGCTCGACGATCTCCTCGAATGTTCCCGTGGTCTTCTGCAGGTTCTCGCGCACGCGGTCCAAGACCACGATAGTGTCGTTGATCGAGTAGCCCATGATGGTCAAGACCGCGGCGATAAAAGGCGTGCCGATCTCGACCCCGAAGAACTTGCCCAAAAGCGCGAACAGTCCGACCGGGATTATTACGTCGTGGAAAGCCGAAGTAATCACGACCACGCCGTATTTCCAGCTCTTGATCGGCGCCGAGACTTTGCGGAACGACCAGGCGATGAAAGCCAGGATCAGGATGAAGACGACGAGCAGCGACTGGATGGATTTTTGGCGCAGCTCTTCACCCACCGCCGGACCGATGGCGTTGTATTGCAACTCCGTAGTTTTGCCGAACGACGTATTGAGCGACTTCAGGATATTTTGGTGCGTATCTTCTTCCACCGACTTGAAACGCAGGTTCACATCTTGTTCACCGGCCGGTTGGATGGTGATGGCGTTCAAATTGAAGCTGGACAGCGTTTTTTCCACTTCGACGGGAGACGGGCGTTTTTCGAAACGCACTGACATCTCTGTGCCGCCAGTGAAGTCAATCCCCTGTTTCAGTCCGAATACGGCCAGCAGGACAATCGAACCTCCGACCAAAAGTCCGGAGATGACGTACCATACGATTCTGTTTTTTATGATCTGCATAGGTTTGGTGAATTTGGAATTTAGAAGTTAGAATTTGGAAGTTCCGGACCGATTCGACATTCTATATTCCAAATTCCATATTCATTGTTTTCTATTCTCGTGTTTGCTTCTTATTCAGGAAGAGCCAGCCGAAACGGTTTACCCAGTTGGACTGTGACACCAGGCGTAGCGTGGTGCGCGTCACGATGATCGCGGTGAACAGCGACATGGTTACGCCGATGGCCAACGTCAAAGCAAAACCTTTGATGACGGATGAGGAGAACCAGTACAGCACGGCGCACGAGATGAGCGTGGTCAGGTTGCCGTCGCGGATCGAGGGCCAAGCGCGGCGGAAAGCCTCTTCCAGCGCCATCGCCCAGGTCTTACCCAGCTTCAATTCTTCCTTCAGGCGTTCGAAGACCAGCACGTTGGCGTCCACGGCGATGCCCAGCGACAGAATGAAACCCGCGATGCCAGCCAGCGTGAGCGTGACCGGTATGAGCTTGAAGATGGTGAACGAGATGCCGACATAAAGGATAAGTGAAACGATGGCGAACAATCCCGGCACGCGATACAAAGCGAGCATGAACAGGGCCACGAAGAGGAAACCGAACAATCCGGCGACCAACGACTTATTGACCGAATCCTGTCCCAGCGTCGGGCCGACCGATTGCTGCGCGATGAGTTTGATCGGGACGGGCAAGGCGCCGGCTTGCAGGCGTTGCGCCAAAAGTTTAGCTTCGTCGATGGAGAAGCTGCCGGTGATGACCGCTTCGCCGCCGGTTATCTCTTGGTTGACCGTGGGGATGGAAATCGGCTGGCCGTCCAAGAAGATAGCCACCGGCTTGCCCACGTTACGCTTGGTGATCTCGGCGAACAATTTTTTGCCTTCGTCGTTGAATTTGAGCGCGACTTGGGCGTTGCCTCCCTGCTGATCGAAATCAAGTTGCGCGCGCTCAAGTTGTTTGCCGGTGAGTTGCGTCGCCTTCCAATCCGTCGGCGGCGGCAAGATGTCCGTCTCTTGGGTCTTCTTGATGAAGATGGCGCGGACACGCACGTCATTCACCGGCCGCTCATCTTCCTTGTAGATGATATGGAAACCGAAAGGCGTCTCGACGACTTTGGAGATCTCGCCCTTTTTCAGCGCGAAAGCCGGACCTTCAAACTCCGCCACCATCACGCCTTTGCCGAACCAACTCAAATCGCCGCCGGTCTTGTCCGCTTCCGGCTCCTGCGAATATTTCTTGGCCAGATCGGCGAAGTTGCGCGTATTGACTTGTTTCAGGATGTCTTCCGTTTGCTTGCGCGCCTGGTCTTTGGTCGCGGTCGTGCTCGTCGGCGCCATCTGCGCACCGGCGTACTGAATCAAGATGTGCCGCGCTAAAATTTCTTGCCCCGCCGGTTTGGACTCCTCGACTTTGGCCACGACGTAAGCCGCCGGTTCGTCGATCAATCCGTCGTACACGCCGCCTGCGGGCAAATCCTTGAGCGCGTCGTAGATCCGAGCATATTCCGCTTTGCCTCTAAGAAAACCCAAATCGCCGCCCAACAGCTTCGAAGCTTCGTCAGCTGAATCCCTTTGCGCCAGCGTCTCCATGGATTTCGGATCCTTGAGCACTTCCGCCAAATCGGCGTCGGCTTTAGCTTTGGCCGTGGCGTTGTCAGCATCCAGCTTTTTCTTTTCCTCCGCGTTCAAAGCGCGCGCTTTATCCGTGTTCTGTTCCTTGAATTCCAAGATGGGCGTTTCGCCGATAAGTTTGATCGCCTGATTCACGTCCTTGATGCCTGCGAGCTCCACCGAGACGCGCCATGAATCGCCGGCGCGCGCTGTGGTGATGACCGGCTCCGAGACGCCCAGCGAGTTGACGCGGCGCTCGATGACATCGCGTACGCCGTTGATGGCGCCCGCCCGTTCGTTGGCCGAGACTTGCGAAACATCGGCCTCGTACTCGAGACGCGTTCCGCCCTGCAGGTCGAGTCCCAGCACAAAGCCCTTTTCGATGCGGCCAAAGTGCGTGCCGATCCATTTATTCGAAAAGTCGATCACCGAGTTAGCCGCGGGTGGATAAGCCACAGCTCCGACGAACAGCGCAAGTATGACGAGCGCTATCGCGCGCTTCTTTACCGAAGAACGCGAAACCGAATGGGTAGATGATTTTGCCATAGGATAATCGGCACAAGTCTAGCTGAAACTCACAGGAGTTTCAAGTTTTGAATTCATCTACCGACTTACACGGGATGATTTACTCCTAGTGAGATTGACAAATCCCCAAAAAAGTGCCAGATTTAAGGCCTTGCCCAAGGGGGCCGCACCTTGCACCCGAAAGGAGTTTCACATGGGCAAATTCCCCATTTCAGCCAAAGAAACGTTCGTCTCCAGCATCAGTCCGCTCACGCCGTACGATATACCCACAGAGCTCGGGGAGCTCGTACCGCCTATCCTCTTCAACATCCACGAGCTGGCGTCGCGCTTTGGCCTGGAGAATTACGCCGAGGGTGGAATTACGCTGCGCAAGCTCAAGCTCTTGGGTCAAACGCGCATCCATCTCGCCGCGACGGTGTTGACGCACGACGAGATCCTCCTCTTCGTCGGAGATTCCAATCGTGATGCTTGGCACGTCGTGCTCAAGTCCGGCATGCTCACCTGGGACAAGTCGCTCAAGCCGAATGACTTATTCCAAGCCATGCACAAGACGGACGAGATGATGACGCAACTCGGCAATCGTGAAACGAGTGGACGGCGCCGTGACGTGATGACCGACGCGGAAGCGCGCTTGCCGCTCGATCTCTACTTTGATGAGCCCGGAAAAAAGTACGCGCTCAATCCGAAGCACGACAGCCAAACGCTGCGCAACCGCTTCGATCATCCGGAAGAGCTGATGGTCCTGGAGTATCCCGCGCTGCGCATCCTGTGCCGCCGAAGTGATGCCGTCGTTATCCTCCGCGAGAACATGGCGCCCGCCGGATCCAAACCGGCCGTGCCCTCCCAGCGACACTCTTCGTCGCGGGGAATCGAGGTGCTGCGTCGGCTTTTCCCGCCGCGCAAACCCTGACCTTCGCATGACCGCCCCCGCGGTCATGCTTTCTTTTACAGTCATCCTCCGTTTTCTCTTTTCGTTATCCTCCTCTTTCCTTTTTCATCCTCCGCCTCCCTCTCTGTCATCCTCCGCCTCCCTCTCTGTCATCCTCCGCGAAAGCGGGGGATCCAGAGAGAAACCTTCCAACTGATGCGACGCTTTGACAGCCCTGGCGCTTTGCTTTAAATTCGAAACGGAGGAAACAACATGCACAGGATCTTCGCCTTCGTCGGTCCGCATCGTTCCGGCAAATCCACGCTCATTCGAGAATTCCTCAAGCTTGCCCCCGACAGTCGCGCAGCCGAAATCAAATCCCTGACCACCCGCTGCAGGCGCGGACCGGAAGACGATGTGTTTTACGCTTTCGTGACGCGCGATGAATTCGAACGACACATCGCGGCACATGAGCTCGTGCAATGGGCCGAGTATGCGGAAAACTACTACGGGAATGATCGCAAGGCCCTGGACGAACATCTCGAGAAATGTGCCGGTTTCCTGGCACTCGTCGAAAACGGAGTCAAGAACTTCATCGCCGCGGGTTATGAGCTCGTCATCATCCGCGTCAAACCCGAAGGTGATCTGCCGGTGCAAGACAAAAGACGAAGCGCCGAAGATGTCGCGCGCTCGACTACCTCGATTCCCGTCGACTTCGAGATCGTCAACTCGTTCGCCCCTGGCGGTCTGCAGAAAGCCGTCGCCGAACTAGCCACTCTCCTGATTCCCCTGCTCTGACCAACACCCCGCCCTCTCCGGCGGGGCTTCAGTTATTCCTATGACCTATTTTTTTATTTTTTCAAATAACTGTTTAAGCAGCTTAAGCGGCATCCCGGAAGTACTGTCTTCTGTGCCTTCAAATCTCTCGACGTAAGCGTTGAACGGCTGATCCTCACAACGCATCGCGCCGGCACAGTGCAAGATTCTTCCGATCGCAATCGCTTCGCTGACCACCTCTTCTGGAATTGGTTTGAAATAAACTTTCGCGACATCAACACCTTCAGCGCGCTTACCTGTCTGCGTATCCACGACGACGATCGAGCTGACTGTTTCCATCGGATGCGTTGCGTAGCATCGAATGAATTCTTTTGCCTCGCTGACGTCTCTAGGTTTTCCCCGGATGATGCCGTCACACACGACGACCTGATCCGCCGTAATCAAAATCGCCGGTTCCTTGATTTCAGGCAAAATAGCGTCCGCTTTGGCATGAGCCAAGGCCAAAACAAGTACCTTTGGATCTTCTTGCAGAATTGATTTTTCATCAATATCCGCCGTAATGACATCAAAAACATAGCCCGCTTTTTCCAGTACATCTCGTCTACCTTTTGAACCCGATCCAAGTATTATCTTCATGCCGCTATTTTTCATTATTTTGTAGTTCGCTCCAACCAAGATTGATTGCGTCTTTATAAAATTCAGGCATATTCAACGTCCCTATTTCTTCAATGTTGAATTTCCTGAACTCTGCTTTACCTGCTTCGCCTTCAATCTCGAAAATGCCGGTCTTGGATAGCAATTTGCACAGATAAGACACGACCAATACGCCTGACGATTCGTCTTGTGATTTCTTAATCGTGTACATCCAGGCATGAATTACTTTCACGACTTCGACTTCGAATCCCAATTCCTCTTTCAATTCCCGCACCGCGGTTTCCGCCGGCTGTTCTCCTTGGTCGATTTTGCCGCCCGGCAATTCCCATTCAGCGCGCTCGTTTTTTCTCAGCCAAACCGAACTCCCCTCAAAGACTATCCCCTTAACCGAAATCGGCACTCGGTATGAACTCATAATTGCATTTTTATTTTCCGTGACATTACTTAAATTTATTTCTGCGTCCGCAGGAACTATCTTGTTTCCTGAAAGCCAAGCCTTAATAAGACCAATCTTACATTCTCAATCTTATCATCCTTAATTAGAATGTAATCTTTCGAATATGTCGACACCATCAGAACGTTTATGTCTTCTTTGGCAATCGCTTGACTAACTGTCGCAAGGAATCCTACGGAGTAGAACGGAATTGATACGTTAAGCGCTATCAACCGATAAAAATCTTTATTGCGTTCCACCAAGGTCAGTTCGGAAAGGTTTTCTTCTTTTGTTACCACTGTGATTTCATCGGCATCCTTACTCACCATAAAATGATTTTCTATGTTTGGAGCCTTCGAAACTTTAGCGTACACAAACTTTCCTTCTTCGATCTTAAAGGTACTCTCCTTAATAATTTTTCCGATTTCGCTATTCATATATCAATTCCTACGCCCCATGGCACTTTTTGAATTCTTTCCCCGATCCGCAGGGACAAATCCCGACCAGTTCGTCGCGAATCGGAACGTAGAGTTCCGGAGTTTTTGGATTCGGCGATAAGTCAATCGCTCTATCTCCGAACAAGTTCCTGAAACCCTGCTGCAAAACCAAGCTCATCTGTTCGCCGTCGGTCGGAAAACGCAACCAATCGAATTTACCGGTTTTATTTTCTCTTGAAATGAAAATCCGATGACCCCTCGTACCTGAACCGAGATAAATCTTGTAATGGTCACCTTCGTTTGAAGCTCCGCTCGCCGGCGATGTCTTCATTTTAGGAAAGACCGGCACCAGTGTATTCAGCCCGGCGGCCAAAATATCCAGCTCTTCCAAGATTCTGGATTCATCCTGCGCATCCAAAGCAACTGCGAGAGACTTCAGATGTCCCTCCGTGAACTCTAGGCGCGCCACAGAATCTTCAAGTGTCGATTCGGAAAACGTTTTGAATTCATCCGGCGCCATCCTTTGCTTCAGCTTGGCCTTAAGCGAAGCGTCCAGCATCAGACCGAGCTTAGCGAAAGGCACCGCGCGCTCGACTTTGACCGTGGGTTTCTCTGAAAATAGAGGCATAATTGCTCAGATTGTCCGTTTCCTGTAACTTTAAGTCAAGCGCGGAGAGGGCTCCACGGTCGGCCTCCCCGCTTCCCCATCTGGGGTGACGCGCTTTGGCCGCGCCGCGAGAATCGGTGGGATCTGCCTGATTGCCGTCGGGCAAATCCTTGTACTCACCTCACCGAAGCCTCTCTCGCGGCTTTTTTTAATTGATCAGATATCTTGAAAACTATTCGAATCTTAAAAACCGCATTGCCCCGAAATGGTCCGATAGGTACGATTTGAGGCAATACGCTGTATTCAAATTTTGATGTCGGCTTGGTTATTCAATGACTCCGAGGAATGAATCTTCGTCTTGCTGATAATTTTGTGCATTCTCCCAAAATGAATTCTGCAAACGCTTCGGAAATACTTTGACTTCTCCGCTCTCGCCTTTCGAAAACCATTTTACCGTCTCGACCTTGCCGTCAGCATCGGCATCGACGTGCGCAACATCCAGGGTCGTTTCGGTAATCGGTTCAGCCAACCAAAAAATCTCGAATGAAATAGAATCAAGCGCATCATGAAATTCTTGCACGTAAAGCAACTTTTTGATTTGAACCTTTAGCCCCGTTTCTTCAAAAACTTCCCGAACAGCGCATTCGGCGATATTTTCTTTTTCATATTCCCACCCGCCTCCCGGCGGATACCAAAAATCTTGCCCGCGATTTTTCACCAGCAGGATTCTTTCGCTTTTGGAATCATAGACGACCGCTCTCGCGACTATGCGCATTTTCATATTTTGAATTTTGATATAAGGATCGGTGCTACTCACCGATATACTCAAATCTCGGCATCTTCTTTCCGTCTATTTCGACTTGCTCGATGAACATCTTCAGCGGCCGCACCCATAAATCATGGGCGCCATATAACGCTCGATACACAACCAGCTCTTCGAGCGTCTCGCTATGTCTGGCTACGCCAATCGCTACGTATTCATTGCCTTTATAATGTCTGTATTTTCCCAATTTGAGCATATTTCTATAAATTTCTTACGCTTTATGGACATATTCATAAGACAACTGATCGTATTCACCCGTTGGATATTCGACGACTCCTTCCGTGTGCCACAAGACGAACTTATCTATGCCGACATCCAACGCCAGGCGGCTGCACACGGTGCAATATGGCTGGCCGGATTTTTTGATTTCGCCTTTCTCATCGACTCGCGTGAAATAAAGTTTCGCTCCCGGTAATTTTTGCGGATTTCTTTTCGAAGCATCCAAAATCGCGCGCCACTCGGCATGCATGCAGCATGTCCGGTCAAATTTAGGTCTACCGGGACCGAAGTCTTTTCCGCATTTTCGATTTTCCTCTTTATCCAACGGCGGCGCGTTATATCCCGCCCCGATAATTATACCCTCGCTCACGATGACCGTGCCGCACTTCGCCCGCTGACACAAAGCTTTGCATGCGACTTCGGCCGCCGCGGACATCCAATGGATGGCGTCTTGCGCGAGTTGACCTTTCAAGACTTCTTTCATGACCTCTGCATTTATTACTTCATCCACCCAAATTCAGTATATTTTTCACCCTTCAGGTAACAATCAATCGCGTTCCTGATGTATGGAATGGTATTTTCCGGCAACTGACCTAACGCAAACCAGGCCAAGTCGTCGCATTTATTCGGTTCCATATTTCTGATCTCGCCATCCCAGTGCTCTGCCGTAAAATAAAATCCAATTCTTTCAGAGTCCTCGCATCTCCGATGCATCGTCAGGACATGCTCCAATTTTTCAGGTTTGATCACGACGCCGGACTCTTCTGTCGCCTCTCGTGCCATGGCTTGCCTCATCGTCTCATCGCCGTCCGCGTGTCCGGCGACCAGGCTGTAGTTTCCGTCCTCATATCCGGTTTGGAATCTTCGCAATAACAAAATTTTTCCGTCTTTCACCAGAATCAAATATACTTCCGGAATTAATTTGAATCGTTCCTTATTTCCCATGGCACTTTTCTGATATATTCCTGATCCGCAGGAATTACTTGACGATTCCCTTTTCAACCAAATCGGGAATTATCTTGTTTCTGATGATCGGCGACACTTTTTGATTCGTGACATCTTCTTTTCCAATCCAATGCAGCGCGCCGATCTCCGTGGATGGCGTCGGAATGCCGATCAGTTTTCCTTTATACAGCCTGATCATCACATCCCGTCCGGGTGTCGCTGCCACATCGGTATACTCACCAATCAACTCAAGGCTGTCGAGATTTAGTTCGCAATCCAATTCTTCTTTAATTTCTCTTTGCAGACACTCGACATCTGATTTCTCCTCGAGTTTCCCGCCCGGCATCAAATACTGGGTAACGCTTTTTTCCGTGTATTTTTCTCCCGGCTCGCAAACTAAAAACTTTTTCGCGTCTTCACTCAATACCAATAAACCGATTTTATTGTAGTAAGCCATATTTTTTATGCTCCATGACACTTCTTGTATTTCTTCCCGCTGCCGCACGGGCAGGGGTCGTTGCGGCCGACTTTTTCGAACCGGCGGTCTTCGGACGCGGCGATTGGCGCGGCACCGGCCTCTTTCAGCGGGCCGGAAAAACTCAAAGCCGCGGCCATGGGCGAAGCGAATCCTTGCGCCGCCTCTTGGCGCGCGATTTGTAGCTTGAAGATGGCGTTAGCGACTTGCCGATCGATGCCAGCTAAAAGCTCGTTGAACATGCGGTAGGCTTCGCGTTTGTATTCCACCAGCGGATCGCGCTGGCCATAACCCTGCAGGCCGATGCCGTGGCGCAGATGATCCATCGAATCAAGATGTTCGACCCACAAAGTGTCGATGGCGTGGAGCAAGATGGCCTTTTCGACTTCAGCCATGCGCACCTCGTCGCCGACTAGATTTTCGATCGAGGCGTACGCCTCGCGCGCAATCTGCATCAAGCTTTCGATCAGCGTCGTGCGCTTGACGGCGATATCCATCTTGCCACGCGTCCCCTCCTCGACTTGTTTAAGTTTGGATGCCGGATCTGAATTTGCGGGCAGGATGGCGCGGGCGGCTTTAGTGATCTCTTCCATGTCCCAATCCCCCGGATCTTCAGCGGCGGTGTGAAACAACACGACCTGTTCAAGTTCGGCTTCCACGGCTTGCATGACTTGTTGCTTGAGCGACCGCTCGCCTTCATGTGTGCGCTGCACGGATGCCTCCAAAATCTCGCGACGCCGTTTGTAGATGACGGTGCGGTGGCGGTTCAAGACATCGTCGTATTCCAAGAGATGTTTGCGGATGTCGAAGTTGTGGCCCTCGACTTTTTTCTGCGCCGACTCTATGGCGCGCGACAAGATGCGGCTCTCGATAGGTTGATCGTCTGGCAAGCCCAAGAATTCCATGCGCTTCTTCATGGATTCTGAACCGAAGATGCGCATCAAGTCGTCTTCCATCGAGACGTAAAATTGAGTCGAACCCGGGTCGCCCTGACGTCCGGAACGGCCGCGCAGCTGGTTGTCGATGCGCCGCGATTCGTGCCGTTCGGTGCCCAGTACATGCAAACCGCCCAAAACGCGGATTTCTTCGGCTTCCTCTGGCGTCGGCGGGTTGCCGCCCAAAATGATGTCGACGCCGCGACCTGCCATATTAGTGGCCACGGTGACACCGCCTTTGCGTCCGGCTTGCGCGATGGTCTCGCCTTCACGCTCATGGTTTTTGGCGTTCAACAGGTTGTACGGGATGCCTTCGGAACGCAAAAGTTCGCCCAAGATTTCATTCTTCTCGATGGATGCCGTGCCTACCAAGACCGGCTGCCCTTTTTCATGCAAGCGCTTGATTTCTTGGACCACAGCTTTGAATTTGCCTAGCTCATTCTTGTACACGCGATCCGACGTGTCGTGCCGCTGCGAGGATTTGTTGGTGGGGATGGAAAGCACTTCCAGTTTGTAGATCTTGTTGAATTCCTCGGCTTCGGTCACGGCCGTGCCGGTCATGCCCGCGAGTTTTTCATACAGACGGAACAGGTTTTGGAAGGTGATGGTCGCCATGGTCACGGACTCGCGCTGGATGCTGACGTGTTCCTTGGCTTCGATGGCTTGATGCAAACCTTCCGAATAACGACGGCCGATCATGAGCCGGCCGGTGAACTCGTCGACGATGATGACTTCGCCGTCTTTGACCACGTAATCGCGATCATTTTTGTAGAGCGCGTGAGCGCGCAAGGCTTGTTCCAGGTGATGCACCAAGCGCACGCCGCCTTGCACGTAAAGATTCTCCACGCCCAACAATTTTTCTATTTTTGTGATGCCGTCTTCGGTCAAGGTCGCGGTGCGCAATTTCTCGTCCACGATATAATCCGTCGTCACTTCGAGCTGCAACACGAGTTCCGCGAAGCGATAATACAGCTCCGCCGCTTCTTCCGCTGGCGCCGAGATGATGAGTGGCGTGCGCGCTTCGTCGATCAAAATCGAGTCGACTTCGTCCACGATGGCGTAATTCAATTCACGCTGCACCGTATAATCCAACTGCGGCACCATGTTGTCGCGCAGGTAGTCGAAACCGAATTCGTTATTGGTGCCGTAAGTGATGTCCGCGGTATACGCCTCGCGCCGACTCACTGGCCGCAGGTAATCCATATCCACGCGGAACGAACCCGTCGCGTCGCGCTCCTCATCATGTTGTTGTTCGTTCTTGAAATCAGGATCGTAACGAAAGCCGCTTTCATGCTGGATGCAGCCGACGGTCAAACCCAAAGCGTGATGAATCTGGCCCATCCATCCTGCGTCGCGTCGCGCCAGGTAATCGTTGACCGTGATGATGTGCACGCCTTTGCCGGTCAGCGCATTGAGATACGAAGGCAGCGTGGCGACCAGCGTCTTGCCTTCACCGGTGCGCATCTCGGCGATCATGCCGCGGTGCAAAACGATGCCGCCCACGAGCTGCACGTCGAAGTGGCGCATCTTGAGCACGCGCTTGCTCGCCTCGCGCACCACAGCGAAAGCCTCGGGCAAAATATCGTCCAAAGTTTCGCCTTTAGCCAAGCGCTGTTTGAATTCCACGGTCTTGGCTTTCAACCCCTCGTCCGACAAAGACTGCGTCGAGGCTTCGTGGGTATTGATGTTCTCGACCAGCGGTTTAATTTTGGCGATTTCCTTGGCATTCGGATCGCCCATGATTTTGGATAGTAATCCCATAAGCACATGCATTCTAGACCGTACCCGGGTTTTTTACAACGGTCATGTCGCTTATTTAGGATAAAACGCATAATTCAAAATCTGAACTAAATTTAGCTAGAATATAGACGTTCTGTCACTAATTTGACGCGGTCGGTCAAATTGGCGACATAGCCTTCAAGCACCACGGATGAGCCAAAAAATCACCGGAGACACAAAAGCTCCCCCTTGCGGAGGAGCTTTGGATCGTGGTTGTTATTTCAAACAAGCTTTCAAAGCATCTTGTTTGACCGTCCAAGCATCGGTCTTGGCTTTGGTCCAGGTGGTCCAAGCGTCTGTCTTCGCTTTGGTCCAAGTCGTCCAGCCGTCGGTCTTGGCTTTGGTCCAGGTGGTCCAGGCAGCGCTCTTGGCCTTGGTCCAAGTCAGCCAAATTTCCCTCAAGGCAACGTTGCGCGCAGTCAAAGCATCTTTAGCGGCTTGCCTATCCTTGCTCTCTAAGGCTTTGGCCAACGCGGCACGATATGTTGCGCGAGCGGCTTTATCCGCGGCGAGGTAAGTATCTTTCGCGGTCTTCAAAGCTCCGGTGTACGTTTCGCGAGCAGTCTTGAGAGTCGTGTTGTACGTTTCACGTGATGTCTTCAAAGCAGCCGTATAAGTTACGCGCGCGGCTTTGACCGCATCCGCATGTTTCAAATTAGCTTCCTTCCGGCATTCTGCTTTAACATTGGTCGGAGCGGCGGCGGAGTTTACCTCGGTCGCCAGAACCGGCGTACCGATGAGCGAAACGAGCGTCAAACCTGCGGCAAGATATCTGGATAAGCGCATAGAATCGTGGTGTTTAAGGATTAAAAAGGTAATATTAAGTATAGCTTGCTCGTTACGCGCATTCAAGCTTTGCGTTTTTCGTCGCGCAACTTTTCTTTCCGCGCCGACAAGACTTCGCGTGCATGATCTTTGACTTTGTCGACTGATTTATACAGATTCTTTTCGGTCTTGGCGATCTTGACCAGATCTTTAGGCAATTGCAGGGTCAAAGAACAGGAAAAAATTTCGCCTTTGTTGTGATGGTGCGTCTCCAGCCCAAGATCCACATCGGCGTTGAGGATTTGATCGTCGTATTTCACCAAACCGCCGATTTTTTCTTCAACGTACTTGCGGATAGCGGGCGTGAGTTCCATGCCGACGGCGCGTAGGTTGATAATCATAGTATTTTCATTATACGTGATGCGGCGCGAAGCTTGAAGCAGGAGTCAAGAGCGCAGGTTTTGGGTCCCGACGATCAGTCTTTTTCGGGATCCAACACGCGATAATATTCCTCTGACCCGTCCGGCGCTTTTCTTACGATATACACCTGTCCTTCCGCGGTTTTCCAATCATCGTATTTACCCGCGAAAAAATCCTTGCCGTCTTTGAGTATTATTTTGGTACCGTCGTCTTGGCGATGCTCGTTATAAAGATGTCCGCCGGTAACTCTCCACATCTCCGTACGTTCGACAGATAAGATTTCCTGACCGTCTTTAAGGAACCTCCACGTACGATCAGCCGAGTTCCTATAGTCGACGAAAAAATGGTCTTCCGAAACATCCCAATTTTGAATAACGCCGGAATAGACTACTTTGCCGTCTTTAAGTATCTTCTTCTGATCGACGAGTCCTTGTTCTACAAAAACATGGCCACGACCAACTCGCCAACCTGTTACTTTACCCTTAAATACTTCTTTGCCGTCCTTTAAAATCACGTTTTTGCTCCCGAATGTCCCCACGAGCACAAAAAGGTGACCGTCGGCGACGCGCCATCCGTTAGGCTCGCCTGAAAACACCTCTTCCCCGTCTTTGAGGATTTTGCTCGTGCCGTCTTCCGAATTTTGTTGGATATAAAGATGTCCCCCATCGAATAACCAACCCGCGGCCTTGCCGGAAAATACCTCCTTGCCGTCTTGGAAAATTTTGACCTCCTCCCCAAGTTTGCCTTGCTGGATAATAAAGTGGCCTCCGCTCGCTTCCCAGCGATCTATGGAGTGAGAAAAATAAACCTCTTGCCCGTCTTTGAAGATTTTGTCTTTGCCGTCGCTATGACGCTGCTTGATGAAAACATGGCCTTGAGAAACCAACGAACCATTGTTTTTTTCTTTGAATCGCGACAGGAACTCTAAATTTTCCGATCGCTTTTTCTCGACGGCGAGCTGAAAAGATTTCAGCAAATCCGCCACTTTCCGTGCATCTTGGGCTGATAGCTTTTTATTCTTTTTCAGCTCTTCAAAATTCTCCGCGCCGTATTTGGCGTAGATTTGTTTGATCTGCGCCGCCAGGTTATCCGCGTATTCCCTGACCGGAGTCGGCAAATCTTGGCGTTTGATGTGCGCGGCGGTGAGATTGGACGGCTCGACGGACGGCGCGATTTCGAAGGGATTGGCGGTCATATTTTTTCTTCTGGCTCGACGAGGCGATAGAAATCAGATTTTTTTCGGATGTATTGTTGTTCTCCGGAGACTTTCCAGTCATCAATTTCGCCGGAGAATATCTCGATATTATCTTTGAGAATCCTGGCCGTGCCGTCGGGCTGTTCTTGTCTGACGTAGGCATGGCCGTCGGAGGGGTGCCAATCTTTCATTTCGCCGGAGAATACTTCAACCTTGCCTCTGAAGATTTTAATCGTGTCAAGCTCGCCCTGTAGAATAAACGCATGGCCGTCGGAGGCTTGCCAATCATCGACCTTGCCGGAGAATATTTCGACCTTGTCTTTGAGGATCCTGGCCGTGCCATCAGGCAGGTTCTGGCTGATGAACAAGTGGCCATCGGAGACTTGCCAGTAGACAATTTCGCCGGAGAATATCTCGGCCTTATCTTTGAGAATCCTGGTCGTGCCATCAGGCAGGGTCTGGACGATAAACAAGTGGCCGTCGTAGACTTTCCAGTTATCGGCCTTGCCGGAGAATATCTCGGCCTTATCTTTGAAGATTTTACGGGTCCCGTTGGGTTGAAATTGCTGGATGAACATGTGACCGGCGGAGACCGTCCAACCTGCTGACACGCCGGAGAATATTTCGACCTTGTCTTTGAGGATCCTAGCCGTGCCATCAGGCAGGTTCTGGACGATGAACAAGTGGCCATCGGAGACTTGCCAGTTGCCAATTTCGCCGGAGAATATTTCGACCTTGTCTTTGAGGATCCTAGCCGTGCCGCCGTCTTGGGCTTGCAAGATAAATGCATGGCCGTCGGAGACGCGCCAAACATCTATGTCGCCCGAGAATATCTCGTTGTTGTCTTTAAAAATTTCAGTCTTACTGCCGAATCTTTTTTGCTGGACGAAGATATGACCGTCGGAGATTTTCCACTCATGGACGAATCCGCTAAAACGCAAAACTAACTCCCCATTATCGATTTGATTCTTCTCGACGGCGGCGCGGAAGGCTTTAAATAAATCCGCCACCTTTCGCGCATCTTGAGCTGAAACTTTTTTGATCTCTTTGAACTCTTCAAAATTCTCCGCGCCATATTTTGCGTAGATAGCTTTGATCTGCGCTGCGAGGTTGTCCGCATATTCCCTAATCGTTTCAGGCAAGTCCTGACGCCGAATACCGGATGCAGAAGGTAGCCTTTCGACCCCGTCGGACGAGGCGCGGCTGACTTCAGGGACTATTTTGCTTTGGGTGATTTTGAAGGGATTCAGTTCCGGCATGAAAAAAGTGTATCAAGAGAGCCTGGGAAGGACAAAAGGCTTCTGTCATCCTGAGCGCAGCGCCAGCGAAGTCGAAGGACCTTTATCAGCGACCGATTCGAAGCTCACGACCAAACTTTAAAGGTCCTTCGGCAAGCTCAGGATGACAAACAACCTACCCGAACAAAGGTGGATTCGGAATCGTCATTCGCCACTTCCTCAAAATCCCACCAACCGCACTTCATCTTCAAGCAGGATGCCGAGTTCGTCGCGCACTTTCATCTTGACCAGGCTGGTCAGTTGCAGGATGTCTTGCGCCCGCGCGCCGCCCAGATTCACGATGAAATTGGCGTGGTTTTCGCTGACTTGCGCTTGGCCGATGGTTGTGCTTTTGAGCCCGACTTGATCGATGAGCCAGCCCGCGCCTAAACGCTTATTCTTGAGCATGTCCTCTGGAATCTCGCTGACTTGGCGTTTAAGGATCTCAAGCTCCGCGTCGGTCTTGAAATCGAAGTTCTTGAACATGCAACCCGCGCTGAATTTACCTTTGGGCTGCGCTGCTTGACGCTGGCTCATGATTTCGGTGATTTTCTTTTTGAGTTCCTCGACCTTGCCGCCCGGTTTCAAAGCGAGCACGGTCTTGAGGATGATCAGCGCTTCGTGTTGGAAGCGGCTGTCGCGGTAGCCGAACTTGCACTCGACGTTGGGCAGGATGATACGCTTGCCCGTCGCGATTTCATAGCAATCCACGGTCACGACCGAATTCCTCATCTCACCGCCGAAACAACCGGAGTTGCCGAAAATCGCGCCGCCGATCGTGCCCGGCAAGCCTGCGCCCCATTCAAAACCGCGCAAGCCCGCATCAGCCGCCGTACGCGCCACGAGCGCCGTCAAAGCTCCGGCCGAAGCCACCACCGTCCTTTCGCGCACGTTGAAAGTCGTGTCCGCGGATTGGATGATCAAACCTTTGTACCCGTCATCTGAAACCAACAAATTCGAGCCGCCACCCATCACGAACCACGGAATCTCGAGCTCTTTAGCCGCTTTGATGGCGGAAACCAAATCATCAGGATTGTCCGTGAGCAAAAATAGCTGCGCCGGACCGCCGATCTTAAGATAAGTGTGCGCCGACATCGGCTCGTCAAGTTTGGCGCCGGGAAAGCGTTTCAAGAAACTGGCGCGTTGGGCTTCGGTGAGGGATGGCATAGTATAGACAATTACAAATTACAAATGACGAATGACGAATTCAGATGTATCCAATTTGGCATTCGTAATTTGGCATTTGGCATTGATCAGGTTCCGTGCTGCTGCGTCTATATCTCCTGCTCCCATGACGATGACGATGTCTCCCGGTCGCGCGACCGCGGCGGCTTGGGACACGGCGCTTTTCGGATCCGGCGCGTATTCGATGTTGCGTTGGCGCTGTTGCGCCGCATCACGCTCGTGCACCGCAGCGATCAAATCATGCGACGAGATCGCCGCGTCTTCAGCAGCATCGCGTCCGGCCACGTCGTATATCTCGCACAGCACAAGCTGGTCCGCCCCGTCGAAAGACGGAATGAATTCTTTGAACAAGCTGCGCGTGCGCTTTTTGTGATGCGGCTGATAGACGAGCAAGATGCGAGCTTGAGGAAAGGTGCTGTGCGCGGCTTTGAGCGTGGCCGCCACGGCCGTGGGATGGTGCGCATAGTCAGAGTACCAGGCCACGCCGCCTAAGTCCCCCAAGAGCTCAAAACGCCGCCAAATGCCCTTAAAACCCGCCAGGGCCTGCGCTATGGCGTGATATGGCGCACCGAGCGACAACGCGACCAAAGCCGCGCCCGCCGCGTTTTCGGCGTTGTGGATCCCGGGAACGGCGAGCTTGAACCGATAGGTCGTGCCTTGTTTCGCCAGAGTGAATTCCGAACCTGCATGTTTCTCTCTGTCATCCCCCGGTTCAACCGGGGGATCCACCGATGAATCGAACTTGAAGCTCCATTCCCCTGTTCCGCCGAAAGCGTTGATTCCAATACCGCGCGCTTTAAGTCCGGGACTTTCAGTTTTTATCAACTGTTCCACGTTGCCGTCGCCGACATTCGCGGTGACCGAACCGCCGGGTCGTATCTTACCCAAAAGTTCCGCGAAAGCGCTCACGACATCTTGAAGCGTCGGATAGATGTCAGTGTGGTCGAGTTCAAGGTTGTTGACCAGCACCACATAAGGATAGAAATCCAAAAAATGCCTCGCATATTCATCTCCCTCGACGACAAAGAGGTCTGACGCTCCAAGGCGCAGATTGCCGTCCGAAAACCCTGGGACTTTGCTGCCCACGATGACCGTGGGATCCAACCCAGCTTCGATCAGCATGAGTCCCAGCATAGCCGTCGTCGTGCTTTTGCCGTGCGTGCCGGAAACCACGATGGTTTTTTTGTCTTTGAACCACGCGCCGAGGAATTGGAAGTTGGTGAGCTCTTGGATTCCTCGACGCCGCGCTTCGGCGCGCTCCGGATTATTCTCCGGCACGGCCGAAGAATAGATGAGCACGTCCGTTTCGGCCGGTACGTTCGCCACGGCGTGTCCGAGGTGGATGACCGCGCCGCGCTCGCGTAAAATCTCGAGTTCCGGATTCTCTGCCAAATCAGAACCGCTGACCCTCAGTCCCGCATGCAACAAAAGTTTGCCGACAGCCGACATGTTTATCCCGCCAGCGCCGACCAGATGAGCAACTTTCAACGCATGTAAATCCATGGCGATAGGTTACGCGAAGGTAAGTCGGAGTGCAATCAAATAAAGCAAATGAATTTAGAATATGGAAAATGGGATGACGAAAAGTGAATATAGAATTTGGAATATGGAATGTCGAAATCGGAAATTCCATATTCCACATTCCATATTCCAAATTCTATATTCACTCCCCCACCCCCCCCAACCAAAACCCCCGGCGCTAGACCGGGGGTTTTATCTTGCTTGTACCTAGATGGGCTGACCTGCCGTCAACACGATCTTGGCCGGATCGAAGTCCGCTTTGCCGTTGATCGCTTCACCGAACAGGTAGTTGACGTAGAAGGCGTCGGAGATGTCGTCGATCAGCTTGTTCCAGGTGGCTCCGTAGAGCTCCACGGCCGCGGCTTCGGTCTTGACCCAGCGCAGAGTGCCTCCCAGGTCGACTGCGTAGACCTTGGGGTCGGTCGTGAATTTGACCATGCGCTTGCCCGGCTTATACGTGATATTGGAACCAAGCGGGATGCTGGCCAAATCCGCTCCGCTCACCACTTTGACTCCGCCGAAATCCGAGTACCAGGTGAAGTAGGCTTTGTCGTTGGGGAAAGCATGGCGCTTGCCGTCGGATCCGACATAGTAGACTGCGCTGTCTTCCTGCGTCGAGGCCTTGCCGTCATCCTGCAGTTTGAGGAGCGAGGTGACCGCGATTCCGATCTTGGTCAAGTTGGCCAGGTTGGCGGTTTTGTTCGAATCCGTGACTGATGTCTGGAAGGTTGGCGTGTAGCTTCCGCCCCCACCACCTCCGCCGCCTCCGCCAGTGCCGCCGTCAACCGTGGCAGCCGTGGCCAAAGCCGCTGTTCCGCTGCTCGAATGTAGGGCATCAAACGAATGTAGATAGTTCAAAGTCGCGTTTCCGTTGGTCGGGATGTCCAACACATTGTTGCCGACGACTACGACCTGTGCCACGGCCGGCAAGTAAGCCGTGCTCCTGAATATGCCTGATGCGACGCTCGACTCCGTCAGAGTCTGGGTTTCGCTATCTCCATTGGCATCAGTGACCGTGACCGTCAGAGTGTCGTTAGTCGCGCCCTCCCTATTACGGCTCAAGTCTTTGACTTCAATATAGAGATACCCTGGAATAGCGTATGAAGTGACCTGGGTGAAAGCGGAATTCGTGAACCTTTGCCACTCCGGCGCGTGTATATAACCGCCACCCGTCGAAATCGTGATTGAGCCAAGGTTGGCGACGGCACCGACCGCGGTCATGGTAGCCGTTCCGATGGCCAAGGTCGTATTGGCGTTCAGATCCAGAGTACCCATGATGGTCGAGGAGGCTGAGAGTGTGTACGTGGCCGCCGCTGCCGGGGTGAAAGTGACGTTCTTGAAGGTCGTTGAACCGAACTGGCGTGCTCCCGTACCTGCGAAATCAACCGTACCCGTGCCGCCGTTCAGCGTACCGCTGTTAGTCCAGTTGGCGCGGGTGTGCAGCGTACCGGTGTCGCCGTAGACATTGCCGCTCGCACCGTTGGTGAAGGCACCTATGATAGTGGATGAACCGGAACCGATGCGCAGGTTGCCGTTATTGACGAGCGTATTGCCGAAGACTATGCCGCCGGTCGAAGAACCAAGTGAACCGGTCGAGGTAGCCGTCGAGACGAAGGTGATGACGCCCGAGGTGGAAGTCACGGTCGCGCCGGACAAGACGGTTGCCGCGCCGGTCACCGAAAGGTTGACCGCACCAGCCGACAACGTGCCACTCCCCGAAGCGTTCAGCGTAGAACCGACTGTCGCGTTACTCGTGACGAGCGTAGCGACTCCGGCTGACTTGATCGAGTTCAGGACGTAGAAGGTCACGCCGGTGATGGTTTGGTCACCGTTGCTAGCTACCCGGAAAGTACCTGTGCCGGCCGTGAACGTGCCTGTGTTGGTGAAATCAGCGACGATGCTCAAGGTACCGGTGTTGCCGAAGGTTGTAGAAGCGTTGGTGAAGGCTCCAGTCGTGGTAGCCGTACCCGCGCCAACCTCGAACACGCCGTTGTTGATGAAGGACGAGCTGAAGAGTTTATTGCCGGTGCTGGAACCGAGTCGGCCAGTCGAAGAAGCAGTGCTGCCGAAGGTCAAAGTACCTGACGTTGAAGTGACGGTCGCGCCCAACGAAATCGTCGCTGCACCGTTTATGGTCAGGGCCTGCGCTGCTGCCGTGATCGTACCGGCGGTGACTGAAGCCGTGTTAGCGATGGTCACAGCTCCAGCTAAAGTTAGGGTGCCTGCGCCGCTCTTGGTGACTTTGTAGAAGTTCGGTTCAGCGGCGGTTATGGACTGCGCTCCGGCGCCTGCGAAATCGATCGTGCCAGCCACACCGGTCAAAGTGCCGCTTTCCGTCCAATCTCCGTATACGTGCAGCGTACCGGTGTCGCCGTAGACATTACCGCCAGGCCCGTTGGTGAAGGTGCCTATGGCGGTGGAGGAACCGGAACCGAGGCGATACGTGCCGTTGTTCTGTGCGGTATTGCCGAAGACGAATCCGCCACTGTTCGTCCCGAGTGAACCGGTGGAGGAAGCCGTCGAGACGAAAGTGATGACACCGGTCGTGGAGGTCACGGTCGAACCAGCGCCGACAGTACCCGCACCGGTCACCGTGACGAATGTCGTGCCAGCCGACAGCGTGCCCGTACCGGTGACATCCATCGTACCCGCTACCGTCGTGGACGCGGTGATGAGAGTCGCCGTTCCGCCTGACTTGATGGAGTTCAGGATGTTGAAAGTTACGCCGGTGATGCTCTGGGTGCTGCCTCCCGCCAAGCGGAACGTGCCGGTACCGGCCGTGAACGTGCCCGTGTTGGTGAAGTCGCTTGCCACGCTCAACGTACCAGTGTTGCCGAAGGTCGTTGAGGCGTTGGAGAAGGCTCCGGTCGTGGTGGCCGTACCTGCGCCGACCTCGAACACGCCGTTGTTGACTAAGGTTGAGCTGAAGAGTTTGTTGCCGGTATCGGAACCCAAGCGGCCGGTGGAAGAAACCGCGCCAGTAAAGGTCAATAATCCGGAAGTCGAAGTTACTGTAGATCCCAACAAAATGTCAGTCGCTCCTGTCACAGTGAGCGCGTTAGCACCGGCGGTTATCGTTCCGCCAGTGACGATTGCCGCGCCACCGACTGTCACGGCGCCACCCAAAGTCAACGTACCCGCGCCGCTCTTGTTCACATTATAGAAGCCTGGTTCGGCGGCAGTCACTGACTGCGCTCCGGCGCCGGCAAAATCAATCGTGCCTGCCATACCCGTCAGAGTGCCGGTTTCCGTCCAGTTGGCGTACACGTGAAGCGTACCGAAATCGTAAATTTGACCGCCCGGCCCGTTAGTAACGGTGCCGACGGCTGTTGACGAACCGGAACCGAGACGCAGGTTGCCGTTGTTCTGCAAGGTATTGCCGAATACGAATCCGCCGCTGTTCGTCCCGAGTGAACCGGTGGATGAAGCCGTAGAGACGAAGGTGATGACACCGGTCGTGGAGGTCACGGTCGAACCGGATCCGACGGTCGCCGCGCCGGTCACCGTGACGAATGTCGTGCCAGCCGAGAGCGTGCCTGCACCAATGATATTCATCGTACCCGCTACCGTCGTGGACGCGGTGATGAGAGTCGCCGTGCCGCCTGACTTGATGGAGTTCAAGATGTTAAAGGCCACGCCGGTGATGCTCTGGGTGCTGCCTCCCGCCAAGCGGAACGTGCCGGTACCGGCCGTGAACGTGCCCGTGTTGGTGAAGTCGCTTGCCACGCTCAACGTACCAGTGTTGCCGAAGGTCGAAGAGGCGTTGGTGAAGACTCCGGTCGTGGTGGCCGTACCTGTGCCGACCTCGAACACGCCGGTGTTGACGAAGGTCAGGGCGAAGAGTTGATTGCCAGTACTAGAACCGAGACGGCCAGTCGAAGAAGCGGTACCGTTAAAGGTCAAGAGGCCTGACGTTGAGGTGACCGTAGCTCCCAGCGAAATCGTCGTTGCACCAGTCACGGTAAGGGCCTGCGCCGCTGCCGTAATCGTGCCGGCGGTGACGGTTGCCGCGCCACCCACTGTCACGGCGCCAGCCAAAGTCAGGGTGCCTGCGCCGCTTTTGGTGACGTTATAGAAGCCTGGTTCAGCGGTGGTTATGGTTTGCGCACCAACTGCAGCGAAATCAACCGTGCCGGGGAAAGCAGTTAGGGTACCGTTTTCCGTCCAGTTTCCGTAGACATGGAGCGTACCTACATCATAAATCTGACCGCTCGGTGCGTTGGTGAGAGTTCCTACGGCTGTGGAAGATCCCGTTCCGAGGCGCAGATTTCCGCTGTTGACCAAGGTATTGCCGAAGACGAATCCGCCGTTATTCGTCCCAAGTGAACCGGTGGAAGAAGCGGTCGAGACGAAGGTGATGACACCAGTCGTGGAAGTCACGGTCGAACCAGAGCCGACAGTACCCGCCCCGGTCACCGTGACGAATGTCGTGCCAGCCGAGAGCGTACCGTCGCCGATGATGTTCATCGTGCCCCCAACCGTCGTAGACGCGGTCACGAGTGTAGCGACTCCGGCTGACTTGATCGAATTAAGGATGTTGAAAGTTACGCCGGTGATGCTCTGGGTGCTGCCTCCCGCCAAGCGGAACGTGCCGGTACCGGCCGTGAACGTGCCCGTGTTGGTGAAGTCGCTCACCACGCTCAACGTACCAGTGTTGCCGAAGGTCGTTGAGGCGTTGGAGAAGGCTCCGGTCGTGGTGGCCGTACCCGATCCAATTTGAAATACGCCGTTGTTAGTGAAGGTCGTCAAGAAGAGTTGATTGCCTGTGCTGGAACCAAGTCGGCCGGTCGAAGAGACCGTATCGTTAAACGTCAAAACGCCCGTGGTCGACGTGACCATACCGCCGAGCGTTATCTCCGAAGTCGAAGTCACCGTAAGAGCGCTCGCCACGGCATTTAAGGTTCCGGCGATGGACAGGACGCTAACGGTAACCGGCGCTGACAAGTTTGTCGTGGTGGCAGCCGAAACGACCACCGTATCGCCGTTACCAGGCACAGCCGCGCCAGCGTGGCAACCGGTCCAGTTGGCCGCGGTATTAAAATCACTTGTTCCCGCACTCGCGAAAACGCAGGTGTCTGCGCTAGCGCGTTGGGCCCCGAAAATAAAAGACACGAAGATAATCGCGGCGGTCATTAGACCTAGCCTGACCATGCCTTCGTGCAAGGTACGCTGTCTTACGTTCATATGGTGCATATGTGGATAAAAATATAATTCTGACACAAGTATACCACAATTTAATGCTGTCAAATAATTTTTGCTTTGCCAGACGGCTTAGCGCATCGTAATATGTCAAACATGCAATACCTCAAAAATGACCAAGAAATCGCGAATCTCATAGAAAAAGAGGATTCGCGACAGAAAACCGGCTTAGTACTTATCCCCAGCGAGAACTATGCCAGTCACGCAGTTCTGGAAGCGCTCGGCACTTGCCTGACCAACAAGTACGCCGAAGGTTATCCGGGCAAACGTTACTATTCGGGCAACGAGTTCGCGGACCAGATCGAGACCTTGGCCCAAGAGCGCGCCAAGCGACTCTTTGGCGTCCCGTATGCCAACGTCCAAGCCTACTCCGGCAGCCCGGCCAACCTCGCGGTGTATTACGCCCTGCTCGAACCCGGCGACAGCTTCATGGGACTCGACCTGTTGCACGGCGGACACCTGACGCATGGTTGGAAGATGTCGGCGACGTCTAAATTTTGGAACAGCGTCCCCTATCATGTCTTGCCGGATGGCAGCATGGACTTTGACGAGTTGCGCCGTCTCGCGCTTGAACATAAACCAAAACTCATCTGGTGCGGTGGCACGGCTTTGCCGCGCAGTGTGGACTTCGCTAAATACGCCGCCATCGCCGAAGAGGTCGGGGCTTATCTCGCGGCCGACATCTCGCATATCGCGGGTCTCGTGGTGGGCGACGCTCATCCCTCGCCAGTCCCCCACGCCCACGTCATCACTACGACGACGCACAAGACCCTGCGCGGACCGCGCGGCGCCCTCATCCTGGTCACGGATAAAGGTCTGGCCAAAGATCCCGAGTTGGCGGAAAAAATCGACAAAGCGATAATCCCCGGCCTGCAAGGCGGTCCGCACATGAACGCCATCGCCGCCATCGCCGTGGCATTGCACGAAGCTGCACAGCCGGAATTCAAAGTCTACGCGCGACAAATCGTGGAAAATGCCCGCGTCCTGGCGCAAGAACTGGCGACACGAGGCTTTAAGGTGGTTTCAGGCGGCACCGACAATCATCTCATCTTGCTAGACCTGTCTCCGGATGGACCGGGTCGCGGCGTCTTTTTGCACGAAGCTTTAGAGGCCGCCGGCATTTACGCCAACAAAAACATGGTCCCTGGCGATCCCAGCACGCCGTTTTATCCCAGCGGCTTGCGCCTGGGCACCCCGGCCGTGACCACGCGCGGCATGGGCCAAGATGAGATGAAAAAAATCGCCGAATGGATCGAACGTGTGGCTACCTATATAAAGGAGGCGCAACTGCCGCAAGATAAAGAAACGCGCCTCAAATTCTTGAAAGAATTCCGCGCCGGGTTGAAAGACGACTTTTATTCCGCCCTCAAAGCTGAAGTCGCGGAAATGTGCGTCCAGTTTTCGTTATAAAATCGTCAGTCTTACGATTCCGTAAAAAGTGCGAACGATTTATTCGCACTTTTTGCATTGCCCCGAAATGGTCCGATAGGTACGATTTGAGGCAATGAGCGGATCGAGGTTTTTCCGAGTGTCGGCGGTCAAACGTAGCTTCGTCACTTTCCGCGTGGAAAGTGACCAAAGACGCC